>ERZ857922.1237-NODE-1237-length-32789-cov-6.308975_pt1 | contig 32789 bp, 20 predicted proteins | sample MGYA00519579_ERZ857922 | MGnify/ENA primary metagenome ERZ857922 (study PRJEB31778, sample SAMEA3449375) | human gut metagenome | biome: human gut; feature: human-associated habitat; material: faeces | place: United Kingdom | collected 2010/2012 ... | reverse complement strand
GGTCGAGCGCTGCCGCCCGGGCCGGCATCTGGCACAAGGCCGGGATGGTGGTCGTTGTGCTGGTTTGCGCCCTGACCGACGCCGTGCTGGCGGTGGCCGTTGCCAACCTGCCCGGGCTGGGCCTTGAGGTGAACGGCGTGGTGCTGCCGGTGGTGCTGGTGTGGTACATTTTTACCGAGCTTGGTTCCATTGCCGAGAACGCCGCCGCCATGGGCGCACCCGTGCCCGGGTGGCTGGTAAGGATTTTGGCGCAGGGAAAGGAAGGGGCGAAAAAGTGAGGTGCGCGGCAGCTTTGCCTTCCCCCAAGTGGGGGAAGGTGGCCCCGCAGGGCCGGATGAGGGATGAGCTTGCGAAAAGCAGAGCGAGAACGGGGAATCACCGCAGGGCTGCCCCTCATCCGCCCTCGGGCGGGGCCTCGGGCACCTTCCCCCAAGGGGGAAGGCTGACAACGTGAACCTGCGAGTCGGTAAAAAAGAAGGGTATCTGTCGCATGAACGGCAGATACCCTTTTTTTTATTTTGCTTACAGGTAATTTTTCAGGTCGCTCTTGTTCGTGGCGCAGCGCTCGGCGGCCTCGCGGGTGATGCGGCCTGTGCTGACAAGGCGGGCCAGGTCGGCGTTCAGGCTGTGCATACCAAGGGCCGCGCCGGATTGCAGGATGCTCGGGATCTGGTAGCACTTGCCCTCGCGGATCAGGTTTGCGACGGCGTCGGTGCCCACCAGAATCTCCGTGGCGGCGCAGCGGCCCTTGCCGACGGCCAGCGGCAGCAGCTGCTGGGTGATGACGCCGCGCAGCACGGCGGCCAGCTGGCCGCGGATCTGGTTCTGCGCACCGGCAGGGCAGACGTCGATGATGCGGTCAATCGTCTGCGCCGCGCCGATGGTGTGCAGCGTGCTCATGACAAGGTGTCCGGTCTCGGCAGCCGTGACGGCAGCGGAAATCGTCTCATAGTCGCGCATCTCGCCGACGAGGATGACGTCGGGGTCCTCACGCAGGGCGCTGCGCAGCGCCGAAGCAAAGCTGCGCACATCGGCGCCGACCTCGCGCTGGTGGATCAGCGAGCAGCGGCCCTGATAGACGTACTCGATGGGGTCCTCAATCGTGATGATGTGGTCGCTGCGCGTCTTATTGATGTGGTCGATCATGGCGGCCAGCGTGGTGGATTTGCCGCTGCCAGTGGGGCCGGTGACCAGGATCAGGCCGCGCGGCTCGTCGGCCAGCTTTGTCAGAACGGGCGGCATGGCCAGCTCCTCCAAGGTCGGGATGGAGTCGTTCAGCAGGCGCAGTGTGGCCGCGGCCCTGCCCTGCTGGTAAAAGACGTTCACACGGCTGCGGGTACCGTCGGGCGCGACAAGCGCAAAGTCTGCGTCGATGCGCTCCGATGTGATGGCCTCGCGGTGGGCCTCGTCCATCAGGCTCAAAATCAGTGAGCGCGTCTCTGCCGCCGAAAGCTGGACCGGTGCCTCCGCCAGATGCCCGTCGATGCGGAACATCAGCGGCAGCCCCTCGGAGATATGAATATCGCTGGCCTTGCTGTTCCGCGCCAGCGCGGTGAGCTCATGAATCTGCATGGCAGTTACTCCTCCCGTCACTCCTCATAGAACGTGATCTTCAGCAGCTCCTCGGGGGTGGTTTCGCCCTCGCGGACGAGCTGCAGGGCGGCTTCGCGCAGGCTCGTCATGCCCTGGCTGCGGCGGGCGGCCTCGGTCAGCTGCGCCTGCGTTGCCCCGGCAGAAATCAGTTCGCGCAGCTCACGGTTGATGATGACCAGCTCGTGGATGGCGATACGCCCGCGGTAGCCCGTGCCGTTGCACTGGGTACAGCCCGTGCCGCGGCGCACAAACGGGATGTCGGGCCCTAAATAGGTGCGCTCCTCCGCCGTGACCGGCATCTGCTTGGCGCAGTGCGGGCAGACGCGGCGCATCAAACGCTGAGCCACAAGGCCCGCAACGGAGTTTGCGATCATGTACCGCTCGACACCCATATCCTCCAAACGAACAATGGACGACAGTGCGTCGTTTGTGTGCAGCGTTGAGAAAACCATGTGGCCCGTGATGGCCGCACGCACCGAGATGGACGCTGTCTCGGCGTCGCGCGTCTCACCGACCATGATGACGTCGGGGTCCTGGCGCAGCAGGGCGCGCAGACCGCTCTCAAACGTCAGGCCGGCAATGTTGTTGACCTGCGTCTGGTTGATGCGGGCCAGGTTGCGCTCCACGGGGTCCTCGATCGTCGAGACGTTGACCTGCCGCTCGGCAATCGTCTGCAGAACCATGTACAGCGTCGTCGTTTTGCCGGAGCCTGTCGGTCCGGTCAGGTAGACGATGCCGTTCGGACGATTCAGCAGCGGCAGAAAGCGCTTGTAGGTCTCGTCGTTCATGCCGAAATGGCTGGCATTTTTGATGTAAGTGTTGCTGGACAGAATACGCAGAACGGCCTTCTCGCCAAAGACCGTCGGCAGGATCGAAACACGGACGTTGACGTCGGGGCCGGTCTCGAGGCGCGCGCGGAAGTGGCCGTCCTGCGGGATGCGGTGCTCGGCAATGTCAAGGTTCGACATGATTTTGATACGCGCGATCAGCGGCTGGTGCAAAGCACGCTGCAGCGTCACATAGTCAATAATGACGCCGTCGATGCGCATACGGACCTTCGTCTCGCCCTCGAACGGCTCGATGTGAATATCCGACGCCGTCGTCGTGACGGCACGCTGCACGAGGCTGTTCAGCAGACGGATGATGGGCGCGTCGAGGTCGCCGCCCTCGGCAGTCATGTCGATGGCCAGATCCTCGGTCTGGGCGGCGGCCATGTCGCTGTCGTTGGCGGTGCGGGCCGCCTTGCGGGCGCTGACCTCGGCGTAATAGTAGCGGATGGCGCGGCGCAGTGGCTCCAGCTCGGCCAGCACGATCTCCGGTTCGAGGCCGGTCAGCTGGCGGATGTCCTCAAGGGCGTAGTAGTTCAGCGGGTCGTTGGCGGCAATCGTCAGCGCGCGCGGACTCTGCGCAATCGGCAGCATATCGTACTTCTGCGCAAGCTCCTGCGGGACCTTTTCAACGGCGGTCACATCGACGTTGGTGTGCTCGATGTCGATCATTTTAAGCTGGAGGCGCTGGGCCAGTGCCTCCAGGACCTGACGCTCATTGACGTAGCCAAGCTCCTGCAAAGCCTGGCCGACGCGCAGGTCGCGGTGCTCTTTCTGGTAGGCAAGGGCGGTGTTCAGCTGGTCGGGCGTGATATAGCCGAACTCGATCAGAACGTCGCCGAGGCGGATGTTTTTCACGGCTGTACGCCTCCTTTATCACAGAGGATCACGTTCAGGGATACATTGAACGCCGTGGCCGTCACGGCGCTGCCGTCGGTGTCGGCGAAGCTGCGGGTATCGATGGAGAAGGATACAAGCTGTACGGACGGGTAGTTCGCGGCCATGTCGTCCAGCATCGAAAGGAAATCACTGTCCTCGCCCGTGCAGCAGAAGCTGACCGCCACGCTGCGGTAATAGCCCGGCTGGTCATAGTCCAGGATGAGGTCGGAGGCTAAGATCTGCTGCAAAATGGCGTTGCCCTGGGCCGTCGTGTCGGCGGTGTCAGCGGTGATGCTGTCGTCGTCACTTTCGTCATCACCGGCAAAGGCGGACGCGGCTGCGCTGGGGGCAGCGCTCTGTCCGGCGTTCTCACTGGCGGTATAATAGGTAAGGCTCTGGGTCACGGGCTCGCCGATGGTCAGCGAGTCGGGCTGTAAATTGTGGTTCAGCTCCAGGCTTGTCACCAGCGTGTCCAGCTCGTCACTGCTCAGCAGGCTGTAGTAGCTGGCGTTGGCGGTCTGCAGTTCGCCCCAGTTGTTGTTTTTCTCGGCGGCGTAGGTGCCGGCCAGCATGATCGCATCCTGCATGGAGGTCTGGGCGTCCTGCGCCTCGCGCAGATCGGCGTCGGCCTGCTGGTGGTTCTCAAGGCCCGGAATCAGCAGGAACCGGACAAAAAGCACAACGAACGCCAGCATCAGAACGACGTACAGCAGAATTTTATCGCGCTTTGTCATTGGTGCAATTTCCATAGCGCCCTCCTTTACTGCTGCGGCGCTGCCAGCACACAGCGCAGATCGATGGAATAGCCGTCGTCATCGGCCTTGTAGCCGGTGTAGCTGACGGTGGAAAACACCCCGCAGTTCTGCAGGGAACGGATGTAGGCCGGAATGTCGATGACCTGGGAGGAGTTCGCGTTAAAGAGCAGCTCGCCCGTCGATGCGTTGTAGTCGGTGAACTGGATCGTGATGCCGGACCCGCCGGCAGCCTCGACCCGGTGCAGCAGACTGCTGGTCACGTCGGGGTAGCTGTTCAACAGCTCGGTCATCCCGTCGGAATAGTCGGTCAGCGAGCGGAACTGCGCCGCAGACTCGGAGTCCTGCGTTGCGGCGCGGTATGGCTCGGTATTGTCGCTGCACCAGTTCAGGATGTCCTCCCGCTGGCTTTTCAGCATGGAGGTGTGCAGCGTCAGCACACCCCAGCCCAGCATGGAGACAGCCACGACAGCAAGGCCGGGCACCAGCGTCCGCAGGCCCTGGCTGCGGGACTCCGACTTGGCCGCACCGGCGGCCTTCTGCCAGCGCAGATAAAAGTTGTTCTGTTTCATAGCCATAATGATAAGCCCCCGGGGCAAGTATTTGCAGGTAAAAATCAGCGTGCGATCAGGTTGCCCGCCGCGTAGAGCACATCGGCCAGCGCGGTGCCGGACGGCAGCCTGACGGTGGGTGAATCCGGGAAGCGGTCCACCTGCAGGCCCAGCGCCTCACAGCCCGGGCGGCAGACCGCAAGGTCGTCCGCCGTGGAGCCGGCAAAGCAGACCGTCTCAATGCGGTGCTCGCTCTTGCTGGTCGTGTGGAACTGGATCAGGCCCGAGAGCTTCTGCGCGATCTCGGTGCCGGACTCCGCCGAACCGCGCGGGTTGAACAGGCGGCTGCGGGTCGAGTAGGTGTACTGCCCCTGCACAAACAGGCAGGCAGAGATCGTGTCATCGTCAAATTGCAGCAGCACGAAGGTTTTTTGCTGCAAATCGGGGATCGTGCGCACGGCCTTGATCGGCGCGGCCAGCCCTAAGTCGATGCTGTACAGCTTGAAGCCGACGGCCTTGGCCAGCGCGTCGTACCCGGCAATGACGCTCTGCTCCACGCGGGTGGCCAGCACGGTATCCACGCGGGTCTTGGCATCGCGGGAGAGCAGCATGTAGTCGTCCAGCGGAGCCTTGACCTCGGCACCGCCGCTGGCAAGCTCATGGGAGAGCACGGCCATCCGCTTTTTCTCGCTCATGGCGGGCAGCGTCAGGATGCGGTGCATGAACTGGCTGCCGCCTGCAATCAGCGCCACGCGGTTCATCGGCAGCTTGTTGGCGGTGAAAAACTCTTTGAGCGCGGCGGTCAGGTCCGCCTCGTTTGTGATGACGCCGTTGATCAGGCAGCCCTCGGGCAGCTCGGTCTGGGCGGCGGCGACAACGCGCGCCCCGCTGCCCGTGGGCGTGCCGACGGCGGCATACACCGTGCGGCTGCACAGATATAAAGAGGTAAGAAGTGCCATGGTGGGCCTCCCGCAATAGAATTTAAATCGCGCCGCTCGACGCGCCGATGGTGCCGTAGGACTGGTAGATGGGCACGATGACCGCGGCCACGACGCCGCCGACCACGAGACCCATAACAACGATCATAACGGGCTCCAGCAGCGTGACAAGGCGCTTGGTCGCCATCTCGGCTTCATAGTCGAGTGTTTCGCTGATGGTCGCCAGCAGGTTGTCCAGCTTGCCGGTCTCCTCGCCGACAGCGACGGAGGAGGAGAGCTTCACTTCAAAACCGTCGATGCCCGCAATCGCCTCCGACAGGCTGTGGCCTGCGCGGATGCTGTCCAGCGCGTCACCAAACTGGCTCTCGATCCAGCGGTTGCCGATGGCGTCGCGTGCCGCGGCCAGGGTCGTGATGATGGGCACGCCGCTGCCGTACAGGTTGGACAGCGTGCTGGCAAAGCGCGCCGTGCAGATCTTGCGGTTCAGCACGCCGACCACCGGCGCGTGCAGGATGAAGCGGTCCCACTGGCGGCGGACCTTCGGCTGCGCCAGCAGGAGCTTGCCGCCAAAGACGATGAGCGCCGCCACGACGAGCAGCACCGGCCAGTTGGCACCGACAAAGTCGCTGACGTCAAACAGCAGCTGGGTCAGGAACGGCAGGGTCTCCATCTGGTCAAACATCGGTTTGAACTGCGGCAGAACAAAGGTCATCAAAATCGCAATAACGCCGACGATCAGCACGGACAGGATAATGGGGTACATCATACTGTTGCCGACCTGCTGGTTCATCTTGTGCTCACGCTCATAGTAGGTCGCCATACGGGCGCAGGCGTGGTCGATGCTGCCGGTGCCCTCGGCGCTGCGGATCATGGCCAGCAGCAGGGTGGGGAACGCGGGTGCGCAGGACTCCATCGCATCGGACAGCGGCACGCCCTTGCGCAGCTCGCTCAGGATGGCCTCGTACAGGGCCTTCTGGCGGGCGTCGATGGTGCGCTCGTCCGCCATGATGCGGAACGCACGCACCAGCGGCACACCGGCGGTCAGCAGGGTGCCCAGGTTGCGGCAGAAATCCGCCAGCACGGCGGTTTTCAGCGGGCGGAACGTCGCGTGGGCCTTCTGGGCCTCCTGCGCGTCGGTCATGTACAGGCCGTCATTGCGCAGCTTGGCGTAGAGCGCCTCCTCGCTGGGGGCCTCAAGCAGTCCGCGGACGGTCTTGCCCTTCTGATTGGTGGCAGTATAACGAAAACGTGGCATGAGGGAGATTCCTCCGAAAAATATTAAATCGTAAACGACAGGCAGCGGCAAGGTTCACTCCCCCACCGCCTGCGGGCGGAGCCCCCTCGCAGAGGGGGCCAAGGCGCCTTGCCTCCCTCTGCGAGGGAGGTGGCGCGAAGCGCCGGAGGAAGAGAACCCCGCGACGGATGCCGATTTTGCATTGGCAGGAGAGCACACTCACAAAAACGCGCAGTACCATTCCAAAACGGGCCCGCCAAACAGCATCGCGATCACGATGCCCGCACACAGAAACGGGCCGAAGGCGAAGTGGTCCTTCTTCCCTGCCTTTTTGGCGGCCAGCAGGTATATGCCGTACATACCGCCAAAAACAATGCCGAAAAACATCGCCAGCAGCGTATTCTGCCAGCCCAGGAACAGCCCGGCGGCTGCCATCAGCTTGATGTCGCCGCCGCCGAACGCGCCGTCGATGACAAGGCAGAGCAGAAACATCGGCACACTGACGCAGAGCGCACCGATGACGTGCGGCAGCCAGTCGGCAGGGGAGAGCAGCACGCTCACCGCGCCGCAGACCGCCAGCGCCAGATTCAGCCGGTCCGGGATGGTCTGCGTCTCGGCATCAATGAGTGAAACGCTCAGCAAGATCCCGCAGACCGCCAGCGCCAGCAGCGCGGCCCAGCTCATGCCGAACAGCCCGCCCGGCAGAGCGTAGGCAGCGCCGTACCGCCAAGTGCAGCCCAGCGCCAGCACGCCGCCCAAAAGCTCCACCAGCAGGTACCGCGCCGGAATGTGCGCACCGCAGTGGCGGCACCGCCCGCGCAAGAATAACCAGCTGAACACAGGCACTAAGTCCGGCGCACCCAGCGTGTGGCCGCACTGCGGGCATACGCTGCGGTCCTTCAGCGGGTCCATGCCACGCGGCAGCCGCCACGCGACGACGTTCATAAAGCTGAACAGCGCCGCGCCCAGCAGAAAACGAATGAGTCCCAACAGAAGCTCAAGCAGCAGCATGGCCCACCCCCGCGCCGTATTGCAGCCGGTCCTCCGCGCGGAAAACGCGGTAACCGCCGTCGGCATCATAGATGGCGTACATGCCGTTCTCCTGATACAGGAGCCGCTGCACGGTGTAGCCGTTCGGGTCGATCTGCAAAAGCGTCACTGTGCCGGGCAGTGAGCCCAGCGTGCGGATTTCCTCGGCAATGCCGTCCGCAAAGCCGTCCGCGCTTGTCTGGTCGGCGAACGTCTGCCCGGCGGAGTAGCACTGGGCAGACACGGCACTGGCCGCCAGCCGCGCAGCCTTGACCTGAGCCAGGGCCTCCCGCGCACGGGCCTGATAGCGCAGCTCCGCCGCGCCGGTCACAATAGTATACAGGACAGCGCCCAGCGCCAGCAGTACGGCGAGCTTTTCCGCAAACGCAGCTTTGGCCCAGCGTTCCCCGGTATGGCGCAGCCATGCGCCCAGTCGTGCTGCCAGCATTGTTACACATCCTCTACCATATAATAACACGCTATTTAGTATACCGTGCCGGGCCTGTATTTGCAAGAAATTTCGCGAAAAAAACTCTGTTTTTTGTTCAAAGATAACGGAAATTATGGCGAAATCGTGCACAACTTGCCGCTGACCCACTATATTTGGTGTAAATTTGCTGAAATCTCGCGGGATTTGTTGCGAAAACGTCACATTCCGAGTATAATGCCAATATATATAATCTGATATTGTGTCTAATTGTAACCATTCACCGGAGAAACGACGGGAGCATCTATGGTGCAGTACAATAATAATATAAAAAACAAAAAGAAAGGCTTTACGCTGGTGGAGCTGATGGTCGTTCTGGCTATCACGGCCATTCTGGCGGTGCTGGTCGGCGGCGGGCTGATCGCCTACACGCGGCTGGCACGGTTTGAAAAGAACGAGGCCAACGCCCGCACGCTGTTCCAGACGGCGCAGATCTCCCTGACCCGGATGGAGACGGCGGGGGAGCTGGATGCGTTCCGCCAGCAGGTCATGGAGGAGGGCAGCACGGGCGACCACTTCCAGAACGACGTCACCGTGACCGACGCGGACGGCAAAACCCTTGTGAGCCGCACCAAGACCGAACTGAACCAGAACGTGGCCGCGCTCTACTATGACCGCACGGGCGCTGCCGCGGGCAACCATAACGCGCTGGTCAAGGAGCTGCTGGGCGATTACATCTACGACGCCTCGCTGCTGAATGCCTCGATCTGCGTCGAGATCGACGTGCAGAGCGGGCAGGTCTACTCGGTCTTTTACGATACCAAATCCAATAAGTTCCGCTTCAATCAGGACGGTGCTACGAATATTTATGACCGCAGCTATGACCACCGCCGCAATGACACCCTTGTCGGCTACTACTCTGCCGAGGACCGCGTCAACGTTGTGCAGCTGGTGCAGACGAAGCTGAAGGTCAAGAATCCCCGCCTGACGAACGGTGAGACGCTGACCCTGAGCTGGAGCGGCAACTCCAGCCTCGGCGATCTGGACACCTCCTACACGGCCACGGCCTACGATGCCAAGGATACCGGCAAGACGAAGCCGCTGTTTACCATCACGATCAAGCGCGACACCGCGGGTGCGGCGGATGATAACAAGCAGGTCATCACCAAGATGCCTGTCACGATTTATACGTATAATGATGCGGGCCAACAGACGAAAACCGAGAAAGAACTCTACTTCCCGTTAAGCTACAACAAGGGCAGCTTTGTGCTGACGCTGGACGCCATGGCGGACGCGGCGCTGCTGCGCGCGTGTGAGAACAGCACTGAAGTTGCCGCCACGAGCCTGTACAGCATCACCCGCCTGCTGAACGACCCGAAGGACATCTACATTGCCATGCGCGCCGAGCCGCGGGAGAACTACAGCGACACCTACACAGCCAGCAGCGAGGTGTGGACTCCTACCGATGAAAACACCCTGCTGGCCAAGGGCGGCACGGCGGTCACGGCAGACCTGAAATATTTCCGCCATCTGTACAACCTGCGCTGGTCTGCCGACTGGGACATCACCGGCGAGGGCACCTACATGCTGACCCCCCAGGCCAGCAACAGCACCGGCCTGAACTGGACGGGCGGCGGCGTCACGGTCTACTGCGCGTCGGGTGAGCAGTACCCGGCGGCCAAGGTGCCGTCCCTCAATGACCCTGTCGCCTGGCCGACGATCCCGGAGCTGGGTGAAAAAATCGTACTTACGAGCAAAACAACGGGCCTTGCCAACAACAAGACGACCCGTGTGCCCATCCTCAATCTGCAATTGAGCAGCAAGTCCGTTGCAAAAACCGGCAGGGCAGGGCAGACCGAGCTGGCCGACCACTATGTCGGCCTTATCGGCGAGAACAAGGGCAAAATTTCTTACATCACACTGCGCGACCCGGACATTCAGGTAAACGTCAAGACCGAGACCCTCGACGCCGATACGCTGCCGAAGGCAGACCAGCTCAAGCTGACCGCAACCAAATTCGTCACGGCGCTGGCGAAGGACGACGAGAACTGGCGCGATGTGCGTGCTGTCGGCGCACTCTGCGGCGTCAACACCGGCACGCTGGAAAACTGCGCCCTGACCCGCGGCACGAACTCCTCGACGAGTGCGCTGGTGGCCGCGGCGCTGGCGTTTGGCGACTCCACCACCGCGACAGAGCGAATAGCAGAACGCAAGACCGTAAATAACAAAAGCTATACCTATTATACAGACGAGCCGCGCGGTATTGGCGGTCTCGTCGGCGTTGCCATACCCAAAGCCGAGTCCGTCATGCAGAATCTGACCGTCGCGTCGGACGTGACGGTGGCGGGTCTGCTTGTGGACAAGGACACGAAAACCGTTACAAACACAGCGGCAGACCAGCAGGCCGAGAAGGCCCGCTACGCCGCTGCGGCAGCCGAGCCGGGTGACGAGAACTCCCTCTGGCGCAGCGTCGGCGTGGGCGGCGTGTTCGGCACGGTGGACGCTACCCAGATGAAAACGAACGGTAAGACGAACATCGTCAACAACGGCTTTGTGACCGGCAACGGCTTCACGGGCGGCATCGTCGGCAACCTGTTTACGACGGACACCAGCGTGTCCCCGAGCCTGACGGGCCTGAGGAACAACGGCACGGTCAGCGCGGGCGCCAACTATAAAGGCGATACCGCGGGCGATGCGCGCAGCCTGGTGCTGGGGCAGTTCTTCGGCGGCATTGCGGGCTACGGCAGGGGCGTGACCCTGCAAGGGTGCGAAAGCGTGACCCGCAGCGACCTGACCGAGACCCAGTTCAAGAAGCAGGTCGAGGCAGGCTTCGACACAACCGGGACATTGACCGACGCCAGCCCCCTCAAGGGTGATTTCGTCGGCGGCCTTGTCGGCTACGGCAAGGATATTACGCTGGAGGACTGCAAGACCGGCAAGGGCTACGTGCTCGGCAGCCGGTTTGTGGGCGGTCTGGCCGGTGGCTTTACCGGCAGCGGCGTACAACAGAACGATACGAACAGCAGTGACGTCTTTGGCAGCCGCTACGTCGGCGGCATCGTGTCGGTCAACGGCAGCGGCAGCCAAATCAGCGGCATGACCAATACGGGTCTGGTCGCGGCCTTTGGAAAGAACGCGGCCTACGTCGGCGGCATCGTCGGCGTCAATGATGCCGACTGGGGCGGCAGTGAAGACAAGACTGCCAAAGCCACCGTGCAGAACTGCGCCAACCGTATGTCCGGCGACAACGCCACCGACACCCGCCGCATCAACCTGTTAAAGGAACTGAGCAGCCCCGCGGGCAGCTCCGCGGGTGGCTACGCCGACTACGTCGGCGGCATCGCGGGCTGCAACGGGGAAAACGGCGTTGTGACGTGGGATAAGAGCGGCACCCCGACGCTGGGTGCCATCCTGTACGGCAACAACTACGTGGGCGGCGTGGCCGGTTATAACGATGTAAATGCGAAAATCTCCAACACCTCCGGCCAGAAGCTGTCCATCAGCGGCCAGATCGTGGCGGCGGGCAAGGCTGTCGGCGGCATGATCGGCCTGAACTGCGCCTCCACGCTGCCCTCCGCCACTGTGAAGGTCAGCCGCGTGGCGGGTCAGCAGCTTGTCGGCGGCGTCATCGGCGCCAACCTGCCGGTGGGCGGCTTCACCGTGGCGGGCGACGGCGCGTTTGAAACAGATGTGGCCTCGGGCCGCGTCGAGGCCGACGCCGTCGCGGGCGGCATCATCGGCTACAACCGTCTGCTGGCGGACAAGCCCGCAGGCGTTACGCTGGCGGCGCTGCTGCCGACGATTAACGAGAGCACCGGCGTGCTGACCGACAGCACCGACGCGCAAACGGAAACGGATACACCAATCACCCTGACCGATTTTTGGAACATGCTCAACCTGCAGGCCGACATCTACGTCGGCGGTATCGTCGGCGCAAACGACGCTAAAACGAAGCTGACGATTCGAAATGCAACTAATGGCGCAACGCAGAACGCCCTGTCCGTCGGCGGCCTGAACCCGTCCAACGGCGCGTTTAAAGACGGCGTTTTGTTGAGCGAACTGGCCGATGGCCGCTATGATTTCGACGACGTGCGCGGCGCACTGGCGGGCGGTATCATCGGCTATGCCACACCCAACACAACGCTGAAAGACTGCACAAACTACGGCACAGTGGCTCACAAGTGCGCCGCGGGCGGCTTTGCGGGCTGGAACGAGGGCACGATCACCGGCGGCAGGATGGCGGCGTCCCTCGGCAACCGTGAAACCGGGTATACCTATCTGGGCGGCGTTGCGGGCGTCAACGGCGGTCTTATTCGGTCTGCCTACCCGGCGCAGGGCTGCGCCGTGCGCGGCGACAGCTATGTCGGCGGCATTGCGGGCGTCAACCTGGGCGGCAACGCTGCGGCAAGCAAGGGCCTCATCATCTGCACAGAGAACGACAGCACTGACACGGTGGAGGCCAACCAGTATGCGGGCGGCGTGGCCGGTGCCAACGTCGGCAGCATTTCGCTGTCCGGCCAGCTGCAAAGCAGTGTCACCGCCACCGATTATGCGGGCGGCGTGGCCGGTATCAATACGACGTATAACGCCTATAAGGGCCGCATCTACGGCACTGAAAACGCCACCGATACGGTCAGGGGCAGCGTCACTGCCGCCAACTACGCGGGCGGCGTGACCGGTACGAACCGTGCCGAAATCACCCGTGTGGAGAACCACGCCTCGGTGCGCGCCAGCACAAAATATGCGGGCGGTATTGCGGGCGAGAACGCCGCGGGCGGCAAAATCAGCGCCTGCGTCCATGCCCAGAATCAGGTCTACGCCACCAACGGCGAGGCGGGCGGCATCGCGGGCAATAATAATAAAAACGCGCTGATTGAGAATGTGCAGGTCAGCGCCGCCGTCACCGCGGCCAACGGCACGGCGGGCGGCGTCACGGCCACGAACTTCGGCATCATCGGCCAAGGCAGCGGGCTGGAAAGCAACAGCAGCGTAAGCAACTGCACGATCACCGGCACATCGGAGAGCATCGGTGCCATTGCGGCGTACAACGGCAAGGACGCGACCATCCGCAACGTCAGGCTGGCGGCAAACGCCAACGTGCGGTTCAGCACCCCGGCGGTCACCATCGGCGGCCTTGCGGGCATGAACGAGGGCACCATCACCGGCTGTCAGGTCGAAAACGGCGCGCTGGCGCTGGACGACAGTCTGCGCGCGGGCACCAACACCGTCACGCTGGGCGGCGCGGTGGGCCGCACCACGGAGCACGGCAAGGTCAGCGAAACCAACGTTCTGCTGGACCTTACACAAAATCTTGATAAATATACAAATTTGGGCGGCGTCGCAGGCCAGAACGCCGGTACCCTGGATCAGTGTACCTATTCCGGCACGATGGGCGGCAACGCGGACACGGACGGCCTTGTCTCCGACGGTGCACGCAGCACCGGCAGCACGGTGGGCGGCATTGCCGGTCTGAACAACAACACAATCACCGGCTGTGAGGTCAAATACATCAAACTGCAGGTCAGCGGTATCAGCAACATCACCACGACCCAGACCGCAGACGAAAAGCTCGCCAGTGCCAGCCATGTGGGCGGCATTGCGGGCCGCAACAATGACGAAATCGTCAACAGCTATGTCGCCACCGTGCGCAGCAGCGGCAATGCGGGCAGCATCATCACGGCGCGTTACGGCTTTGTGGGCGGCGTCGCGGGCTCCAACAACGGCACTATCACGGGCAGCGGCAGCAAAAAAGCGCTGGTCAGCGACAAAGAAGCAACACCCGCCCTTGTTGCACAGGTTAAAAATTGGCTGGGCGCGGCAGATGCCAATGCCGGCATCAACAGCATGGCGGCAGAGCTGACCACAGGCAAGACCTATGCAAATCTCATGGGTGTTGACACTGTGTCCAAAGAAGGCTGCGGCTATAGGAATGTCTATAGCCAAAGCGGCCTTGCCGCCAATGATCTGCTTGTCGCCCTGCGCGGCAGCAACAACAGCGAGACCGTCCGTGCCGCCGGTTATCTGGGCGGTCTGGCAGGCTTTAACTCTCTCCGCGGTACAATCGACACTTCCGCCACCGGCCAGTGGTTTGTCTATTCTGACAATGCGACAACGGCATCCACCGTCGGCGGTATTGTCGGCCAGAACGAATCCAACGTCACAGACAAAAGCGTGCTGGACACTGTGGTAAACTGTGCCGCCGTGCGCCGGTTTACGTGCGTGAATAACAAGAATGATACAGACAATGACAACATTTACAAGAACGGCAGCCGTGTTGTTGTCCATGTGGGCGGTGTCATTGGCCAGCAGCAGAACCGCAGCGATGACCGGTGGTCTGTCAGCAAGGTAGTCAACTGCGGCAGTGTGTTCAACAGCCGCTCGGCCAATGTGGGCGGCGTGATCGCCTATTGGCTGGACTACGGCGGAACCGTGCAGAAATGCTTCAATTTTGGCAAAATCACAACAAACACGAACGACAAAAACAGCGGTTACGGTGCAGTCGGCGGTATTGTCGGCTTTATTGACCAGCCTATTTCCGGCGGCACCACAAATGTGCTTTCCTGCCGTAACTACGGTCAGATTTGGTATGATTCAAACGGCGCAAATGACTGTGCGGGCATTATCGGCAAAATCGAGATGAAGAAGGTCACCGATATTATGACGCTGAACATCATCGACTGCGTCAATAGCGGTGCAATCAAGGCAGCGTCGCAGGCAGTCGGCATTCTGGCATGGATCGGCCCGTACGACAAGGGAAATATTGATTATGTTACAGTAAATATTGACCGCTGCCGAAACCTTAATACAGACTTTACGTGTAGCAGAAAAATCGGCATTGTTGGCAGCCGCGGTAATGGCTCTGGGTCGAATAAAGCAACCAATGTCACAAACTGCTTTGCGACGGTTGGTACAGATTGGTTCCCGATTGCCTATTTGCGCCTGAGTGGCGAGAATGTCACCGGCCACGGCAACTATTATATTGAAAATTCCTACGATGCAGGCAAGAGCTTCTTTAAGAATGATTCCCGTAAACTGACCACAGAAAAACCGAACAGTACAACAGGTAACTGGGAGAAAGCGGATAAGCAAGGAAGTGACAAGGCCTACAACGAGACAGATTGGAACTCGTCCTCGAAAAAAGTAAAAGCACACCGTCTGTACATAGGCTATAACGTCGATGACAAAACCTATCCTTATATTGCGTTCCTGCCCACTTTGGCAGACGATGGGAACGGCGCAGCGTACAGTCTGTGGTGGATTAGCGGTCGTACATCTGCGGGCTCGCCTGCCAAACCAAACTCTGCCTATATCAAGACCGACGGTAAGAAAGCCTACATTTTCGATGATACCGGCGCGGGCAATGATACCAATCCCGGCAACCAGAGAGCGACTGTGATGCTGCAATTCGGCGAAGCCGCGAACAGTACGAAATCGGACGTTGATATTACCGACATCACCGACGAGGTCATCCAGAACTACTATAAGTACGTGCTGGACAGCACCAAGCCAGCCAAGCCGGGAAAAATCGACGTCAAGGCCAGCCAGGTGCAGGACGCGGACAACAACGTCTATGGCCGTTATGAAGTGACGTGGGCCGAGCCGAGCGACAGCGACAAGAATGCCAGCCCCGCCGCTTACTACCGTGTTGAAATTCTGCCCTGCGATGCTGCGGGTAAAGTCGCATCGGATGCAGTTCCCTATCTGAAAGCGGACGTCTACCAGCGCAGCTATACCTTTGTGGCTGATAAAGCGTGGACGGGTAACTTCGTCGTGCGTGTAACGCCCTACAATACCAACAACGACTCGAGTCTGGCTGATAACTTCAACACCAGCGGCGTGCAGACCTTTATGCACGCCCTGCCGACACCGGAGATTGAGTTCCGGCTGGTAAAGCGGAATAACGGCGGCTTTGACTGGAATCAGTGCCAGACGCCGGATGAAAAATCGAGAGAATTCAAGTATGAGGTTGTCGCGGTGCTGAAAAACTACACCGAATACCCGACAGACGAGGCATGGACCGTTAAGCTGACCGATGGAACGTATAATTATTATTTTGCACAGAATGGCAAGCAGTACATCCGCCTGACCCAAAATTTGGAACGCACTTTGACGCTTACGGCGCTGGCAACCCCGGACAAGAGCAGCAGTACAAAGTATCTGCGCTCGGCCCAGTACAAGTCAGAGACCTATCTCCCGTCCCAGTGGCGAGACCACAACGGTGACTCCGGCAAGGACGAGGACGGTCTGCCGCTGGGCAAGCTGAAAAAGGACGGCGACACGGACTATGTGACCTACACCGGCCAGACAGCGGAAAGCTTTGAAGCAACCGTGAAGTTCAGCTTTACCCCGAAGGTCAAGAGCGACAGCAGCGAGCACGGCAGCCCGACCTACCGTGTCATGCTGCTGGCAAAATATCTGGGCAATGACACGGTCAACGGGCAGTCTCTGAACGGCCAGTACATCACGCTGGCCGCGCGGGAAAGCATTGTGACAGAGTCTCCCGTTACCTTCAATCTGAACAGCCTGCCGTCGGATGCTATGACGAACTACACCGACTTCCTTGTTGTCGCGGTGCCCGTCACCAGCGGCAAGGGCGATATGAAGTATCGCTGGGATGCCACGCCAGACGAAGTGTCCACAGCCATCGCCAGCCATGCGAACGAGACAAACGACACCAACAAAGAAATCTGGTGGAAGAACGGCTATGAGATCGTCCGCACGGGCGAGCACAGCTATACCTATGCCCATCTGACGCCGCTCTGCTTCTCCGACGTGAGCCGCACCGTTGACACCGATGACAAGGAATGGGCTATACAGGCCACGCAGACGACCCCGCAGATCATCTTCAAGCAGCTGAACCTGAATGTTCTGAAAGCCCCGACGCTGGACAAAAACACCGAAGGAAAAGTTGACGAGAAAACCAACGAGTTGACCTATACGTTCAACTGGACGCAAGAGGACATGGACGCGAAAACGCCGACCTACAGCATCAAGCTCTACGGCCTGTTGACGGACGAGAACGGCAATGTGACCGGTCAGGAGCAAATTGCGCTGAAGGATGGCGTAAATCTGGCCGATAAGGTTCAGCGCAGCGGCAGCAACAGCTTTACCCTGCCTGTCAACGTGGATACCATGCTGGCCAACGGCAGCGACAGCTGGCGCTATGACAAGGTCCGGCTCGAGGTCACCCGCGTGGCGGCAGCCGACACCGATGAAATTGGCGCGTCCGCTGTGGCGGATTACAGCGTTAAGCAGCGCCTGCCCGGCATCAGCGCGCCGAGCTCCATCACCCGCGTCAACGGCGAGACCGACAACGCGGATGCCCTGCTCTACACGGTCAGCTGGTCGCAGTCCGACGACGAGCGCATTGACCACTATGACCTGTGCGTCGTCGATGCCGATGGCAATACTGTGCTGACGCTGCCCACCACGGGCAACGTCGGCAGCCTGACGCTGGATCTGGAGCAGTATCAGGGCAAGGCATTGCGCTTCCGCGTCATTGCCCACTGCAAGGACGACAGCTGCTTTGACGGCCCGGACGGCGCGTTGAGCCAGCCCGAGACCATCGTCAGCCGCGCCAAAGCACCTGTGGTTGAAAACGTCGCGTTTGACAACAACAGCCCGAATCAAGAGACGTTCCTGAACGACCTCAAGCTCAACATGACGCTGGAGAAAGCCGCAAAGGGCAATGTCTACTTTACCGGCTATATCTTCAGCAACAAGGACAATTACAATACAATTGCCGATTTGGCCAGGACTTGGCAGGAAAAGTCCACCGGACAGGCCAAGTATGAGGCCCAGCAGGAATTGACCAAAGCACTGGACGAGATGCTGGCCAGCGGCGACGCCGAGTTGGTCATCCCGAAGGACAGCCGCACGGTGGGCGGGAGCGCCAGCGTCAACGACAAAACCGCCAGCTATACCTTTGTGCCCGACGGCAACGGCTTTACGCTGACGCCCGACCACGCAAAACAATACCTGCTGCCCGCGGTGCGCGTTATGCCCACCGACGGCAGGACAGCGTCGAACTGGTTCTACTTCCTGCAGGATGCCGCAAAGGCACAGCTGCCGGCCATCACGCTGGACGCCCCCGTGGACGAACCGGAACGCGCACTTGGCAATGCCGTTTACGCGCAGGAGGTCAACCTGTACAACGACCCCGAGTTTGCCGTCGAGCGCGGTAAGGCCACGCTGGAGCTGCGCCGCTTTACGGTGGAGTGGACCGCGGTGAACAAGTACACCCAGACCGACGGCACGGTGCGCAACCTGACCGACAGCTATACCTTTACCGTCACGCCGCTGGGCAAGGACAAAATGCCCTACAGCATTACGGTGACGACCTACGACAGGGACGAGACGGGCGACGCCGGCATTGTCACGCATAAGCGCGGGGAAATCAAAACCGTTACCAAGACGATTGGTGATAAAACAACCGACATCGCCCCGACCAACGTCAAAAATGAGGCTGGCGAAGTCACCCGCATCTGGTACGACCTGAGCGTTGAGCCTGTGTACGACGAGAACGGCAAAGTAACAGACTGGAAATCGCAACCCTATGACGTCACCGGCACGGTGGAAAAGGACGGCGGTACGCTGTACTACAAGGCACAGACGGTTCCCATGCTGGAGCTGGTGCAGGAGGACGGCGCCGAGCCTGTTTACCGCATCACCCTGCCCGAGCTGCAGGAAAAGGTGCAGGACGATTCGCTCGAGCTGCAAAAGTTCACCGCAAGTGTGACGCTGCAGACGCTGGCGCACTCGGATGACAAGGGTAAGACCGTCGAATCCGGCATGGTCAAGGTCCCCGTCAACGAGACGAACACCGCCGATGCGGCGGAGGATGCCCAGAGTATGGATTCCGCGGAGAGCGTCGCGCCCGCCGAGACTGCAGAAAGCACGGCGGCGGAAAGCGCCCCCGCAAGCGTGCCCCCGGTCCTGATGCGGGCCCGTGCGGCACTGCCCATGGCGACCCCGGAGACCGCCGCTGCCCCGGATGAGACGGACGCGGCGGAAACCGCGCCCCCGAAACAGACGGAAACAAGCGACGCATCGTAATTTTATTTCAGGAAAGAAGGTGGCATTATGCACCGCAGGGCACGCAGCATTCTGCGCGGGGAGCAGGGACTTTCGATGATACTGGTCCTCTGCATCGGCGCGCTGTTTGTGGCGCTGTCGGCAGCGCTGGTCTATGCGGCCTCCGTGCTGACGGCCAATGCCAACCGCCAGCTGCTGGAACAGGAAGCCTATCAGCTGGCAACCAGCTTTTCCGACGTGCTGGAAGGGGAGCTGAACAAGAGGGACAGCAGCTTTGCCAAGTTCGTCAATGAGCAGTTCATGTTCTCCCAAAGCTACGGCAAGGACATCTATGATTTGGAATCCCAGCCCAAGGAGTTCGCCTGGAAACCGAACGGCAGCCAGCCTGATGGCGGGGCCGAGGCCATCACGGTAACACTGCGCCGCCGCCCGGGCGACGGTGCCGACAAGCTGAACCAGACGGCGAACAGCACCAGTGCCACAGACCTGCGCAACCTGCTCGACACACTGGAGGGCGAAGACCGCAAGGGCATGGCAATCGTCGATTTACAGCTGGACATTACGGTGACAGTCACGAAAAACGGCGAGAGCTTTGCCTTCACGCGGACCTATGACCGCACGGTGAAGTACGACAGCGACGGCAGCCAGGCAAAAAGCGATAAAAAATTCCCAAAGGTATACTACACAATAAACGACAGTACAACAGAGTATTACCGCATTAGCGACCTGACGTTCTACGCCCCCGGCGTCGGTGAACAGACCATTGATGACAAAAACATTGGCAGCAACCGCCTGACGTTCCACTGCGACACCAGCCAGCAGCCCGATTCCATCACCTACACCCGCGGTGCCAAACAGAGCACCGGCACAACACAGGAGTGACCCGCTATGAAACATACTTTACAAAGTCAGCGCGGCGAGACCATTGTGGAAGTGCTTGTGTCGTTCCTGCTGCTGATGATTTTTACGTCGATGTTCGTCGTTTCGCTGCGGTACGCCCGCGCCATGTCCCAAAAGGCCGAGTCGCTGCGGGAGACAGCCTATGCCTTCTGCGCCGGGCTGTACCCGGCCAATAACGCGGCCCCCAACTGGGTGAAGGAGCGGGATGGGCTGGAGTTCTCCTTTGGCGATTACGGTGAGTTTACGGTGGAAGGAGTTGAGCTGGACAGCGTGGAGACAAGAGCAGAAGTTACGGAAAACGGCCAAGAAACGACGGAACAGCACAAGTTTTACCGCTACAGCAAGAGCACGGCAGAAGGGACGACCAACCAATGAAGCAGCGTTTGAAAAACCAGAGCGGCACAACGCTGGTGGAGCTGATCGTCTGCATGGTGCTGCTGTCGCTCTTTACGCTGGCGGCGGTCACGCTGATACAGCCCAGTGCGCAGGCGTACATGGACATCCAGCAGCAGACGCGCGCGCAAAATCTGGCCGACGCGCTCATTGAAACGATCCGCGGCGAGGTGCTCGAGGCGAACGGCTATATCCGCTTCACCGACGGCGCGACGGACCTTGGTGATTTGGACCGCGTTTTTGCGTCCAAGGGTAACGACTACAGCGAGGGCACGGCATTGGAATTCAGCGTCTACCCCAACCACATTGAGCTGATCGACAAGGACTGTGTGCCGATGCTGACAAAGACAGACGGCACAGCGCTGCTGACACCGGAGCAGGCCAATGCACTGAACGGCTACCTGCACATGCGCTTTTACCGCGATGAACTGAATGACGCCGGGCACTACGGCAACCCGCAACACACAAAAGAGAACAAGGACGCGGATGGCAACGTGACGGGCACGCTGCCCTACGTTGCCTACGGCTACACAACAGCCTATCCCCGGGATGCCTATATGGGGCTGTTCATCAGCGAACTGCATTTCTATGCCCGCAGCTGGACGCAGGACGGCGACGAAACCAAGACCCCGCGTATTACGGCTATGACGGTGGTGCTGACTGTGGCCAAGCGGGACGCCAACGACCAGATCGTGCCGCTGTGCACCCAAAAAGCCATTGTGCAGTTGCCCGGTGAGCCGGTCATCCTGTATGGACCCGGCACCTGGGATGGCAAGGCATCGTCGGAGTCGTGAGCGGTGCCCTCCGGGACGATTTTTGAAAAGTATATTACAATCCCGGCGGATGTACTGGACAAATTCAAATGGACTTGTTATACTTTAAAACATGAATACCTGTGTGCCGGACAAAATGCAGGAACGTCATGGGCATCAGAGCAGAGAGGATGACTAGGATGGCAACAATTGAAATCAAAATGCTGGGCGGCTTTGAGATCCGTGTGAACGGCAAGCCCGTGCTGGCACAGCTGGCGCAGTCCCGCAAGGCAACGGCGCTGGTGCAGTATCTCGTTTTGCGGCGCGGGGAGCGCGTCTCCCACAAGGTACTGACCGATACCCTGTGGGCAGGGGAGCGGTCCACCAACCCGGACATGGCCCTGCGCGCCATCTTGCATCGCTTCCGCCTTATGATCGACGCGGAGGGTCTGGATGAGATGAAGGACTGCATCGTGACCAGCCGCGGCTACTACCAGTGGAACCCCCATCTGGACTGCAGCGTGGATGTGTTTGAGGTCAACGACCTGTCGGAGCTGGCCCGCAAGGAGGGCGACGCCGAGAAGCGCAGCCGCATTTATGAACAGATCGTCAACCTGTATGACGGACGCCTGCTGCCGCAGTCTGCGTCCGAGCCGTGGGTCGAAAGCGTCAGCGTGCGTCTGCACGGGCAGTACCGCACAGCCATTTTAAACCTGCTGGAGCTCTGCAAAAAATGGGGCGAGAGCACCCGCATCGTTACGCTGTGTACCCGCGCGCTGGAGCTGGACCCCTACGAGGAGCGCCTTTATCTGGAAAAGATCGTCGCGCTGGAGACGCTGGGCCGCCACGAGGAGGCGGAGGATCTGGCACGCCGCGGCAGCGCCATGGGCTGCCTGCATCATGCCATTGAGCCGGGCCGCGCAGGCTCTGCCTACCGCCAGATGCGCCAGGCAGACCGCAATATGGAGAGCGAGGTCTCCAAGCTGATCTCTGCTCTGCCGGATACCGAGGACACGGGGGCCTGTATCTGCGACTTTGAGATGTTCAAGGAAATTTACCGCGTACAGCGCGGCGTGCAGGTCCGCTACGGTCTGCAGGTATTCCTGGCGATCCTGACCGTCGCTCCCAGCCAGAACACCGATGCTGCCGAGACCGCTCTGATGGTGGAGCAGCTGGGCGATCTGATCCGCACGAATCTGCGCCAGTGCGATGTGGCCGCCCGCTACACCGATATGCAGTATGTTGTTATGCTGAGCGGCAGCACCGCCGAGAGCGGCACCGGCCCGCTGGAGCGCATCAAGGCCGCGTTCTACCGCATCCCTGCCCATGGCCGCTACCTGTTGAGCTATAGCCTCTATGTTCCCGAGGCCCAGGCCGACAGCGGGCGCGTCCGCCGCCGCAAAAAGACGGCGAAGAAGGAAAAATAAGTGAGCCGTTAAGCCGTACAGTGAAAGCTGTGCGGCTTTTTCATTACCCTGGCCCCCTCTGCGAGGGGGCTCCGCCCGCAGGCGGTGGGGGAGAGAACCTTGCGATAATCCGACATATTTTGGGCTATGGAAAGGTTCTCTCCCTCCGGCCCTGCGGGGCCACCTCCCTCGCAGAGGGAGGCAAGGGTCTGTTTTTTACACTTTCCACAATCTTTTGCCTAAAAATTTTTACAAAAAATCCGAAAAAACTGTTTAAATTTCCACAACAATGTGGTAAAGTAGTATCAAACAGGCGGGAGTGTTCAAAAATCACTGCGCCGCAATGAAATTCTACGCCGCAGGGCTGCCGGAAGCAGCCCCGGCGCGAAAAGAGGTTTGACGATCCATGGGCTACGCAAGCAAAGACATCCGCAACATTCTGGTGGCCGGCCACGCCGGCTGCGGCAAAACGACGCTGACCGAGGCACTGCTGTACATGAGCGGCGCTTCCGAGCGTATGGGCCGTGTCGAGGACGGCACCACCGCCAGCGACTTTGACCCCGAGGAGATCCGCCGCAAGGCATCGCTCAACTCGAGCGTTGTCCCCGTCGAGTACGAGGGCATCAAGTACAACCTGATCGACGCACCGGGTCTGTTTGATTTTGAGACCGGCGCTGCCGAGGGCATCATGGCCGCTGAGAGCGTGCTGATCTGTGTGTCCGGGCGTTCCGGCGTGACCGTCGGTGCCGAGAAGGCGTACCAGCTGGCGCTGAAAAACAACAAGGCGCGGATGATCTTTGTCACCAAGGCTGATTTGGAAAACGCCGACTACTTTAAGATCCTGGAGCAGATGAAGATCAAGTTCGGCCCCAGTGTCTGCCCCTGCGTCGTGCCCGTCCGTCTGGACGACGGCACCGTCGCCTACATCAACCTGTTCAGCCAGAAGGCCTTCAAATACGAAGGCGGCAAGCAGGTCCAGATCGACCTGCCCGACATCGGCCACCGCTTTGAGGGCCTGATCCAGGCCATGAGCGAGGCCATCGCCGAGACCGACGAGGCTTTGATGGAGAAGTTCTTCGAGGGTGAGGCTTTCACCACAGAGGAGATCGTCCAGGGCATGGCCTCCGGCGTGCGCAGCGGCCAGATCACGCCCGTGTTCTGCGGCTCCGCCGTCAACGCGCAGGCGCTGGATATGCTGCTCTACAACATGAACGTGCTGCTGCCCGGCGCGGACACCGCGTCCGCCGTGGGCGAGTCTGGCGGCGAGCCGGTGGAGATCAGCGCCGACCCCGCCGCCCCGCTGTGCGCCTACGTCTTTAAGACTGTGGCCGACCCGTTTGTCGGCAAGCTGAGCTTTATTAAGGTGCTGTCCGGCAGGCTGACCGCGACGAGCAACGCCGTCAATGCCCGCACCGGCCAGCCGGAGCGCCTGGGCAAGACGCTGACCGTCTGCGGCAAAAAGCAGACCGACACGCCCGAAATCGCCGCCGGTGACATCGGCGCAGTTGCCAAGCTGGCCACCGCCAAGACCGGCGATACCCTGTGTGACCCCGCCCGCGTCGTGGCGCTGCCCGCACCTGTGTACCCCATCAGCAGCTACCGCATGGCCGTCAAGGTCGCCAAGAAGGGCGACGAGGGTAAGGTCGGCAGCGCGCTGGCCCGCCTGATCGAGGAGGACCCCGCCATCCGGTTCGTGGTCGACCCCGAGACGAAGCAGCAGATCATCAGCGGTCTGGGCACCCAGCATCTGGAGGTCGCGCTCGCCAAGCTGAAGAATAAGTTCGGCGTCGAGATCACGCTCGAGAATCCGCGCGTGCCGTACCGTGAGTCCATCCGCAAGAGCTGCAAGGCACAGGGCCGCCACAAGAAGCAGACCGGCGGCCACGGCCAGTTCGGCGATGTCTGGATCCAGTTCGAGCCCATCGAGGGCGAGGGCATCGAGTTTGCCGAGAACGTGTTCGGCGGCAGCGTGCCGAAGAACTTCTTCCCGGCAGTCGAGAAGGGTGTCCGTCAGGCCGCCGAGCACGGCGTGCTGGCCGGTTACCCGATGGTCGGCATGAAGGCCACGCTGCTGGACGGCAGCTACCACCCTGTTGATTCCAGCGAAATGGCGTTCATTATGGCCGCCAAGCTCGCGTATAAGGCCGCCATCCCCGAGGCCGGCCCCGTCCTGCTTGAGCCCATCGGCGCATTGAAAGCCCACGTCCCCGCCGACAACACCGGCGATATTATGGGCGAGGTCACGAAGCGCCGCGGCCGCGTGCTGGGCATGAACCCCGATGACGACGGCCTGCAGGTCGTCGAGGCCGAGGTCCCCGTGGCCGAGATGCAGGACTTCACCACCTTCCTGCGCCAGCTGACCCAGGGCCGCGGCTACTTCACGTTCGAGTTCGTCCGGTATGAGACCCTGCCGCAGATGCTCGAGAACAAGGTCATCGAGCAGGCAAAGGCATTGGGCAACTTTGCGGATGAGGATTAAACGAGAGATGTTCTTTCTTTGCAAAGAAAGAACCAAAGAAATTCTAAACAAGTAAAATAAAAGCACCTGCTGACCGGTATGCGTGTGACCGGCCAGCAGGTGCTTTTTGGGTAAAATATGTAAAGCTTCTTTGCTTACTTTCTTCTCGAAGAAAGTAAGAGAAAAGGGAGTCTGCGGAAAGGTCCAAAGCCCCTCAGGCCTCGCAGGCTCCGCCCGAGAAAAGCCTCCCCTCACAGGGGAGGTGGCCGAGCGCAGCGATGGCCGGAGGGGCTTCTTGCCGTTGCCCGTTAACGCCAGCCTCCCGGGAAAGCACCAGGCCGGGCATGCCCGGCCCCTACAGCGCAGCAAAAGTAAAGCCCGCAGTCACCACCGTAGGGGGCGGCGTCCTCGACGCCCCGCACAGCAGCACGCCCCCCATCACGTGATCTTCAACGCCCGCTGCACGCGGTACACAATGTACTTGAACAGCCCGGCAATCAGACTGAACTCCACCCAGACATAATTGGGCAGGTTCCGCCACTTGAATTTCGGTTTGTTTATCTTCGGCAGCGCCGCCCACGCCTCGCGGAAGCCCTTCGCGTAATCCCCGCCGAAGCCGCGCAGCCGGAACATAAGCACTTTGAGCAGATACCCCAGCAGCATCGGGATAAAATTCAAAACCAACATCAAAATCGGCTGGTTCTTGTAGGGCAGCAGAATGCTGTTGCGCCCGCTCTGGATGCTCTTAAACGGGTTGTAACGCACCGCGCCGGTGGTCGCGCCGCAGATGTGGCGGCAGCGGGCCGTAGGGCAGTAGACGTTCCTGTAGCCGAAATTGTTCGCACGCCAGCTCAAATCGACGTCCTCGTAATACGCAAAAAACAGCTCGTCAAACACGCCGATCTCGTCCAGAATCGACTTGCGGTAGAGCGCTGCGCCGCCGCACGCGCTGAACACACGGCAGGGCTTTGTATAGCGGCTGGCCTTTAAGCCGTCGCCGCGCTTGCAGGCAAAGCCCAGGATCGTCACGTAGTCGCCCGCGTCGTCGGCCAGCTCCGGCTCATAGTAGCGCAGCATCAGGCTGCTGACCGCAAAAATTTTCGGGTCGGCGTCGGCGGTTTTAATCAGCTCCGCCAGCCAATCCGGCTCCGCAAAGGCGTCGTTGTTGAACAACGCCATGTACTCGCCTTTGGCAATCGCAATGCCCTGGTTCACCGCATGGGAAAAGCCGGTGTTCCCGGCGTTTTCAATTAAAGTGTAGCGGTCCCGTCCGCAGTAGCTGCGGGCGATGTCCAGGCTCTCGTCGGTGGAGCCGTTGTCAATGACGATCAGCTCAAAATCCTGCTCGGTCTGCGCCCAGACGGACTCGATGGAATCCCGCAGCCAGCCCGCGCCGTTCAGGTTCGGGATGATGACAGATGCTTTCATGGCGCCTCCTCAACGGTAATAGTAGTAGGCCAGCTGGCTGTGCAGCGCGGCGGTAAACACCATCGCGGCCACAGCCACAAACAGGATGACCAGCCCCGCCACGACCAGCGCACGGATCAGGTACGCCCGGGCCAGCCGCCTGCGGGCCGGGTCCTGCGTGCCGCCAAAGCTCCACACCACCGCCAGCACGAACCCGGCAATGGGGATGGCGAACAGCAGCATGGCCGCCGTCGTTGCGCCCTGGCTCATGGCGTCGATGCGGTCCTCCTCCAGGTCCTGCTCGTACAGCGGCTCGCCGGTCTCAACGGTGCCCTCCGGGGACTGACGCATGGACTCCAACAGAGCCTCACCCATCGGGATATGCGGCAGCGGTGCGCCGCACTTGGGGCACCGCTCGTCGTACGGGGCAGTCAGCAGACCGCAGTTTTTGCAAAAATGTGCCATAAAAACCTCGCTTATTCGTCGAATGCCAGACCGCGGTCCAGCTGGGTGTTCAGGATGATCTGGGTGTTGGTGGAGCCCATCTTCTGCATCTTGGTCAGCAGGTGCTCCAGCGCGTCAATGTCGGTGCAGCTTACCTTAATTATAAAGTTGTAGCTGCCTGTCACGCGGAAGCACTGCAAGACCTGCGGCTCCTGCTCGATCATGGTCAGAAAGCTCGCGCGGGTCGCTGCGTCCACCAGTACCGAGATCAGCGCCTCGACCCGGGCGGGCGCGTCGGGGTGGCGCAGCACGACAGTGTACCCGCCGATGACGCCCTCCTGCTCCAGGCGGTGGATGCGGCTGGATACGGCGGGACTGGTCAGGCTGACCCGCTGGGCGATGTCCTTAACGGGCATACGCGCATTTTCCGCCAGCAGTTGTAGGATTTTGTGGTCCAAATCGTCCATGGATTGACTCCTTGTCGTTGTTTTGTGTAATGCGCACAAAAAAATAAAGTGAAGTATACAATCACTGTTATCTTTAACAAAATTGGAAAAGTATGCTTTTTTGTGCGCTTGCTAAATAAAATTAAGTGGGAATGACTTTATTATAATCTTTTGAAAACCAAAATGCAAGTCTGACATTTGACATTTTAAGAAAACTTGCTATAATGATATTTGTAATCAATCAAGACATTCACTGACCTTTATATACTTTCCCACCCCTCTATGCACAAAACCCCGCAGGTATCCCCTGCGGGGTTTTGTGTTTGTGTTGGCAGGACACAATGCGGGAAAGTGTGCAAAAATTGGGGGCTTTTTGCCTTCCCCCGCGGGGGAAGGTGGCCCGCAGGGTCGGATGAGGGGCGTGTGCACGGCAGCAGCCTGTAAACGGGCAGCATCTGCAAGGTCGACCCTCATCAGCCAGTGGTCGGGGCCACTGACAGCTTCCCCCTCCGGGGGGAAGCCATGCGCGCGAAAGGCTGCATTTTTACATTTTAAACCCCGCCCCGTTTGACGGCACCCGGACTGCCGTGGTATAATATAATTTCCGACACATAACGTGCATTTTTAACGGAGGAATCAATATGCTCATCCCTGTGCTGCTTTTTATTGTCGGTCTGTTGTTCCTGATCAAGGGCGGCGACTGGTTTGTTGACGGCGCGTCCTCACTGGCCCGCCGCTTCCACCTGCCGGAGCTGCTCATCGGCGCGACGGTGGTCTCCATCGGCACGACGCTGCCGGAGGTCATGGTTTCCACGATGTCCGCGCTGTCCGGCCATGGCGAGATCGCCTACGGCAACGCCATCGGTTCGGTCATCTGCAATGCGGCACTGATCGCGGCCATCACGATTGCGGTGCGCCCCGGCAGGGTAGACCCCAAAACGCTGAAAACCCCCGTCGCCTTCTTCTTCGCGGCGGCGGCCATCTACTGCATTGCGGCCTATGTTTTCGGCAGATTCACCCGCGTCATGGGCATCATCATGCTGGCAATGTTTGTGGCGTACATGGCCGTCAATGTGCTGCAGATGAAAAACACCCCCGCCGGTGAGCAAGAGGCGTCCGAGGAGGAGGAAATGCCCCTCGCCAAGACGCTGATCCTGCTTGTGCTGGGCGCGGTGCTGATCGCCGTCGGCGCAAACCTGCTCGTGGACAACGGCACCCTGATCGCGCAGGCCCTCGGCGTGCCCGAGAGCGTCATCGCCCTGACGTTTGTCGCGCTCGGCACCTCGCTGCCCGAGCTGGTCACGGCCATCACCTCGCTGGCCAAGGGCCACAGCGACCTGTCGCTGGGCAACATCGTCGGTGCGAATGTCTTTAACCTTGTGCTGGTCAGCGGCATGTCGATCACGCTGGCACCCTTCACCATCCCGCAGAGCGCCACGCTGTTCGGCATCAATTCCAGCCTTGTGCTGGATCTGCCGGTCATGCTGGCTGTCATGCTGATCCTGACGGTCCCCGCCCTCGTCAAGGGCAAGCTGAACCGCGCCCAGGGCATCCTGCTCCTGGCGATCTACGCCGCCTTCTGCGCGGTGCAGTTTGCGCTGTAAAGAAAAAGGCTTCATCGCCCATGTGGACGTCCCCGCCGACGTGCGCCGCGCCTTTGCACAGCGCCAAACCGTCTGCGGCAAGCAGACCCGCGCCGCCACCCAAAAGACAGAATAGAATTTCCATGCCCGGCATACACTTCCGCGAGGTGGTGTGTATGCTGGGCATTTTTGGTTTGTTTTTGCAGGCGGCGGCAGGGCATATTCTGTATCTGGCGCTGCATCTCGAAAGCGGGTCCTTCCCGCGTCCGCTCCCGCCGGACAGGGAGCGCGCGGCCTTTGCCGATCTGCAAAAGGGCGGGGCAGCCGTCGCACAGGCGCGGGATACGCTGATCCGCCACAATCTGCGGCTCGTCGCGCATATCTGCAAAAAATACTATGCCGGGAACAGCGCACAGGACGACATGATCTCCATCGGCACGATTGGGCTTATCAAGGCGGTGGATACCTTCGACCCCGCCAAGGGCAAGCGCTTTGCCAGCTATGCGAGCAGATGTATTGAGAATGCTATCCTCACCCCAACGCGCTTTGCGAGAAAAATAGGAACATCGGATACCTGCGTTCGTTCTTGGGAAAATAATACGAAGCTCATAAGCCGAAAAAGCTGGGAGAGATGTTTTAAGGGTAGGATAAAATAAAAGGGCAGGTGAACAACCCCAATCAGGGCTGTTCACCTGCCTTTTCTTTGGCAGTTTTTATGATGGCATCCAGCAGTTGAATCTTCTGCTCGGAAGAACAATTCAAATCTTGAAGACGGTGGTTGACAATATCGGCGTGGATACCGGCAACCCGGTTTGCAAGTTCACGCTGACCAGCTTCTGTTTTAGGATAGTAAACAATTACATGGATCGGAGCACTTTTTCTGGCGATACCACACACCTCCCTCTGCACTCAAAATTTATGAGAGAGAGGATGTCTACTATGCCTTTTTACATCGCTCGCTCTGATGCAAGAAATTACGGGAATATTTGTTGCCTGCCAAACTTTTACCGAACACTATAAATTGTGATACAACGCACTAAATTACACAATTAAAACGGGGTAATCACAATTTGCCGCAAAATTTGGACAATAATTGTGCATTTTAGCGGCGGACAAAGTGTGTGTAACTCTTGAAATTTTCTTGAATTTGTTGTATCATTTATAAAGATCATCGTAGAAAATATGCGATGGAATAGAATTACTTTTGGAGATAGATCGGTTTTGAGTAAAACGACATTTAATTTGTACAAAACAGTCCTTTGTGTATTAACTTTGGTGGCGGCGCTGCTGCTGGCTGGCTGCGGTGGATCGGATGCTTCTATTCGGGCAAAAGCCAGTGAGACGGTACAGACGGCATTATTCGATTTTACCTGTGATACCCCCCGTGTGGTGGATGGATATAACAACATTACAACTCCCGATGGTGAAAAACTTGTCATTTTTATGATGACTGTAACAAATACCAGCAATGAGACCTACGATATTTTTAAAGACGATTTTCAAATCCAATGGGGCAAGGATGACTTTGGCGTAGCATTGGATGCTGTGGACGATGTTATGATGCCTGATGCGACAACCTTGCAGCCAGGCGAGAGCATTTCCGGCTGGATGCTGGTAAATTTACCGCAGGACACCAATGATTTTGTTGTTGCTTATCAGGAAATGCTGGCAGATGGCAGTAACGGAAACGCTTATTTTGTGGATCTGAGTTTATGAAACAACGCACCAAAGCACTTTTGGCGGGGGTTATCTCCGGCGCGGCCTTTGCAGGGCTGGTCGGCGGGCTGATCCTCTGGCTCCCTTCCTATAAGCAGAAAAAAGAGATGGAAGCCATTAAGCCGGTAGAAACGGCTGCACCTATTATAAAGGAGCCCGAGGCCACCCCTGACCCGGCCACTGAGGAAGCTGCTCAGCGGACTAAATATGCGGACCTTATCGCCCGCAACCCGGATTTTGCGGGTTGGATCGAAATCCCGGGTGTGGACATTGACCTGCCGATCCTGCAAACGACAGATAATTACTTTTACTTATACCATGATCTGGATCGCGCCGATGATAAGCGCGGCATGCCCTTTGCAGATTTTGAGTGCGACATGAAAAACGGTCGCCATCTCATCATCTACGGGCATAACATGGGCGTTAATAATACCGACCGCTTTTCTAACCTGCAAAAGTACCGCGACGCTGATTACTACACCGCGCACCCCTACTTGAAGCTTGACACGCTATATAAAAGCGAGATTTACAAGATTGTAGCGGTCTACGCCGTCACCTCCCGCGAGAGCGACGGCGATGTCTTCCGCTTCAACGAGTATATCGACCTGGACGATGCCACAGAGCAGACGTTTTTGGACGAAGTGGCCAAGCGCGCGTTTTATACCACCGGTGACTATGCCTACCCCACCGAGCGTCTGCTGACCTTAAGCACATGCACCTACCAGATGGATGATGCGCGTATGGTCATTCTGGCACGCCCCTTGCGGGACGGTGAGACCACTGCGGCGGATGAGGTACACATCAACAGCGATCCGCTCCTTCCCGCCCGCTGGCCTGCCGGCAAATAAGGTCAAAAATTTTGGCGAAAAGCCCTAGGGCTTTTGTATTTCCTTTTTCAAAGGAAATAATAACCTCTGATTCACCGCTCTCATCCCAAGTGGGGGTGTTGGATATATGTCCGTATCTACTGCGCAAGCAGGCGGGTGCGCTTGGGGCACCTGCCTGCAAAACGCTTTAGATAAATACTTAATGAATAGGAGAAATAACATGCAGAAAACGAATTTCAAAACTCGTCTGCTTGCTCTGCTGACGGCCGCGTTCATGATTGTCATGTGCGTACCGTTTGCAGCGTTTGCAGATGACGCAGTAATGACTATCAACTACTATGTTGATAATCAGCCAGTTGGTTCGGATTCTTTCAAGCAGGAATATGACGCTTGGGCTCTGCGCAATGCTTTTGAAGATGACAACGTTATTCCCGAAGGCAAGGAACTGACTGGTTGGGTACCTCTGGGTCACTCCGAAGTTACCCTGGAGCCCGGTACCAACTATAGCTGGGATGAGCTGAGCCAGTATGCTCAGGGTGGCACGCTGACTCTGGATGCCGTTTTCGAGGCTCCGAAGCCCGCTTCCAAACTTGTTTACGTCAGCTACATTCTGGAGAGCGGTGCGCCTCTGGATGCTGAAATCGAGAAGATTGAACTCGAGGCAGATGCCACCACTTTCAGCACCTCTCTGCTGAAGAAGGTTCCCGCAGGCTATGAGCTGTGCGAGACTGGCGATGTTTACATCGGCACCAACGACACCGTGAACGTTAAGGTTCGCGAGATTAAGAAGCCTGCCAAGGTTGTCCATGTCAGCTACATTCTGGAGAGCGGCGAGCCTCTGGCCAACGCTATCGAGCAGATTGAACTGGAGAACGGTGCTACCACTTTCAGCACTTCTCTGCTGAAGAAAGTCCCCGCTGGCTATGAACTGTGCGAGACCGGCGATGTTTACATCGGCACCAACGACACCGTGAACGTTAAGGTTCGCGAGACCAAAAAGCCTGCTAAGGTTGTCTACGTCAGCTACATTCTGGAGAACGGTGAGCCTCTGGCCAACGCTATCGAGAAGATTGAGCTGGAGAATGGCGCTACCACTTTCAACACCTCTGTGCTGAAGGAAGTCCCCACTGGCTATGAGCTGTGCGAGACCGGCGATGTTTACATCGGCACCAACGACACCGTGAACGTTAAGG
>ERZ857922.1207-NODE-1207-length-33362-cov-19.310655_pt1 | contig 33362 bp, 27 predicted proteins | sample MGYA00519579_ERZ857922 | MGnify/ENA primary metagenome ERZ857922 (study PRJEB31778, sample SAMEA3449375) | human gut metagenome | biome: human gut; feature: human-associated habitat; material: faeces | place: United Kingdom | collected 2010/2012 ... | reverse complement strand
TTTTTTTTGACTTTAATATTGTTTCGGTTTTATTTTCTTCTTTTATTTTTCCACGATAAAAAGAATAAGCATAATTTATACTTATTAGTATTGTTATTATCAAAATGCTTAATGCTAGTATTATTTTTTTCTTATTCTCTTTCATTTCTACTCCATATTATACTCTCTTGTATTTATTTTACACCACCAACTAACTTATGTCAAAAAAAAGAGCACACTTTCGTGTACTTCTGAAATCTTATAAAAATATTGCTTATTCTTGAATCAATTCATATTTAATATTAGTAGCTTTAGTAAGATCTAAATCTGAATAATTTATTAAATCAACTGATTCATTTGGGTTAATATCACCATTGATATAAACAGTAACCATACCCATATCTCCATCAGATTTTTCTGTAAAGTAAATATTAAATCCTGATAAATGTTTTACTTCACCAGTAACATTAGTAGCTTTTGCAGTAAATGTTGTTAAACCATTAATAATTTCTACTTTAACATCAGATATTTTAAAGCCTTCTATCTCTTTATTCGAAATAACATTAGAATTTTTATTTTCTGTTCTCTTTTCTGTTGTTTTATTATTATTTTCTTTCTTATTATTATTTTTAATAACTACTGCACTAATTATAGGTACCAATACTAGTAAAACAGCTATAACTGCTATTATGATTTTTTTTGTGTCAATTTTAATATTTTTCATACTAATTAATCCTTTCTATTTCATATTCTACTGTTTTAACATTTTTGAGTGTAAAGTCTGAATTACTAACAATTTGTTTAGTCTCATTACTTTTTATAGTTCCACCTATATATCCTGTTAAAACAGTTAATTCTTTATTATTTTTATCTTTTAAAGTTATTTTAATACTATCAATATCTCTATCTTCTTTGCTTTTATTAGTTACATCTGCAGTAAACACTGATATTCCATCAGATGTTTTTATATTAGCATTCTTAATTTCTAAATTATTTACTGATTTATTTTCTAACTTAGTTACCACTACTGGTTGTTCTTTTATAGTTTCTTTTTTATCAATTTTTTCTTTTTTAGCACAACCAGTAACTATAATTAAAATCAAACTTAATAATAATATTCTTCTTTTCATATAATCACCTTTTAATCTAATAGTTTTATCAATTGTTTTAATTCTTGCAAATATTTTTCTTCATGAACGAATGTAACATTTTTATATGTATAATTCTCATTTTTGTCTTCTTCATCACTTATTAAGTTATCTAAATCTATTTTTTTAATGCTAACATCATTATCATTATCTTCTGTTTCATAATTTATTTTATTTCTTTTAATACTATTTACTAATTCTTCATAACTAATTATAGCTTTTTCTTCTTGTTCTTTTTCATATTCTGTTAAATCTATATTTTTAGGTTGCTCTTGTGAAATCTGTTCAATAGCATTTTTTATATCAAATTCATTATCATCTGTTTCATTTAAATCTTCTTCATCGATACCAGTAGTTTTTAATAAGTAAATTAGTGAAACTACTAAAATAATTAATATTAAAATAGCAAAATACAGAACATAATCAATAAAAGTCAAAGACCTTAAGAAATTCAATATATCTATAAACATACTTTTCACTTTTATCACCTACATCATTATTTTAACATATTTTTATTAACTTTAAATACGTTTCTAATTTATTTACATTTTTTTGTAAAGCATTATGTAAATAAAAATCATTTTATTTTATAAGGATTTTGCTGTGTTCCATCACCTGTAGCTTCAACATCTTTATTTAAATTAATTACTGGCTTAACACTTTTTGTACTTTCTCCAGTAGAATTTAATAAGATTTCACCATTTGCTGATATTTCATAAAAATATAATCCTTCTACACTATCTTTAAATGCTGACTGTGTCCACCAAGACTCTGTTATACTTGGGTTATATAAATAATAATAAGTATTTGATTCATTTAAACAAGCACCAGCATAGATAACTTCATCGATTGATAAAGTCCCAATTTTAGAGCTATAAGTATTTCCAAGACAATTAAACGTTGGATTATTGGAAATATTTATTCTATTATAATTAGCTAAATTTTCCTTTTCTTTTGTTAAATCTACACAATATTTAGATACTGATATTAAGTCATCATAATCTTTTAAATTATTTTGATACCACTGATCCAATAAATTATATAATTTATTATTACTTTTTTTGGATAAAGAACTTAATTTATCCGTCGTTTTATCATCATAAATACTTGTTTTATCAATGTTGTCATTTAAAACTATTTTAACAGTACCATCACCATTAATTCTTACAATACGCCATATTTTTCCAGCAAATTCAACATAATTATTTACTACATTTCCTCTAAAATAAAAAGTATTGCCGTTATCATCAATATCCATTATTAATCCTTCATCAGTAACTGCTACTTGCTCACCAACTTTTGTTTTTGTCTCTTTATTAATTGAATTATTATTTAAGATTATTTGAGAAAAATTAGGATCTTCTTTCGATGCTTTTTCCACACTCAAAGTAAAATTAATTTTAGCTGACTCAGGATTACTTAATACTAATTTATAACTTTTATTCTCGTTTCCTTTTATATTTATAAAACTAGAAATAGTAGAATATGTACTTTCTGTTAACTCAGTAGTTCCAACTTTAACACTTTCATTTTCTAGTAATTTGTAACTTACGTTTTTTCCAGTTATATTTACATCATTTAAAATAATATGATACATACTTTCTTCATCTGAATCATTTATTACAGAAAAATCTATTTCTTTTTCTTTATCATTAAATTCAAATTTTCTCCCGTTTAAATAATTTATTGATAAATTTTCATCAATTAAAACTTCAGCACTATTCTTTTTTAGATTATTTTTATATAAAAAATACCCTGTGCCAATAACAGTTATTGATAGAATTATTGTAAATATTATTATTAATGTTATTTTATATTTCTTTTCCATTTATTTATCATCCTTATATTATATTTACAAGTATATAATTTAAATCAAAATAAGTCAATTTACACTTATTTTAAAATAAGAAAAATTGGCTATTAACCAATTTAAATTCTATTTAACTTTTTATGTTTTTTACTATAAATAAATATTAATCCTGCTGCAAGTATTCCACCAGCTATATAAAAGTATGGTAAATTTATACCAGTACCTGGATTAGTACAAACTTTATCATATTCTTCTTTTGTTACTTTATTTCCTTTGTCATTAAAATAATTATCATTTATTACTTCACATTTATGAACTTTACAAGTCAATTCATAGTTTTCTTTTGTTGTAACATTTCCATCTTTATCATAATATGTTCCATTTTCTTCTTTACATTTTGGAACTTCAATATTATTACATTGTTTATCATATTCTTCCTTTGTAATTAGGGTTCCATCTTTTCCAACGTATTCACCATCTTGAGTTATACTACAAGTTTGTTTACATTGTTTGATATATTCTTCTTTTGTTGTAATATTTCCATTTTTATCATAGTAATTACCATATGCAATTTCACATGTTTTTTTAGTACATTCTTTATTATAATCTTCTTCTGAAACTATTGTGCCATTAGTTCCAACATAAGTTCCGTCTTCTAATTTAGAACATGGCATTTCACATTGTTTAACATATTCTTCTTTTGTTGTTTCATTGCCATCTTTATTATAGTATTTTCCATCTTTTATTTCACAAATAGTTTTTGAACCACATTGATTATTATATTCTTCTTCACTTACAATATTACCATTTACTCCAACAAAAACAGTTTCTTGTTGACCACCAATTGATAAAGTTATTGATTTACAATTTGGAACTTTATAACAGCTTACAATCATTCCTTCTTTTGTAACTTTTTTCCCATCTTTATCATAATAATTGCCTTGACTATCTTTTCCACAAGTAACAACTTCTGCATTAATGTAATAACCAACATTACAATTTTCACCATTTCTATCATAATCAAATATTACTGTTGCAATAGAATATTCAGTTCCAGCTACATAAGAGCCAGTATTTTTTTTAAGCGTTATTTGATCATTATTATAATTAACAGATACAGTTTGATAATCACTACCAGAGGTAACAACATTTCCCTCATTAAAATATACTGATTTTAAATTAGTAAAACCTAAAGTTAAATCTTCTTTGTAAAAATCTTTTAAAGCTCTAATTTTAAATTCACAAATATATTTTGTTGAATCTTCGCTCACATTACAGCTTGGGTTAATTGTTTCAAATAAAGTTGCTGCACTAACATTTTTAAGCCCTGTAAACATACATAACATACAAATTAATACTACAATAATTTTTTTCTTCATAAATATACTCTCCTATCATTAAGAAAATGATATCACAAAAGTTTATAAATTGATAGTAGTTTTTCTTAAAATTTCGTAAAGAAAAAGTACACTTTTGTGCACTTTAAATCCATCTTGCTATATATATTTTTCTTGTTGTTTCTTCAATATATTTGTCAAATAATCCAATGATTGCTTCAACTATTAAAGTTAAAATATCTTTTCCTGTCTTTTTAATTCTAATTGTAAATAACTTACTCTTTACTTCTTTTCTAAAAGCATAATCTTCAATATATGAATTTAAAACATGATCTATATCTTTCACTAGCTTTATATTTTCTTCTTTAGTTAAATCTGCTTTAAAAATAAAATCTTCATAAATATCTACTAATTTAGTACTAATATTATCTCCTTCTTGGAAATCCATATTCATTATTTTATAAAAATTAGGACAATATTTTAAAACTAATTTATTATCTTTCATTCATTACACCTACCATAGTATATATAAATGATACTATAAAATTAGTTATATAGCAATAGTTTTTATAAAAAAAGGAAGCTAAATCAACACGCTTCCTTTTTTTATTTTAAGCATTTATTTTAAAATTATACTTATTTTTTCTTTTATTTTATTAATATCATTTTCTAAAAGTATATTATTTAGTATTTCATAATTTTTAGAAATATTTAAAGAAGATTCATAATTATCTAATTTATTTTCAATATTTTTTATTTTTTTACCAACAGCACTTTTAGAAATTTCATAATTATCAGCTATTTCTTGCATTGATAAATCTTCTTCGTAATAATCAGAAAATATTTCTTTTTCTTCTTCTTTTAAAATGTTTTTATAAATATCAAATAATTTTGTATAATGTTCTAGTTTTTTCATTAAACCATATCCTTAAATAAACCATAAATATAATTTTCTATATCAAATGTTTGTAAGTCTTCCATACTTTCACCTAACCCAATAAATTTGACTGGTAAATTAACTTCTTCTTTAATAGCAAGAACTATTCCACCTTTTGCTGTTCCATCAAGTTTTGTTAATACTATACCAGTAATATTAGTAATTTCTTTAAATGCTTTAGCTTGTAAAATACCATTTTGACCTGTAGTTGCATCAATTACTAATAAAGTTTCATGTGGGGCATTTGGAATAAATTTTCCAATTACTTTGTTTATTTTTTCTAATTCTTTCATTAAATTAACTTTATTTTGAAGTCTTCCAGCCGTATCAATTAATACTATATCAGCATTTTCTTTTACGGCTTTATCAAGACCATCATATATAACACCTGCTGGATCTGTATCTTGTTTACCATAAAATATTGAATTTGTTTTTATAGCCCAATCTTCAAGTTGTTTTACAGCTCCAGCTCTAAAGGTATCAGCCGCTATCATAGCAACTTTTTTCCCCATTTTTTTATATTTATATGCAAGTTTGGCAATAGTAGTAGTCTTTCCTACTCCATTTACTCCAACCATTAAAATAACAGTAGGTCCATCATTTTGAATATTTATTTTATCACTTAAACTTTCACCATTAACATATATAATAAAAAGTTCATCAACAATTACTTCTTTTAAATATTCTGTATCAGTAATATTTTCTTTTTTTACTCGATCTTTTAATCGATCAATAAAATCCATTACTGTTTTAACACCTATATCAGCCATAATAAGTAAATCTTCTAACTCTTCAAAGTATTCATCATTTACCTTTGTATATTTATGCCCTAAAATAGATAATTTTGAAACAAATTCTTTTCTTGTTTTTTCAAGACCTTTATCATAAGTTTCAATTATTTTTTCTTCAGTAGTATCTTTTATTTCTTCTTTTTTAGAAACTATACTTTTTAATTTATCAAATAATCCCATTAAAAAACCTCCTTAATTACCACATTTTTTAGATAAATTAACTTGATAATCATCTCTAGTTTCAATAAAGCTTATGGAAATATCATTATTGCAATAATTTTTATTATCCTCAAAATATCCATTATCTTTTAATTTTTTAACAGTATTACAATTTGTAGCATCTAATTCATTATCTAAATAACAAGTTTTAGCTGCATCTTTTAAATTATCAGTCATTTCAGTAAAAGTTTTATTCTTAGCTTTGTTCATTACAGAAATTACACTTAAACCTGCAATACTAACAATAATAGATAAAACTACTATTACTCCAAGTAATTCTGCTAAAGTAAATCCTTTTTTATTCATCAATATCACCATTTAAAGTATATCACAGAAATAGTGGACAAGAAAAGGTTTTTGCGCTATAATTATCAAGTCGAAACAACTTTTATTCTTAATATTGAAAGGAAGATTATATGAAAAATGATAGAAACACTACGTCTCTAGTTGCTTTAGGAGGCTTAGGTGAAGTTGGTAAAAATATGTACGTTGTAACTCATAAAGACGAGATTATTATAATCGATGCTGGAGTTATGTTTCCTGAAAGTGATCTTTTAGGTGTTGATTATGTTATTCAAGATGTTACATATTTAAAGCAAAATGAAAGTAAAATTAAAGCATTAATAATAACTCATGGTCATGAGGACCATATCGGAGGAATAACATTCTTACTTCAAAATGTTAACATTCCAGTTATTTATGCTCCTAGAATTGCGGCAGAATTAATAAAAAATAAATTAGAAGATAGAAATATTGGTTATAAGAATATAGAAACAATAGATGGTAATACACATTTAAAATTCAAACATTTCAATATTGAATTTGTTGCTACTACTCACTCTATTCCTGATTCTTTTGCTCTTGCAATTCATACACCAAATGGTACTATTTTTGAAACAGGAGATTTTAAATTTGATTTAACTCCAATTGGTCCAATGGCTGATTTACATAAAATGGCTGAAATTGGTAAAAAAGGTGTTAAGTTACTATTAAGCGATAGTACTAATGCCCTATCAGAAGGTTTTTCTAAAAGTGAAAGTTTAGTTGATGAAGCTCTTGATGATATTGTATCTAAACATCATGCAAGAATTATCATTGCAACATTTGCATCAAATATTTATCGTGTTAAACATATTGTTGAAACATGTAAAAAATATAATCGTAAAATAGTAGTTTTTGGTAGAAGTATGGAAACAAGTATTGAGCTTGCTTTAAATAATGGACTTATTACTGATAAAAGTATTATTATTGATTATGCTAAAGCTAAGAATCTAAGAAAAAATGAAGTTTGTATATTATGTACTGGTTCTCAAGGTGAACCTCTTGCTGCTTTATCTAGAATTGCTAATGGTGTTCATAAACAAATAACACTTATGCCAGATGATTTAGTAGTATTCTCATCTAACCCTATTCCGGGTAATGCTGCAAGTATTAACAAAGTAATAAACAAACTATATTTAAAGGGAGTTAAAGTATTTACTAATTCAGAATTTTCTGATATTCATGCTTCTGGTCATGGTAAAGGTGAAGAATTAAAATTAATGTTAAGATTAATTAAGCCAGAATATTTTATGCCAATGCATGGTGAATATCGCATGCTTAAAAGTCATGCCGATTTAGGAGTTGCCTGTGGTATTCCTCGTGAAAATATTTTTATTCTTGAAAATGGTGATACTCTTGAATTAAAAGATGGCATTGTAAAAAAAGGACCTCGTGTACAAGCTGGAGATGTTTATGTTGATGGTTCTCGTATCGGAGACATTGGATCAGTAATAATTAAAGATCGTAAACTAATGAGTAAAGATGGTATTTTAGTAACAATTTTAAATATTAATCCCTATACAAGAGAATTATTAATAAAACCTAATATAACAACCAGAGGATTTATCCTTGTTAATGAGAATACTGAATTGATTCAAAAAATAGAAAGAAAAGTTAGTGAGATAGTTAATAATTCTTTAAGTACTAGTGCATATAACTATACTGATTTACGTAATCAAATAATTTTAGAACTTCATCCTTTTATTAGTGAACTTACTGGTAGACACCCTATTATTCTACCAGTCATTATGGAAGTTAAAGTTGCTAAATAAAACTAGAAATTTCTAGTTTTTTTATGCCTTTTTATAGATTTAAAGATATTAAAATGGTACAATTTATACAGGTGATTATATGGAATTTATAAATACTATTAATAACAACTCTATTCTAATAATTCCTGATAATATAAAAAATAAAGTATTAGAATATATTGATCAAAATAATATTTTAAAAAATATTAAAATAATGAATTTTAATGAATTAAAAAAAGGTTTATTTTTTGATTATAATAATAAAACTATTGATTATATAATGACTAATTACAAAATAAATTATTCGGTAGCAAAAAATTATATTAATGATTTATATTATCTTGATGAAGTTAACTCTAATAATGCAAAAATAAAATTTCTCATAGATTTAAAAAAAGACTTAGAAGATAATAATTTATTAATTAAAGATAGTTTATTTTTAAATCTCTTAAAAAGTAAAGATTCTATTTATGTCTATGGTTTTGACTATATAAATAAATTTAATAAATATATGTTATCTAAACTAGAAAATGTTACAATAATTCCTAAAAAAGATTTTGACTATAAACATCAAGTATATGAATTCGAAAATATTAATGATGAAATAAGTTATGTTGTTGAAAATATTGCAAATCTTATTAATAATGGTGTTTCTCTTAATAAAATTTATATAGCTAATTATAGTGAAGAATATTATTTTAGTATTCATACAATTTTTAAATTATTTAATATCCCCTACTACATAGAATCTCAAAATAGCTTGTATGATACAGCTTTTGGAAAATACTTTTTAAATAATTTAAATAAAGATATTACTGTACTACTTGAAGAAATGAAAGATAAATTTGATATTACAAATAATCAAGTAAACAATGTTTGTTTTAATAAATTATTTAACTTATTAAATACTTATTACTGGTGTGATGATATAAAACAAAAAAAAGATTTAATAACATATGAAATGATGAATACTATAATACCTACTGAGCATTTAAAAAATGAAATTAGAACAACTAATATTTTAGATAACGTTTTTAATGATGATGAATTTGTCTTTCTAATTGGTTTTAATCTAGGAAGTATACCTATCTTAAAAAAGGATGAAGACTATATTAACGATGACATTAAACCTTATTACTTGGAAACTTCTAGTGAATATAATAAGTTAATTAAAGAACAATATATGAAAGCTTTTAAAAATATTAAAAATTTAGTAATAACTTATAAGAATAATTCAAATTTTAATTCTTATTCAAAAAGTTTTTTAATTGATAATGATTATTTGAAAATTGTGAAAAAAGTTTATGATATATCTAATTATAGTGATGATTTAAATAAATTAAATTTAGCTAAAAAGATTGATAGTTTAATTAAATTTAATGAAAATAATGAAGATCTTGCTATATTAAATAATAATTACGAAAGTTTATATAATACTTATACTAATGATTTTACAGGTATTGATGAAAAAAAATTATTAAACAAAATTAATGATAATTTAGCATTTAGTGCTACAAATATAAAAAATTATTATGAATGCCCTTTTAAATTTTACCTAAATAGTGTTTTAAAAATTAATGAATATGAAACTACTCTAGCTCAGTTTATTGGGGATATATTTCATTATGTATTAGAAAATACCTTAGATATTAAAGAAGACAAAGTTGATGAGTATTTTATGAATTATTTTAATAAATATAAAGATAAAATTGAATTAACAAATAAAAATACATTCTTTATTAGTCATTTGCAAAAAGAATTACACTTTGTAGTTAATACAATAAAAAAACAATATGGTCATTCTAAACATAATGTAGAAAAACATGAACTAAAATTAGATTACCCTATTAATTATAAAATTAAAACTAAGTTAACAGGAAAAATAGATAAAGTTTTAATGCTTGATAATAATGCCTTAATCATCGATTATAAAACATACAATCAACCATTTGATAGAGATTTAATTGATTTTGGTATTGAAATTCAACTTCCTTTTTATTTATATTTATTAAAAAGTGTGATGCCAAATATAAATATTGCCGGAGTTTATTTACAGCATATTCTAAATTTAAATAGTAAATATGAACCAAATAAAGACTTAACTAAAGAATTAGAAAACAATTTGAAATTAGATGGTATTACATTTAATAATTTAAGTTTAATTAGTATTTTTGATGATTCTTATGAGAAATCAGAAGTAATAAAAGGTTTAAAAATCAAAGCTGATGGTTCTATTAGTAAAACAAAAAATATTTTTGATGATGATAAAATGTTGTTAGAAACTACGAAGAACTTAATTAATGACTGTATATCTAGTGTATGTAACGGCAACTTTAAAATCTACCCAATTAAAATAGAAAATAAAAAAGATGGTTGCAAATACTGTGATTATAAAGATATTTGCTTTGTAAAAAATAAAGACTTTAACTTCCAAGTTATAAAAAAAGGAGATGATAATAATGAGTAATTTAACAACTGAACAACTTCTTGCAGTTAATAAACAAAATACTAATATTATTGTCTCTGCTGGAGCTGGTAGTGGAAAAACTACGGTTTTAAAAGAAAGAGTTTTAAGAATTTTAAATCAAGGTATCGACATAAATAAATTAATCATTTTAACATTTACAAATAATGCTGCAAAAGAAATGAAAGAAAGGATAAGAAAAATTATTAATGATAATAATTTAGAAGATCAAGCTTTATTACTTGACCAATCATATATTACTACATTTGATTCTTTTGCTCAAAGTTTAGTAAAAAAATATAATTACTTATTAAATATTTCTAAAGACTTTACTATTGTTGATGCAACAATCGTCAAAACAGAATTAAATAATATTATTGATATTATATTTGAAAGATTATATAAAGAAAATAATCCCAAATTTATTAAATTAATTAGTGATTTTTGTATTAAGGACGATAAAAATATTAGAGATTCTATAATTAAAACTTATCAAAGTCTAGGAAATTTAATTGATAAAAATGATTTTTTGAATAACTATATAACTAAATTTTATAGTGATAATACTGTAAACGATTATCTGAATGAATATGAAGAGTATGTTTTAAATTTAAAAGATGACATTACTACTCTACTTGATTGTTTAAGTGATGAAACAATTAATCCAGATAAATTAAGTGAAAATATGAATGCAACTGTTAATTTCATTAACAGTAGTTCAATTGATGATTTAAAATATTCTATTGATTTCTCTTTAGCAAGAGCTTTAAAAAATGTTTATACTGATGAAGGGAAAAAAATAAAAGAAGAAATTGCTACTAAGATAAAAGAATTAAAAAATTATCTTCAATTTACTAAATTAGAATTAAAAGAAAATTATTTAAGTACTAAAGAATATGCTGAAATAGTTATTGATATATTAAAAGAAATAGATGTTAAATTAAATGAATTTAAAAATATTCATAATTCTTATGAGTTCAGTGATATTGCTTTAAAAGCTATAAAGCTGGTAAAAGAAAATGAAGATGTAAAAAATGAAATTAAAAATAATACTTTTGAAATTATGATTGATGAGTATCAGGATACAAATGATATTCAAGAGACTTTTATTTCTCTAATTCAAAATAATAATGTTTATATGGTTGGTGATATTAAACAAAGTATTTATCGATTTAGAAATGCTAACCCATATATATTTAAAAATAAATATGATAGCTATAAAAATAATGATAATGGCTTTAAAATTGATTTAAATAAAAACTTTAGATCACGTAATGAAGTTATTAATAATATTAATTTAATATTTGATAATATAATGTTTGATAATATTGGTGGAGCCGATTATAAAAATGAACATGAAATGATTTTTGGTAATACCAATTATAATGATAACAGTGTTAATGATAACTATGATATAGAGATACTAAATTATAACAATAGTGATAAAAAATATAAACAAATAGATATTGAGGCTTTTACTATTGCAAATGATATTTTAGCTAGGATTAAAAATAAAGAACAAGTCACTTATTTTGAAAATAATAAAATGGTTACTAGAAATATTACTTTTAAAGATTTTGTTATTCTTATTGATAAAAGTAAAAATTTTGAAACAATAAAAAAGATTTTAGAAAGCTTTAAAATACCTTGCACTATTGATAAAGATATAGATATTAAAAATGATGATGAAATATATATATTAAAAAATATTATTAATTTAATTATTAATATTAAAAATAATTGCTATGATAATAGCTTTAAACATTATTTTATATCACTTGCTAGAAGTTATTTATTCAATATGAGTGATGATGAAATTTTTGATATATTTACAAATAATGCTTTTAAAAATACTAATATTTTTAAATATTGTTATGAATTATCTTTAGTTTGTGATGGAATATCCAATAAAGAACTATTAACTAATATAATCGATAAATTTGATTTTATTAACAAAATAACTACTGTTTATGACATTGACGATAGATTAACCAAATTAGAATATTTCTTAAATAATGCCGAAGCTCTAAATAAATTTGGTTATGATATATATGATTTAAATAATTATTTTGATGAAATAATTGATAATACAGATAATAAATTTAATATGTCAATAAACAGTAGCGATTCTAATTCAGTAAAAATTATGACTATTCATAAAAGTAAAGGTCTTGAATTTCCTTATGTTTATTTGCCATTTCTAAATAGTAATTTTTCTAGTCAAAAAAATGATGAATTATTTTCATTTACAAATAAATATGGAATTATATTTCCTTTCTATAGAGATGGAATTGGTAAAACATTTATTAATACTTTAAATAAAAATTATGAGTTTAAAGAAACTCTATCAGAAAAAATAAGATTATTTTACGTAGCACTTACACGAGCTAAAGAAAAAATTATAATTATTAGTGAATATAATGAAAAAATTAACCCTATTAATAAAATAATTAATGAAAATGATTTATTGAAATGTACAAGTTATAATTACATATTAAATATTTTAAGAGACAAATTAAATAAATATATCAAAAATATCGATATAAATGCTTTAAATATTAATAATGATTATAATTTAGTTAAATCTTTTAATTATAAAAAATATATTAACAATAGTTCTCAAAAAATTAATACTATTAATTTAACTATTAATAATAAAAAAGAAGAATATAAACATTTTTCAAAATCTATGCAAGAACTAAATACTAAAGAATTACAACAAAATTTAGATTTTGGTATTTATATGCATTATGTATTTGAAATTATTGATTTTAAAAATAATAATATCGAAGAGTTAAATGTGAGTGATTTTGTTAAAGAAAAAATAAATAACTTCTTTAAACATGAAGAATTTAAAAATATTAAAAATGCTAATGTTTTTAAAGAACATGAAATTATGTTTGAAGATAATGACAATCATTACCATGGCTTTATAGATTTATTATTAGAATATGAAGATCATTTTGATATTGTAGATTATAAATTGTCAAATATAGATAGTGATGAATATGAAAAACAATTAAATGGTTATAAAAAGTATATTGAAAAAAAATATAATAAACCAACTAATATTTATTTATATTCTATAAATCAAGATATACTAAAAAAATTATAATGTAAAAAAATTTCACATTTTGTTTTATGTGAAATTTTATTTTGCTAAAACTAGGCGAAGGCCAAAGTCGCTAACGGCACCACCAGTGTTATGATTGAAGTTGAACTGACCTGCAAGGACACCATTGTAGCAAGCGCCGCCTCGATCGAACCAAGGGACAGAAGAATTGACAAAGTAAGAATCATCAGCATACCAACTATTATGTGGTTTTGATTTATTATCAACATCTTTATAATAATAAAATGGTCCCATTTCTCCGGTTGCATCTCCTAAAATTCTCTTGCTATATGTTGTCCATTCACTTGAGCTATCGTAAACATCATAATATTTAGAATTATATGCTTTTAATGATGAACTATCAAATCCTGAATTTTTGTACGTTTCACTTTGAAGGGATGCCATATACTCCCAAGCTCCACCACTCATATCATATATTCCTGTTATATTTCCGGTTGTACTTGCTTTATATCCTGTACTTGTATTATATGGTAAAGTTACACTTGCAGCTGTTCCATAAGTTCCAGGATATTTACTTTGATCTGATGAATCTGTTGCAGCATACCCTGTTATGTAACTAGAATTATTATTTATTCTAACCTCAGTATTTATTCCATATTTTGAATGAGATAGATATGCTACTGCTCCCCATTCGGTATTCTTCATCATATGTGAGTCATTATCTCTTTTATAGTTATATGCTGTTTCAAACATTGTTTTTACGTTTAAATTTCTTAATGATGTTTGATTTGGTTTTACTGTAATATTTGCAGTACTTCCTGTTGTTTCGAATTTTGCAACCCATAAGCCATTTGTATTCATACTTATAAATGCTGGTGAAGTCATGTAATCTCCAACTTTACAATTACCACTTGCTCCACTTGTCATTGGTGTTGTACATTCATTTTCATTATTATCATTTGTATTTGTTGTGCCAAATTTTATTTGAATTTCTTGAGCATTGCTAGTTTCAGGTTTTCCTTCTGTATAACCATCAGTTTCTCCTAAATTAAATATTTGATATGAATATTTTGGTATCCATACAAAGTATGATTCAATATTATCTTCTGGTATAGTGTCTCCATTATTATATGTTTGAGTATTATCTGATAAAATAACAGCATTTGCCCATTTCTTATCTTCATATTTATACCACTCTGTATTTATATCTGCTTTGGTTACTGTTCCATCATCTGCTAGTGTAACTGGTATTAAATTATCACTTAGTACTGGATCTGTTCCGTTAAGTAATGCCTCTTTGTATTCTTTATTAATCTTTTTAGTATCTATTCCTAAAGTTCCTTTAAATGTCTTTCCTTGATAATCATTTTGTGGTTCTTCTGTATTTTTAAATGTTATTTTTAATGTATATGTTTTTGTTGCTTTTGCATCAATACTAATTCCTGCTTTTAAATATGATTTATTAGTATTTGTTACTGGCAATCTTCTTTCAGAAACTAAAGTAGTATCTCCATCAGTTAAAGTATATACTAAATCCTTATTAAATTCATTAGTTATATTTTGTAAATATATATTATAATCTACTGCTCTATTTGATGTATTTTCTACCGTAAATGTTTTTGTAAAACTATCTCCTGGTATCATATTATTTGCAGTTATTTCATTTGTTCCTGTAAAAATCAAATTTAATTCATTTGATTTTAAGATTGTCTCTGTCTTATTATTTTCTTTTATTTTTGCACTAAAATATGCATATGATACTCCAGATAGTACTAGTACAGTTACTAAACTAGCTACTACTGGTATCAAAAGTTTTTTCTTTTTCATATTGTCTATCCACCTATTCTATTTATCTTATTTTATCACTCACCCCCCCCCTCCCATTGTCAAGGGGTGTGGGGGAATTTTTGCAAAAAAAATAGATTTTATGTAAAATCTATGATATTATTAATTTAGGTGAGAAGCAAAAAGTCTTTTCGGGACTTGATGCTTGCCACATTGTTGTGTTATAAGCACCTTTATTCAGGTTTTAAGAATAAAGATGCTTTTTTTGTTATTTACAAATAATAACTATTATTACAATGAATAATGCTATTATTATAAATAACTGAATAATTATTAAGTTAAATAGTTTTGCAACTAAATATTGTTTGTTATTCATTATTACCACCTTTACTTCTATTTTTCTAAAAACCCCCTGAATTTTAGTCCCTAAGTATGGTGGCAAGCATCTTCTTTTTGCTTCTCGGTATGCTATTATATAGTAATTTTTTTATATTTCAAGGCTTTCGACAAAACTAGAAAAAATTTCTTATTTTTCGATATTTGTTGCTTACAAAAAACTCACATTTTGTGAGTTTTAATCTTTAAAAGTAAACATATAATCTAGAATTTGGACATCATCGCCACGTTTTGCACCAGCTTTTTCAAGTTCGTCTTCTACACCCATACCTCGAAGTTTTCTAGCAAAACGTAATACTGATTCGTCTTCTGTAAATTTAGTCATTTTAAATAATTTTTCTATTTCTTCTCCTTTGATAACCCAAACATCATCATCCTTTGTTATAGTATAAGGTTTTTCATCTTTAAATTTATACATAATAAATGATTCAAATTCATTTTCATCATATATATTATTAACTTCAATTTTATCAAGTTCATCAGCTAAATAAGTAATTAATTCTTCTAATCCTTCACCATTTTTTGCAGAAATAGGAAATACTTTAACATTTGGAAATTCTTTTTTAAATCTCTTTAAATTATTTTCAAATTCTTTTAAATCTTTTTTATTGGCAATTACAATTTCTAATTTATTTTTTAATTTATCACTAAATTTTTCATATTCGCTTTTTATTGTTTTATAATCTTCGATTGGATCTCTTCCTTCATAAGAACCCATATCAAGTACGTGAGCAAGTATTCTAGTACGCATTGCATGTTTCAAAAATTTATGCCCGAGTCCTAAACCATCTGCTGCTCCTTCAATTAATCCAGGTAAATCTGCAATAACAAAATCTCTACCATCTTTTAATTTTACAACTCCTAAATTAGGACTTAGGGTTGTAAAATGATATTCAGCTATTTTAGGATGAGCCCCACTAATTTGAGAAAGTAATGTTGATTTACCAACGCTTGGCATTCCAATTAAACCAACATCTGCCATAACTTTTAATTCAACTTTTATTTTTCTAAATTCGCCAGGTTCACCATATTCACTCATCCTTGGAGCTGGTTCTTGTTGGGTAGCAAATGCTCTATTTCCACGGCCACCACGACCACCGTGTGCTACAATAAATTCTTCTTTATCTTTTGTTAAATCTGCTAATACCAAATTAGTATCCATATCATAAATAGTTGTTCCTTCAGGAACTTTTATTATAACATCTTTAGCATTAGCACCATTTCTATTACTACCTTTTCCATTGACTCCTTTGTCACCTTTTATAGTTTTGTTATATCTTAAATCTATTAAAGTTCTAAGACTTTTATCAACTACAAAGATAATATCGGCACCCTTGCCACCATTACCACCATCTGGTCCACCCATTTCAATATATTTTTCATGTCTAAAAGATGTACAACCATCTCCACCTTTACCAGCGATTACTTTTAAAACAGTTTCATCTACAAACATATATGTCCACCTCCATTTTATTTTTGACAATTACTACAATAATAAGTACTACGACCATTAACCTTAATTCTTTTTATCATATCATCACAATTTTTACATTTTTCATTTTCTCTTTTATGAACTTTTAAATAGTCTTGATAATGTCCATAAACCCCCAATGAGGAAGTATAACTTCTGATTGTTGTTCCACCATTTTCTATAGCTTTCTTTATTATTTTACCAGAAGCATCTATAATTCTTTGACATTCTTCAAGCGTTATCTCATTTCCTTTTTTAAGAGGATTTATTTTACTTTCAAATAAAACTTCATCAGCATATATATTACCAAGACCACTTATAATTGTTTGATCCAATAAAAGAGTTTTAATATGTAAATTTTTCTTGCTTATTTTATTATATAAATACTCTTTAGTCAACTGTTTAGAATTCGGTTCAAACCCTTGTTTATTTAATGCTTCAATATTATTAATATCCTCTTTTTTTATCAAATTCATTCTACCAAATTTTCTTGTATCATGATATCTTAAATCAGTATTATCTTTAAAAGTAAATACAATGTGTTCATGTTTTTTTAATGGTTGTTCTATATCTTTTATAAAATATTTTCCTTCCATACGAAGATGACTTAGTAAATAATAATTATTTAGTTCAAAAATCAACCATTTGCCTTTTCTATGTATATCTATAAACTCACTTCCAACAATATTTTTAAATTCATTTATATCAGATTCAATCATATTAGGATAATAAATATCTACTTTAATAATTTTTTTATGTAAGATTTTCTTTTTCAATGTTCTTCTTACTGTTTCCACTTCAGCTAATTCTGGCATATTATCACCTACTTTGCATCATACCAGTTTATCCCATAGTCGGCACTAACTTTTAAAGGAACACTAAGTTTAATGACATTTTCCATTTTATCTTTAACTATTTTTTCAACACGCTCTTTTTCCTCTTTAACTACATCAAATATCAATTCATCATGAACTTGAATAATCATTTTAGTTTTGATATTTTCTTTTTTAAACGCTTCATATACTTCAACCATTGCTTTTTTGATAATATCTGCACTAGTCCCTTGAATTGGAGTATTAAGTGCTATTCTTTCTCCCGTTTGTCTAACCATATAATTAGCACTATTTAACTCATCAATTACTCTTTTTCGTTTAAATAATGTTCTAACATAACCATTTTCATGAGCAAAATCAACTATTTCTTTCATATAAGTTTTAACACCTGGATATAATTCATAATATTTATCTATAAATTTTTTAGCATCTTTAATTGATATTTCTAAATTTTCGCCTAAACCATAACCACTAATTCCATAAACTATTCCAAATATCACTGCTTTAGCTGTTGATCGCATACTTTTAGTTACTTCTTTTTCATCTATTTCATGGATATCTGCAGCTACCTTTGTATGGATATCTTCTCCATTTACAAAAGCTTTTATTAAATCTTCCGATTTTGATATATGGGCAAGTAATCTTAATTCTATCTGACTATAATCAACACTTAAAATTAAATCATTAACTGGTAGAAAAGCTTTTCTTACTTTCCTTCCTTCTTCATCTCTAGCTGGAATATTTTGTAAATTTGGTTCAATTGATGATAATCTACCAGTTCTTGTATAATTTTGTTTAAATATTGTATGTATTTTACCATCTTTTTTAATATATGTTTCTAACCCTTCAAGATAAGTAGAATATATTTTACTTAAGTTTCTATAAGCTAGAATTTTTTTGATAATTGGATGAGCATTAACTAATTTATTTAAAACTTTTACATCTGTTTTATAGGTTTTTGTACCTTTTTTACCACCAGGAAGTCCAAGTTTTTCAAAAAGCACTTCTCCAAGTTGTTTTGGGGATGCTATATTAAATTCCATCCCAGCAAGTTCATATATTTCATCAGTTAAAATATCTATTTTTTTCTTTGTTTCTGCTTTCATTTCATCTAAGACACTTTTATCAACTTTAACACCAGTAATTTCCATATCAGCAAGTACTTTTACTAAAGGCATTTCAATTTTTTCATACAATTCAAATTCATCATCTATTTTTAATTTGCTGATATAAGAATCTCTTGTTTGTAAAATATAATTAGCTTTTTTAGCTATTTCTTTTTTTAAATTTTCATTTAATGTAAAATCTTTTATTTCGTGGTAAAAAGTTGCTTGGTATTTGTCTTTATTCATTAAATATGCAATATCATCTTTAAAGTCATAATTTAAAATACTTGCGGCAATACTTAGATCATAATTTACATCAGGACAAGTAATATTTTGGTAATTTAAAGCAACAATATTCTTTTTTTGTTCAAAAGTATACAGTACTTTATCTTTTATTTTATCTAAAACATCTTTTATTAAATCTTTCTTAACAAAATAGTTATTATTCTTTGTAGAAACACCCATTCCAATTATATTACCATCATGATAATTAGTTTGATCTAATTCTATGTAAAAACTCATTTCGTCTTCTAAAGATATATCATCACAATTATTTATTTCGACAAAACTAAATTCTTTTTCTTTAGGTTTCTCTTTAAATGTTTTCATTAATGAATAAAACTCTAATTCTTCATACATTTCATATAGTTCATTACTTTCAATATGTTCATATTTATAATCCTCTAAATTTAAATCAATTGGAACTTCACGGTAAATTGTTGCTATTTCTTTACTCATAAAAGCATTATCTTTATCAATTATAAGTTTTTCTTTTGTCTTACCTTTTATCTCATCAATATGATTATAAATTTCTTCAATTGTTGGATATTTTTGCAATAAACTTAAAGCTGTTTTTTCACCAATTCCTTTAACTCCTGGGATATTATCTGAAGGATCTCCTGCTAAAGCTTTTAAATCTATCATATTAATTGGATTGATTTTATAATCATCATAAAATGTTTTGGGATTGTATCTTATATAATCTTTTTGCTTTAATAATTTAATGTCTACTTGTTCAGATAATAGTTGTAATAAATCTTTATCACTAGAAACTATTGTAGCAATAAAATTATCATCACGTTCTACTTCACTTGCAAGAGTTCCAATTATATCGTCAGCTTCATAAGGCTCTAATTCTAAAGTTTTTATACCCATTTTATTAAGTAATTTTCTAGCATAAGGCATTTGCTTTTTTAAATCATCAGGAGTTTGTTGTCTACCTTCTTTATAAAAATCATACTTGCATTTTCTAAAATTTTTACCTATATCAAAAGCAACAGCAATATAATTAGGTTTTTCTTCTAAAATTATTTTATTAATCATAGTTACTAACCCATATAAAGCATTTGTAGGAAATCCTTTAGAATTTTTCATAACATTTCCTGTATATGCAGTTGCATAATAACTTCTAAACAGTAAATTATTACCATCTACTAAAATTATTTTCTTCATTATAACCACCATTATTATTATATCAAAAAAAGTAAACTAAATATATAAGTTTACTTTAAATATCTTTATTATTTAATATTTTTTCAGGATTAATTTCAGTAAGTTCCATAAATTTTTCTTCTCCAATTAATTTAATAATCTTCTTTTTACATTTTAAGAAATTATTAAAAAACATACTACCTTCATGATGAATATCTGTTCCAATCAAAGAAGCTTTATTATTTTTCAAAATATATTTAACAAGTTTTTCTGATTCTTTACCGTATTTTCCCAATATTGATTCATAATTAATTTGTAAAATCATACCTTGATCAAGCCATTTATCTAATATTTCATAATTTTGCTTTATAACCATGTATCTTTCAGGATGAGCCATAATTGGCACTAATCCTTTATTTTTTAATTCAAATATTATTTCATCAAGTTTTAAAATTTCATCATTTCTTGGTATTTCTATTAAAACATATTTCCCACTATTTAAAGAACAACAATTACCTTTTTTTAGTTCCTTTAATATATTTTCGTCTAAAAAAATTTCATTTCCTAAAAAAAGTTCTAAGTTAATATTTTCTTTTTTTATAATTTCTTTTAATTTTAATAGTAATTGATACTTTTCAAGGTTATTTTTATTATACGCTGTTCCTCTTATGTAATGAGGTGTAATTATTATTTTTTCAAATCCTAAATTTTCTAATTTTTTTAAAGTGTTTTTAGCTTCTTCAAAACTTTGAACTCCATCATCAATATTAGGTATTAAATGACTATGAACATCAATCATTATTTATCTCCGTAATAACCATAATAATTACTATTAACAAGTGGCGTTTTATTAGCAATAACTCCAGCTATATTAGCATTTACATTACTTAAAGCTTGTTTTGTATTTTCTAGTATTTCAACATTTATATCGCCAATTGAACTTACTATTACAACTTTATCTACTAAAGATGCCATTATTATTGAATCAGTAAGTCCTGTAACAGGAGTTCCATCAAAAATAATATAGTCAAATTTATTTTTTAACATTTGAATTACAACTTTACTCTTTGCAGATGCTAATAATTCACTTGGATTTGGCGGCATACTACCCATTGTAATTATAGATAAATTTTCAATATCAGTTTTCTTTATATATTTTTTTATATCAGTATTAATATCATCAATTAGTAAATTAGATAAGCCTTTATCATTAGACAAATTAAATATTTTGTGTAATCTACCTTTTCTCATATCACAATCTACTAATAAAACTTTACTATTATTTTGAGCAAAAGTAACAGCTAAATTTGAGCTTATAAAGCTTTTTCCTTCACCTGGTACTGATGATGTAACTAAAATTGTTTTTAATTTTTCATCAACACTTGAAAATTGTAAGTTTGTTCTAACAATTCTTAGGGCTTCTGCAACATTAGATTTTGGATCATTTTGTACTATTAATTCACTTTTCATTATCTTCTGCCCTTTCTTTTCTCATTATAATTTGGCACTCTTCCTAAAATAGGCAACTTTGTAATTTCTTCTATTTGCTCAACGCTTTTAACTGTTGTATCAAAATATGCAATAACAAACGCAATTAAACAACCCAAAACAAATCCAGCCAAACCACCAATTATAAATTTTTTTATAAAACTCATATTAGCAGATGACTCAGGAATATCAGCTGAATCTAGGACACTAACATTTTCTATATTATATATTTTAGAAACCTCTGTACTAAATACTTTAGCAACATTATTGGCAATTTTACTACACGTTTGAGGATTCTTATTTGTAACTGTAATAGAAATTATTTCTGTTTCATTTACTGCTGATACAGATATCTTTTTGCCAAGTTCTTCTGTTGTCATATCAAGATTTAAATCATTTATTACCTGGTCTAGTACTTTCTTAGATTTTATAATTTCTTGATAAGTTGCTACTAACTTGGAATTAATTGTTAAATCATTAGCTGTAATAGCATCGTCTTTCGAGTTACTGTTTGAAACCCCAGTCAAAACTAAAGTCGTATTTGCTTTATAATATGGTTTTTCAAAAAACATTGAATAAATAAAAACCGATAAACAACTTAAAAAAGTTATAAATGCAATCAAAACTATTCTTTGTTTAAAATTATTTAGAATTCTTTTTAAATCTATTTCTTGTGTCATAATATACCTCTTTATTCTTTAATTTATTATATCATAGCTCCTACTTATTTTAAAGAGAAAAAGAAAGCTTAAAGCTTTCTAATTTTTATAAGTAAATTATTTGTTTTGTAACATGTTAAGTAAGTCAATTTTAAATTTATCTTTACTAGCATTAGCTTTAGAAATCATAATACCTTTATAAGTTTTTAATTCTGACATATGTCCTTCAAGTAATATTTCAGATGGAGTTATTGTATCAAGCATAACTGTTTCTTCTTTTTTATAAACAGTATAATGTAATTTAACTTCTCCATGTACTTGTGCAAACATTTTATCACTTGGTAATTTTAATTCATAAGTTTCAGTACCAGCTTTTTTATTTTGTGATACTAATTCACCAACGAATTCTCCATTTCTAAGTGCTGGATAATAATCAAAATTTAACTTTTTAAAAGCTATCATATTATATTTTTTTAAAGCTCTTTCTAATTTATGATATTCATTTTCATCTATATAATCTAAAACATAACCTTTCATTAATAATTCCCCCTTTATGTTCCTGATACATACATTATAGCATATTTCGAAAAATATGTCAAATTGACGTCTAGTACGAAGATTTTTCTTGCTATTTTTCTTATGTATATACTGATTTTAGCACAAAATTCATTAAATGTCAAATTGTGTCGAACAAACATATATTCTCACCCTATTTAAGTTATGTTTTAATTTATTAACATTTATTCATTATTCTTTTTTAATTCTATTAATGTTTGACCTATATTCATTGCATCTAATTCAAAGTTTGCAACTAATTTATCTTGTTTTAAAATTTCATGAACCTTTCTTTTTAAAGCCCCACTACCCTTGCCATGAATAACTACAATATACTTATTTTTCATTTTATAATTATCTTTTATGAAATCTTGAACAACAAAAACTACTGTTTCAGTAGTTTCGCCATGCACATCTATTTTAGGATATTTATTTAATACCATTCTCATTATTTATTACTTCTTCATTAGTATTATTTGTAGTATTTATATTACCAGGAACTGGTGTAGCATTAACAACACCAGTAGTGTTTTCTGTAGTTACTTTATTTGTTTCTTCAGCAACAGCTGGTTTATCAGTTTGTGGTAAAACCGGTTCAACTTTTGCCTCTATTGGTCCAAATTTTTTCTCATAGTAACTTGCTATATCACTAAATAGTGGAACTGATTCTTTAACACCTATTTTACTAAGTGATAAACCAGCAGCAATAGATGCAATTCTAATTATTTTTTCAATTTCATAATTACGAGATAATCCCATCAAAAAGGCTGCATTAAAAATAGCGCTAAATCCTGTTGAATCTTTTACATTTTCAACTTTTAAACCAGGCATTACTTTTATTTGGTTATTGTCAAGATACATTGCCCCATGGTTATTTAAAATTATTATTACTGTACTATTACTATATTTAATAGCTATTTTTTTATATAATTCTAAAAGTGTAGTTGGATTATTAAAATCAGCTGTTATTCCAGTTAGTTGTTCAGCAAAAGTTTGAGATGCAATGATATATCTTGCATACTTACATAATTCAACATTAGATTTTGTAAATTCATTAGCTCCTAAAACTGTAATAGCATTAGAATATTTATTTACAACACTAATTCCTGAAGTATATTCATAACCATCTAAATAAATTATTTCTGGTAAAAAGTCAAATTCATATTTTTTTACATGAGGTTCTTTTTCACAAATTGAAAATACTGTTCTATTACCATTTGTTTTATTAATTAATATAAATGAAATTGGTGTTTTAGATTCAAAAACTGTTTCTACGGTATGTGCTTTTACACCATCTTCTTCTAAATCTTTTTTTATTTTATTACCTAAATCATCTCCACCAACAGCTGCTGATAAATAAACTTCTTCGTTCCATTTAGCTAAAGCATAAGATGTATTACAAGCTTCTCCACCACTTGATTCTATTTTCTCTTTTAAATCATATTTTAATCCCTCAATTGGAAATCCATCTATTGGTAAACTATAATCATAAGTTATTTTTCCCATACATAATATTTTCATTTAATCACCCTTTATTCTAAATTTATTATACAATATTTTAATAATTTAACAAAGAAAAATTTTATTTATTTGTATTAGCATAGTAATTTCTTTCAGTTAAATCTTGTGAAACCCAATCAAGATCACTTGAATCACTATCTCCCTCTTCATTTAAATATTCTTCTAAGTCATAAATTAATTCGTTAATAGAGCCATATTTTCTATAATCAAAACCATATCTTTCTAGTATTTCAATATGTTCATCACTAAGAAGCAATCCATTATCTCTATTTTTTAACATATTTTTTTCAATTTCTTTTACTATTTCATCACTATTTTCCATAACATCACTTTTCCTCTTAATATTTTAACATAAAATTGAATAAAATGCGTTATAATGAATATCAACTTTAAAAATGATGGTTACAATGAACATATACATTTCTGATGATATAAGATATTTAAATAATATAATAAATATTGAAAGCGAAATTATTAATGGCAGCTTAATTGTAATAGTGACTCCCTTTTTTAGTAATTATTTAGTTGATTATTCATTTATAAAAAGTCTAAATATTTCTTTTGAAAATCAAATTGTATATTTAGCACCAGGTTATTTAACAAGATTTATTAGTCTAAATAATAATAATTTAAAAATTAGAACTTATTCTTTTGGACCTAAAGATACTTCAGATATAATTAATTGGATAAAAGAATATCATAAAAGTGAATCAATTGTTCAAGAGGTAAATGTTCAACCTTTTTATAAATATACTTTTAAAAATTTTGATTATAATAAATTAAACGATTTTAATTATAATACTTCTATTTGCAAAGAAAATATTTCTAAAAATAGTCCAAAAGATATAATTTTTACTTCTTTAATTGATATCAATAAAATTCCAAAAAATAATTTAAAAGGATATTTAAAAAATGGTAATCTTCTAATCATCATCTATGATTTATTTGATATAACTGTTCAAGATTATAATGCTTTTATCAACGATACACTTAGTTATTTAAAAAGAGTTATAATAAATCAAGAACAAATTTTATTATTTGAAAATGGTACGGTAGGAAAGACTTTAGATAATTATTTTTTAAATTTTGGCTGGGATAATTCTGATTTAAATAGTTTTATTTATAGTACAGTGACTTTTCTTAAAACTAAAGGTTACAAAATTAAAGATATACATAATTACTTTTCTAATTCAAAAGAATCTAGAAAGTTATTAAAATAATAAAATTGTATTTATATAAAATTTGTGATATTATTAATTTAGTGAGAAGCAAAAAGTCTTTCGGGACTTGATGCTTACCACGTTTTGTGTGTAAGCACCTTTATTCAGGTTTTAAGAATAAAGATGCTTTTTTATTACTTACAAATAATAACTATTATTACAATGAATAATGCTATTATTATAAATAACTGAATAATTATTAAGTTAAATAGTTTTGCAACTAAATATTGTTTGTTATTCATTATTACCACCTTTACTTCTATTTTTCTAAAAACCCCCTGAATTTTAGTCCCTAAGTATGGTGGCAAGCATCTTCTTTTTGCTTCTCGGTATGCTATTATATAGTAATTTTTTTATATTTCAAGGCTTTCGACAAAACTAGAAAAAACTTCTTATTTTTCGACTTTTCTTGCATAAAAAAAACAAATTTTAATTAATTTGCTTTCTTTATTACTTCTAAGCCACCCATATATGGTTGTAAAACTTTTGGAATTTTTATACTTCCATCACTTTGATAATTATTTTCAATTAATGCTATTAAACCTCTTGGTGATGCTACTACTGTATTATTTAAAGTATTTGGATAATAATTTCCTTTTTCACCTTTAACTCTTATACCAAGTCTTCTTGCTTGAGCATCTCCAAGTGTTGAACAAGAACCTACCTCAAAATATTTCTTTTGTCTTGGACTCCAAGCTTCAATATCACAAGACTTAACTTTTAAATCAGCTAAATCACCACTACAACATTCAAGTTGTCTTACCGGGATATCCCAATGTCTAAAAATATCTACAGTAAGTTTCCACATTTTATTATATAAATCCATAGCTTCTTCATGCTTACAAATTACAATCATTTCTTGTTTTTCAAATTGATGTACACGATAAAGACCTCTTTCTTCTAGACCGTGTGCTCCACCTTCTTTTCTAAAGCAAGGAGAATAAGATGTCATTTTAATTGGAAGTTCATCTTCTTTTAAAATTTGACCTTTAAACTTACCAATCATTGAATGTTCACTAGTACCTATTAAATATAAGTCTTCTCCTTCTATTTTATACATCATAGCTTCCATTTCAGCAAATGACATAACTCCAGTTACGACATCACTTCTAATCATAAATGGTGGAATTGCATAAGTAAAACCATGGTTAATCATATAGTCTCTAGCATAAGCTATCATTGCTTCATGAAGTCTTGCTATATCCCCTAAAAGATAATAAAAACCTTCACCACTTGTACGTCCTGCGGCATCTTTATCCATCCCATTAACGCTTTCAATAATATCAGCATGATATGGTATTTCATAATCTGGAACAACTGGTTCTCCAAATTTTTCAACCTCAACATTTTCTGAATCATCTTTTCCAATTGGAACACTTGCATCAATTATGTTTGGTATAACTAACATTCTTTTTTTAATTTCAGCATTTAAATTATTTTGTTTTTCTTCTAAAGAAGTTATTTCTTCACCCATTTTTTTGATATCTTCTTTTATTTTATTAGCTTCTTCTATTTTTTTATCACGCATTAAAAGACCAATTTCAGAACTTAATTTATTCTTGCTTGCTTTTAATTCATCAGCTTTAGTTTGTATTTTACGTACTTCTAAATCATAATCATAAACCTCATCAACTAAAGACAATTTACTATCTTGGAATTTTTTCTTAATATTTTCCTTTACTAAATCTTTATTTTCTCTTATTAATTTGATATCTATCATAAAATCATCCTTTCATTAAAAAAGTACCGCTACTCTAAGGAGCAATTCTGCGGTACCATCCTTTATATTTCTTAATTAAGATAACGGGTATTACCCGGAGTTTATTAAACTCACTAGAAAGTAGATTCATAATACTTTATTTACTAATTTCCATCAACCATTAGCTTTCTATAAAATAACTATATTATTACTATTCTTTCATCAAAGATTTATACACTTATTATAGCACAGGTTTTCTAAATGTCTAGTTAAAATAAACTTAACTGACTACTTTCAGGCATTCCATCTAAAACATTCATACTTCTTAATTTTTCTACAGTAGTTTGATTAACTTTACCTCTTATTTGAAAATCTTCAATACTATAAAAAGGTTTTATATTTCTTTCTTCTATTATTTTAGCAGCAACAGCATCTCCAAGTCCATCTAATGTTCTAAATGGTAGTATTAAAGCATTATTTTTTTCATCAATAATAAAGTTCTTACCATCACTTTTTTCAATATCAATATTTTCAAATTTTATACCACGAGCTGATGCTTCAAGAGCTATTTTTAAAGATTCAATAGTACTATTTTCTTTATTAGTAGCTTCATAGCCTTTACTTTGTAATTCAAGTAATTTTTGCTTAATTGAATCATAGCCTTTTATCATAGCTTCTATATCAAAATCATCAAGTCTTGTAGAAAAATATGTTGCATAGTAAACAAGAGGTTTATGAACTTTATACCAAGCTATTCTAAAGGCACTTGTTACGTAAGCTGCTGCATGAGCTTTCGGAAACATGTATTTGATTTTAGCACAAGAATTGATAAACCAATCATCAACTTTATAATCATTCATTAGTTCTACATAAGATGCCCATTCAGCTGCTTCTTTTGGTTTTGAAGCTTTTCCTTTACGAACAAATTCCATAATTTTAAAAGCTTTAAATGGTGGAAGTCCACGATACATAAGTTCAACCATGATATCGTCACGACATCCGATTACTTTAGAAAATGGTACAACATTTTTTTGAATTAATTCTTGAGCATTTCCAAGCCACACATCTGTACCATGAGCAAGACCAGATATTTTAACAAGTTCGGCAAATGTTGTTGGTTTAGTATCTTCAACTAATTTAATAGTAAATGGTGTACCAAATTCTGGTACTCCAAGAGTTCCAGTTTCACACATAATTTGTTCTTTAGTAACACCAAGAGCTTTTGTAGAAGTAAATATTGACATTGTTTCTTTATCATCTAAGGGAACCTCTGTAATATCATCCCCAGTTATATCTTGAATCATACGAAGTTGAGTTGGATCTGTATGTCCTAAAATATCAAGTTTTAATACATCTTGATCAATAGCATGGTAATCAAAATGAGTTGTTCTCCAAGCACTACTTGGATCTTCTGCTGGAAATTGGAAAGGCGTAAAATCATATACATCCATGTAACCAGGAATAACTACTATTCCACCTGGATGTTGACCTGTAGTTCTTTTAACACCAGTGCAACCTTTAGCAAGTCTTTCTATTTCGATATTACGCATAATAATGTTTTTAGCTTCACAATAACCTTTTACATAACCAAAAGCTGTTTTTTCAGCAACTGTTCCGATTGTTCCGGCACGATAAACATTATCAACACCAAATAAAACTTTAGTATATTCATGAGCACTAGCTTGATTTAAATCAGAGAAGTTTAAGTCAATATCAGGTACTTTATCAGCATTAAATCCTAAGAAAGTTTCAAATGGAATATCTTGACCATCTTTAACAAGTTTAGTATTACATTCTGGACAGTTTTTATCTGGTAAATCAAAACCACATTTATAAGTACTACCATAAGGATTTCCGTCTTCATCATTAAATAAACTTTTTTTACAATTTGGACATCTATAATGAGGAGACAAGCTATTAACTTCTGTTATCCCCATCATATAAGCAACTAAACTAGAACCAACTGATCCACGAGATCCAACTAAGAATCCTTCATCATTAGAATGCTTTACTAGTTTTTGAGCAATTAAATAAATAACATCAAAATTAGCACCAATTATAGCAGTAAGCTTAGATTTAGCTTCTTTTAAGGCTTCTTCATCATTAAGTTCATTATTTTCTATTTTTAAACCACGAGCCATCTCACTTGCAACAACTTCTGGTCCTTTTCTTACTGTATCATGTAAATATGGATATAACTTATCAGGTTCTTCACCACTAACTTTTTTTAGAGCATCTATAAATTTAGAACCATATAATTCTAAAGCGAGTCTCTCTTCAATATGATAAGGTAAAGGATTTCCATAAAGTCTTTCAGCTTTATCATAAACCATGTCAGTTACTATCATTTGAGAATTATCAATTTTTGGAGCAAATGGAATACCACCAGTATCAATAATAACCTCAATTTCCTCTACCATATCTTTTATTTTATTCGTATTTTCTACTACTATTTCATAAGCTGTTTTTTCATCTAAGAATTTAAAATCTTCAAGCATTTCTTTAGTAGTTTTTAAATACATATTAGGTACTTCAATTCCCTTTCTATTTAAAGGATGAAGTTTACCATTAAATTTCTGATTTATGATTATTTCACGATATATTTTATCTTCTTTTTTTAGGTTATGAACATCACCAGTTGCACAAACTATTTTACCAGCTTCTTTAGCAACAGAAATAATACGTTTTAAGTAATTTTCTGCTTCATAAGTATTAGCAAATTTTTGATCAGGTCCAATTAAATGTGTGAAGGCACTAACTGGTTGCACCTCAATATAATCATAAAAACGCATCATATTAACAAGTTCTTCATCGTCTTTTTCCATTGCTTTATCAAAGATTTCACCATTGACGCAACCAGACCCTATTAAGATTCCCTCTCTTAAATTAATAACATCTTTACGAGGAATTTTAGGTTGTTCATTTTTATATAAATACTTTGTATTAGCAGCACTTATTATTTTAAATAAATTTTTAAGTCCTACTCTATTTTGAGCAATTAATACAGCATGAAATGGTCTTGAGAATTTTATTAATGAATCTATATCTACATTATTATAAAGATCAGTTGATGTATTAATATTCTGTTCATATAAGTTTTTACACATTTTATAGAAGGCAATAGCTGTACCTTCAGCATCATAATCTGCTCTATGGTGTTTATCTTCATCCCAAGGTACATCTAATTTTTTAGTTAATGTTTGAAGTTTATGATTGGTCCATTCTGGATGCAAAAATCTGGCAATTGACATAGTATCTAATACAGTGTAATCAAATTCACCTAAATTATATTTGTTACAAGCAGCGCTCATAAATCCAATATCAAATTTTGCATTATGAGCAACCATTGGGCAATCTTTAGCCCATTCTAAGAATCTCTTAGTAACATTTTCTTCACTATCTTTACCAGCAAGCATTTCATCAGTAATATAAGTTAATTCAGTGATCTTTTGAGGTATTGGTCTTTTAGGATCAATTAACTCATCAAAACGATCAATTATTTTACCATTTTGAATTTTAACGGCACCAATTTCTATCATTTGATCAGATCCAGCATAAAAACCAGTAGTTTCAGTATCAAATACAACAAAAGTTTCTTCTAAAAGATTGTAATCTTTTTTATTGTTCCAAACGATATCAACATCATCATTAACAATGTTCATTTCAGCACCGTATAAAACTTTAAATCTATCTTCTTTTTCTTTTCCTTTATTGTAAGCCTCAATTGCATGAAAAATTGGCGGATAAGCTTGAGCACAGTTATGATCTGTTACAGCAAAAGCTTTTTGACCCATATCAGATACATATTTTAAAATTTTATCCGGTTCTATTACACCATCCATAGCACTCATCATAGTATGCATATGAAGTTCCACGCGAGGAATTTCTGCATCATCAATAACAGGTTCATCTTTAGATTTTATTTTTTCCATATTTCTTACTTGTAAAACAAAATCTTTAGAAAAATTATCATATTCTACTTTACCATGAAATCTATACCAAGCATCCTCCTTAATATTTCCAACTACATTTAAATATTCATTTTTATCTTTTTTAAATATTTTAGCTATTAAAGAGTTAGTTTTATCACTAATTTTTAAAGTAATAATATTAATAGTTTCTCTTTCCATAGTATCTATTCCAAATACATAAGCTTCTAGTATGACATTTTTCATATCACCTATTATATTTGAAATACTAGTAATTTCTCCATCAATATGTTTTCCTAAAACAATATCACTGTTTTCATTTACCTTAACTTCTTTTACTGAATTAGTACTTTCTTTAGTAGCATTAATTTCTTGAACAATTGAATCATGTTTTTCTTTATTGAAAACAGTAGTTATACTAAAATCTCCAATTCCATAGTCTTTTAAAGCTTTAGTTAAATATTTACTTTCTTTTAAAATTAAATCTTGTTCATTCTTTGTATTTACTTCAATAGAAATTATTTCATCATCAATAATATAATTTGAGTCTTTAATTCCAACTAAAGATGGTCTTTTTTCAATTAATTCATTAATTAAGTTAGCCAAATAACTATTTATGTCATCATTAGTAACATTATCATAATGCATAATAATTATACATTTTTTATCTCCATTAATTCCTTTTTTAGCACATTCAAAAAGTTTTTTCATTGTATTAAAGTCAATGACATTATCATTTTTTATATTTACTTCAAAAAGATCTTCTTTCTTTTTTAAAATTACTTTTAAAACATAAGATTTTGTAAAACTATTATTTTCGTCATTAAAATTTATACTATTAAAAAATCTTTGTAATTCATTATTCATAATGTCACTTCTTTCTAGTTGTATCTCTATAATATTGTAACATAAAAAATTAAAAAAAAAGAAACAAATTCTTTTTTTTCAAAATTTATTTCTTAATATTTATTTAAACATTTATACCACTCGCTTTAAAAAGACAGAAAATGGCGTTTACAAGAGTTAAATTTGAATCATAGATTCAAATTACTTTGTGAGCACGAGGCGGAATCCAATGTAGCTGTAGGCATCACCAGCATCACGATTAAAGTAGAACTGATCTGCAAGTACACCATAGCTGTAAACACCGCCTCGACCGAACCAAGGGTAAGAAGATTCAACGTAACCTGAATCGCCATCATACCAACCATTATGTGATCTTGAATTATTATCAGCGTCTTGATAATAATAGAATGGGCCCATCTCTCCGGTTGCATCTCCAAGTATTCTTTTACTATATGTTGTCCAATCACTTAAACTACTATATTCGTCATAATATTTCGAATTGTATGCTTTAAGTGTTGTTGCATCAAATCCAGAACTACCATATGTTTCGTTTCGAAGGGATGCCATATATTCATGGGCTCCTCCACTCATAT
>ERZ857922.1202-NODE-1202-length-33391-cov-15.134599_pt1 | contig 33391 bp, 34 predicted proteins | sample MGYA00519579_ERZ857922 | MGnify/ENA primary metagenome ERZ857922 (study PRJEB31778, sample SAMEA3449375) | human gut metagenome | biome: human gut; feature: human-associated habitat; material: faeces | place: United Kingdom | collected 2010/2012 ... | reverse complement strand
CATTGATCTGGAAGTCAAAGGGATTCTTGCGGAGGCAATCGTCCTGTACGGCCATATAAAAGATGGCTTTTAAGGAACGCTTGCTGTTGCAGATGGTGTTGTAGGCAACGCCCTTTTCCTGCATACGCAAGGCCCATTCTTTCGCGTCGGACAGCTTCACGCTGTCAATGCTGGCCGCGCCCAGCTTATCTTCGGACAGAAGTTTCATCAACTGCTGGCGGCTCTTTTGGGTTCCTTTCCGCACATTCCCGCGCTGCCGGGTGTACTTTTCATAAAGCTGGCACACGGTCATTTTCTTGCCGATGGTGTCTATCCCGTCGTCAAGGTCTTTCTGTATCTGCTTGATCTTCTCGCGCAGGGAAAGACAGGGCCGTTTCCCGGCAGGTACTTTGTCAGTAGGTACTAACTTCCATGAGTAAACAAACTGGGGGTCTCCAAAGGTGTCAATGTATTTGTAAGCGTATCTTCCATCTGATCGCTGGCTCTCTCCAGACTTCAAAAGGCGGCCTTTGTTGTCCCGTCTTTTTTCATCTCGTTCTTTTCTTGGCATTTCGTCATGCTCCTTTCCATGACGGAAAGAGCCTTGACACGCTTATAACCTATTATAACACGCGCAAGGCCCTTTTTCACTATATTGTGTCAAGGGAATCAATAATTTTTTCAAACTGCTTCCGTTTGATCTGGATGCGGTTGCCGTTCAGGATCACCCAGCCAGCGGTGGGGTTTTCCTCGGCAAGCCGACGCAGTTTGTTTTCCCCGATCCGAAAATATTTGGACGCTTCCTCAATGGTAAGCGTGTATTTTTCCCAAATAGGCACATCGTTATTACTCATAACATGGCCCCCTTTCTTTTCAAAACAAAGGCTGTTTTTTGCGAAAGTGGGCAGAAAATAACGGACGGCTGCTGGCACAGCTCCACGGGAATCTCACCCCCGCGTGGTTCTCACGCGGCCCTGCTCGTTGCCTGCGACGCTTCAAACGCTCGGACTACGACGGCAAGGGCGTATCATTGTCCTGCCTGCGCGTCGTCGCCCGCAGGCTGCCACACCTGCTTTACGGCCCGGTAAAATCGCTCCGCTTATCCCGCTGGGGGAAAGCCTCTTGGCGCACCTGCCGCCCGGCTCGACGCAGACAGAATGTATCCGTCTGCCCTATGACGCACCGCCATTGTCCTGCGGGCGTATTTGTCAAGGAGCAAAGGGGCCGCCGGGAAAACAGGCAGGCGGGGAAAGGGAAAGCCGCCTGTCTATGGCCGGGGCCTTAACCGTCAGTCGCCAATGGGACTAACGATGGAATGGATCAGCTTGATTTGCAATCGGCGCTTCATATACTCGTCAATGCAGATATGAGGCTGGCCGCTGCCGTCATAGAGCGTCCGGGTACACAGCTTATTGATATAGCCGTCATAATGCTGCAAGACACGCTCCACGGCTTCGGCGTTACCGGCGCAGGCCGCGTCGATCACAAAATCAGGCAGAGGGCTTTTGCCCTTGTAACTGGATTGCTTCATCCGCGTTTAACCTCCCTCCGGCATGAACGCCATCAATTTTATACGCAAGTCTTTCAGGGTGCTTGTCCTGTGGCGCTGTACTGCGCTGCGGGACATTCCCATCAGGCGGCCAATTTCTTCGTCAGTCAAATCCAGAACAAAGCGGAGAATCAAAATACTCTGCTCGTCTTTTGGCAGGCTGGCAAACGCTTCGGCCACAAGCTCGTTGTCGATATGTAGGTCATAGCCATGCGAACTGAATGTAAAGCTGTCGCAGGAATACCGATCTACGGTCGAGAGCTTGTCCCAATCAGCCGGGGAAAGAGCGTCCAGCGACACTTCACGGTCGCGGCGGCACTTCATTTCCCGCAGATAATCTATCGCCTCATGGTACAGAACCAGCTTGCAGTAGCGGTCAAACTGGCCCCATTCACCGTATTTGCGGGGGATCGCTTCCATCTTCTCACCCCCTTTCTGTGGGGGATGTGGTGGTTCTCTCCCTTTCCGCCAATAGAGCGAATGGAATCTCTCTGGCTGCCCGCTAAACGCCTCCTTTTTTCACTTTTTTGAAATTTCTTTTTGCGCCGGATAGCAGACCGCAGGAAATAACAAAATTCGCCCGGCAGGTCAAAGACCCGCTGGGCGAAACAAAAAGCAATATGTTCTTTTCCTACATGGTATAGTACATACGCACAGCCGCTTGTCCCCGCTGCCGGGGGACGGCTTTTTTTAACAGGCTAACCCCTGTCGGATTCTGTCGATATGGTTTACATTGCATGGCGGCTCCCTCCTAAAGCCGCCATGCCAGAACACGGTGCAGGGGTCGTCGAAGCAAAAAGAAACGGCGGCCTTGATCTACTCAAAACCGCCGTATCAGCTATGTAGGTTTGCATGGGAAATGATCTGCCTGCCAGCGGTTTTTTTCTTTTCCCCGCTGTGGAGGCAGATGTTGAGATATTCAAAATTTAGCTGGTGTAGGATTCCACATCAGCTAATATAAAATACCGATGTTTTGCAAATGATATTATGCTTACTTGTTTGTTTCTTTTTCCATAAGTTAGCTCTGATGTTAATTTAGAATGAGTAATTTTCAATTTAGATAGCTACATATTAAAGCAAACTGCCCTTTAATCCCTTTTTGAAAACCAATACAGCCCTTTCGGTTCCCCAAAATGACATTGTGACAAGACGATAGCTTTCCTTTTCCATTTCCTCTATTTTGGCATTGATTTTCACTGTTGCATTTTCGACAGTAATTTCTTCTAATAATTCTGTCCTATACATCATATTTTTATCTCCATATTTTCTAAGTGGATAATACCTATTTTCTATTCAACCTTTTCCTTGTTTGTAGTAAAAGCGGAACGCTGCTGCGCCGGTAGTCGCATTCAGGGAAACAGTATATATATTAAGCTAAATGAAATAAAGTGCTAATGATTATAGGCTGGATTGTGACCATAATTACAAATGAGTAGATTATAAAGAATAATAATTCTGTTCCCTCATTGATATTATAGGATTGAAATTTTCTACATAATTCTTTTGAAACCAATTTAGATAATAACTGATAAATAAAAAATCCTAAACACGCCCCAACCGTATTCGTTATTAAATCATTTATATCTGTCGCTCCTCTACCGAACATCTGGACAATTTCAATAGATAGTGACAAAAGAAAACTAACCAATGCAACACTGCCAATATGCCCATATTTCTTATACAGTAACGGTAGGAAAAATCCCAGTGGGACAAATAGAATAATATTTAGTATAGTATCTATCGGCCCGCTTATCATATCTCGAAAAGGAACAAGTACTAATGTTGGTTCAAATGCTTTCAGCTTGCCAATACCTGTCATTGTCAAAATACCAATCAGGTAATAGCAAAATATAAATGCTGTTGTAATATGAAGTAGTATTTGTCTTTTTGCAGATTTTCTTAATGCCCCAAAATACAATATAATTCCCGGAATGATAAAAATGTACCCACTTATTGAGCGAATTAAAATTTCCATAATAGACATATTTATTAACCTCCTTTAATCAATAAAACAACTCCTATTAGCAATATTATAGCCAATAGGAGTTATTCAAACTTTAAGTGTTAGTTGATGATTTCCTAAGAAAATCCTAAGGGAACATTGATGTTTGATTATGAAGGAAGTGTAATAGTAAAAATTGTAATTTCGTCCTGACTTTCCGCTGTAATATTGCCACCATGTAAATTAACAATATCTTTTGCAATCGCCAGTCCTAATCCCGTTCCCCCTGTATTGGAAGTGCGTGCATCATCAAGACGGAAAAACTTATCAAATAGTGCCACCAGCTTTTGTTGCGGTATGGTTTTACCTTGATTTTGAAAAGTGATAACAATATTTGCTTGTACTTTTTTTCCGCTGACAATAATTTCTGTATCTGGATAACTGTAATAAATTGCATTTTTTAGAATATTATTAAATACCCTCGCAAGTTTAACTGGATCAGCATATACCGTCAAATCTTCATCTGCTAATAGCTGTATAGTATTTCCATGTTCTGATAAGAGTGGATAGAATTCATCTGAAAGTTGAACAAACATATAGTATAAGTCAATTATTTCCTTTTCAAGCTCAACTTGATGCAAATTATAACGGGTAATATCAAAAAACTCGTTGATCATTTCCTCCAATCGTTGAGCTTTCTCAATAGAAACATGCACACATTTTGCTTTTTCCTCCTTAGACATATCTGGTGTATCATTTAGCAAGCTCAAATAACCGATTATTGAAGTTAAAGGAGTTTTTAAGTCATGTGCTAGAAAGGAGATCATATCGTTTTTTCGTTGTTCAGCATTTAACGCTGCCGTTTTGCTTTCTTGAATATCTGACCGTAATTCATTCAAATAGTTTTCAATCGTCTTTAACTGCGATGGTAAAGTTATCATTTTATTTTCTTGTCCATACATACTGGAAGTGGCAATCAATACATCATTTAGATAGCTAAATGGCTTTTTCCAAAAGTAAATAAGAATGATTATATATCCAACTATGATATAAGTAAAAAATCCAATCACTCTATTGACTTCTATCCAGTTTACAAGACTATAAAAAATTTCAATGTGTTCAAGTATTTGTCGAATACCAATGTATGCAGCAATTCCTATTACGGTATATAGAATAGCGACTATGACCATCTGGAAAAATAATTTGCGATATAATACTTGCAAATCTCTTTCTTGTTCAAAAAATTTATTTTTCAATTTTATATCCACACCCCCAAATCGTTTTTATGTACCTTGGTTCATCAAAGCTATCCTTCATTTTTTCACGCAAATGGCGAATATGAACTGTAATTGTATTGTTTTTTTTACTGTAATATTCATTTTTCCAAATATGGTGAAACAGTTCTTCCGAACTAACCACATTTCCCTTATGCTCTAACAGAAATTGTAATATAGAAAACTCAGTAGGGGTTAGTACAAGAGGCTGTTCATTCAACAAACATTCGTGTGTCTTTATATTCATTACAAGTCCAGAATGGGAAAGCACTTCACCTGTACTATCATCCGAATGTGTTGGATTGTATTTTTTGTATCGGCGCAACTGTGCCTTTACTCTTGCGATTACTTCAAGAGGACGAAAAGGTTTTGTAATGTAATCATCTGCACCGAGAGTAAGGCCTGTGATCTTGTCTGTTTCCTCGTTCTTCGCCGTCAACATGATAATAGGAAAGTGATGATGCTCCCTTATTCGCTGGCATAATGCAAGGCCATTCATATCGGGTAGCATAATATCTAAAATAGCAAGATCAAGAGTGGTGGTGTTAATACAGTCAAGAGCTTCTTTCGCTGTATAAAACTTGAAAACAGTATAATTTTCGTTTTTAAGATAGATCTCGATTAAGTCAGCGATTTCAATTTCATCATCAACAAGAAGTATTCTATCAGGCATAAACTTTTCTCCTTTCGTAGGGTATAAACTTTATTATATCAAATTACAGGTTTTTACATATTGTTTTTAAAATGAGAAAATATTAAGATTTCTCTAAGACTATGCTTTTTCCATCTATCTGCTGGTTTTCCCGATTCTTGAGGAATAAATCAGACATGTTGCATGTTCACCAAATCAGGTATATGTCTTGTAATACACAAATAATCTATCTTCCGAAATGTTCCCTCATTTTTTTGCATCCTCTTTCAATATCATATAGTCCATTTTACATTTCTACAAATACTTATAGATGCTTTTTACTGGTGCGAATCTTCTTCTGCTTTTCTGTTCGCTTTTGGTTCGCACCGCGTTGCGAAGGGCTATTTTTTTAAATAATCAATGGTTCTGTGACGTCAAAGGACGGCTTCGCCCCCACATGTTTCACCTTGGTCTTATAGTTGTTGCCGAGATAATAGAAACGCAGGCTGTCTGTTTCCGGATCGATGATCTGCTCCAGCTTATGTTCCACTTCACGGCAGATCGCTGCATCTAAATGGCATTCAAAAACAGAATTTTGGACGCGTTGGCCATAATTAACACACTGCTTGGCAACCTTCCGGAGCCGCTTCTTTCCGGCGGTTGTTTCTGTATTAACATCATAGGTGATCAGCACAAGCATAAAGTATCTCCTTCGCATTGGGATCGTTGAAGCGATAACCGCAGCCGGCCCTGTTGCTGGATTCATCGTGGAGATGCCGCTTATTTCCATAGAAACGGCGGGTACCCGTCGGTATCGCCGCGCAGATAACGCGCGAATAGCATCGCCTGCGCATAAGGCACCAAGCCCCAGGCTATCTTTTCTCCTAGGAAAGGGTGCACGATGGTTTCCTGCTTTTTGCTCTGCCAGGCAGTTAAAATCGTCTTTCGAGTCTCGTCATCCATCAGCACAGCGCCGTTTTCTTTTTGATGGAATCCCTCTGGCTTTACCATGCGGCGGTTGATAAGCGTGAGGACAAGGCGATCCGCCATGACACCGCGCAACTCCTCCATCAAATCGAGAGCGAGCGACGTGCGGCCGGGCCGGTCACGGTGCAAAAAGCCGACGTATGCATCAAGCCCGACTGCCTCCAGAGCGGAAGTGGAATCATGCGCAAGCAATGTATAAACAAAAGAAAGCATTGCATTCACATTGTCGAGAGGTGGGCGGCGGTTTCTGCCGGCAAACCTGAACGCCTCCTTTTGCTGAAGGATCAGGTCATCCAATACAGAGAAATACCGAGCGGCTGCCTCGCCCTCCACACCCCGCATTTCCTCCAGCGTGGAAGCAGATTCCAAGCGCCCGATGGACTCTGCCAGAAAGGCAGAGGATTGCTTGAGTTTCTCCACATCAAGCCGCAGGGCGTAGTCACGCGCTGCCCGTTCGAGGATCCAGCGGCTGTTGTGAACCTTGGCGAGCAAAAAGTTCCGCGCAAGATCCGCACTGGCCGATTCGCTGTCCGATAGGCGGTATTGCGTTTTACGCAGAAGCACATTCCCTTGCTCTTCGCCCACGATCCGAGCGAGAAATTTTCCATTTTGCGTTAAAAAACTTAGCGCGATTTTCCTCTTTGCGCAGGCTCCCATCAGCGCAGGGCTTGCGCCCGTGTAGCCGAAGGCGATGATACTCTCCAAATTATGGAGGGGAATCCGCCGAAGCTCCACATCTTTTTTGAGGATTACGACGTTTTCCCCATCCAGAGCCAAATAGGTATCCGGCGTGGTGACAAACAGGGTGTTAGAAAGCTGTTTCACAGCGTTGCCCCTTCCTTTTGAGATGGCTCTTCGTGCAAAGCAGCCTGGAGATATGCCTGAACGGACTGCTTCTGGCAGAGCTTTGGCAGGCACAGGCCGTTCAGCGAACAGGCCCGGCAGCTCTTTGTGGGCTTCACGCGCGGTGTGTATTGCCTGCGGTAATCGTCATGCATTTCCCGCAGCATAGCACGGACTTTCTGGCGAAGCTCCTCCTCCAGCAACACCTTGCTGCGGCGGTTGGGCTCACCGTAATAGAGATAGGCCTCTGGAATATCGCAGCAGAGCATCTCCTCCAGGCACATAGCCTGGCAACAGAGCTGTAGCCGATCCGCATCGGTTTCTTTGGGGCTGCCGCGTTTGTACTCCACGGGAATGGGAAGCCACTTGCCTCCCCGGCCAAAAATTGGAACACCATCCGGCGAAGCGTGTAGCTCCACCACATCGCATACGCCATTGACGCCGAGCGTGCGGGATTGAACCGCCATGCCGCGGGAGATTAGCACAGTTCCCCGCTTTTCAGTGAAAAAGGCGTCGTGTGCATTCTCGTGTAAGATATGCCCTTCCACCGTGCGCAGATTTTCCTGCCACTGCTGTTCAATATGGATCAGCGCCCATTGCCTTCGGCAGAAGGCAAAATGCTGGAGCCCCGAGATGGCGAGAAAGTCTTCTTCATGATACATTGTTAAATCATCCGCTCACAGGTAACGCCCGCGGGCAGAGAAGCCGTGTCTACCTGTACGTTATAATCGTGATAACCTCTCGGCGGGCAGGAAAAATCCTTATTTTTGACGGTTACGGTTTCAAACAGCTTGTAGGCTGGCGCGTTGCCCAATTCGCTATCGTGCCGGAAGACGATCAGCTCCCGCACTGCCATTTTGCCGCGTGCAGCGGAGCGGTCGGTTTCAAACATATTGATGATCGCTTTCCAGAGAAGTTGAAGGTCCTCCTCGGAAAATCCGGTCACCTTGCGGGCCAGATTGGCGGATATAAAGCCTTCTGCCCGATAGAGCGCATAGGGGACAATAAATTTGCGGCCCATCTCCGTGCCTTTGCGTTCTGCATCGGCCTCTGTGGTGATGGCTACGCGAGTAATGGTGACTTCCTGCTGGACGATCGGATCAATGCTGCGGGCAAAGCCGAGCTGGACGGGGCCGCGCACTTGGCCGCAGTTGAGCGCGGCTTTGACGAAAGTGGTCATCACCGCGCCAAAGGTGCGGATATCAAAAAATTCGCGGCACATAAAATCACGAATTTTACCGTCCAGATCCGGATGATCCTTTTTATTGAGCTTCTTCTCATCCACATTGAGGGCTGTGAAAGCTTCTCGGTCACTCTTATTGAGCGGCACGTTATCTTTGATGTAGATCCGGTAGCCGGGCTGGTCTTCGCAGGCTGTCTCTACAAAGTTGCGGATTTTGCGCTTAAGGCAGACGTCCGTGACAATGCCATGGTTGGTTTCCGGATCGATGCGCGGCATATTGCCTGCATCCGGGTCTCCATTGGGGTTGCCGTTTTCCACGTCGAAAAGAATCACAAAATCATACCTGTTCTTGATCGGCTCTGACATTTATGCTTCCTCCTTCACATCGCTGTCGCTTTTTTTCATATACCGTTTTTGCGTTTGCTGGTAATATCCCAACACAAAACTCCCCTGATCCTCTAGTGAAAAATGGGCGGGGAAAGGCGTGTCGGCAACATCCAGCTTATCGATCAGATCTTTGATCTGGTTGTCGAGATAGCACTTCAGCTTTATATCCTTAATCACCCGAATATGATGCCGTGATAATTTGATCAACGTGGGAAAAACGCTTCCCGGTGTTGCGCAGGCCGAGGTGAAATAGCGATCCTTGATGGTGGTATTGATGTTGGGATAGGCCTCCAACTGCGCTTTTTCCAAAATTGCGAACAGTCGGCCGAGCACATAAGCCTTGTTTTTGCTCTCCTCATTGATCGACACTTGCAAAACCTCCTTATATTCTTCCTCCCCGCGGTGTCGGCGGATGAGATAGCCCTTGATGATGGCGGCTCGGCCGCGTGTGATTTTTTTGATATGCCGCTCGGAATCATCCTGCTCGGCATGGATGCGGAGCATCACCGCATTCATCAATGCCTGCGGATAGGGGGCGCCGGTTAGGATGGAGCGCATGACCGCACCGCTAAGCAGATGGGAGCCGGATTTATCTTTGGCGTTGGGATTCACAGTTTCTCGCAGCAGCCAATAGGGGGAGAGATAAGGGAATTCATAGGGCGCCTTCTCAATTTCCATATCGCTGTAGTGTTGTTGAATATGTTTCAAAAAGTTCCCGAAAGAATCCTGTAGGAAAAAACGCACGGAGAGGCGAGCGGCATTCGGCGCAAGGCCAAGGATGTAGAAGGGCGTTTCGGGATTGACGCCCTCCTTGGGCGGAAGGCCCCGGCTGATTTTTTCAAGGATGGCGCACAGCATCTTTTGATTGTCTTCCTTGGGGTTCATTGCGGCGTTGAATAAAATCTGGAAATCCGGGTTTGCACTCTCCGCCCAGAACACAACGGTTGTGTCGCTGATGATCAGCCGGTGCTCCGAATTGGCCAGGAGCGCGTTGAGTGCTGTGACGTAAGCAAAAGCGGCATATTTTCCAACTGGTGCATTGAGCCCCTGCGCCTTGTCCCTGCCATAAGATTCATAGGCGCTGGAATTGAAGCTAACGAGATTGGCCCCCACGCTCTGCGCATCCTTTACGCCCCGGATTTTGCCGTGCAGGATGGCGATGGGCTGGCGCGCCCCCGTGACTAGGCAGGGCAGCTCAACGCCCTGCTCCTGCGCTGCACAGTAAGCTTCCCAGGCCTCCCGTAGGGCGGGAATACCCTGCGCATACTGATCATCCGCTTGAAAAATCAGGTTTCCTCCGGCGGTAAGCCCGGCCAGATGGTCCTTCACATAGCGGTTTTCAGCAGCCGCAGCCGGATCCCAGCGGTCGAAAAAGGCAAGAATTGCGCGCGCGGCAGGATGATCGACGCCGGATAGAATTTCCCGGTGCAGTTTTTTGGAAGCCTCAAAGCATTGAAGGGCACGCTTCGGATTTCCCTTAGTATCTAGGCCCAGCAGGTAAATGGCGTTGTCACACAGGAAGAAGGGGAGGATATTGACGGAGCGGGACTCTTGCTCCGGAACCTCCAGCAATTGTGCTGCATCGCCTTTTTTCTTCCCGTGTTCAACGGGTAGCCTTAGGGTCGTGATGCCGCAGAGCTCCCCCTCCCCAGAGAGTTCCAGCGCATAAGAGACTTTCCCGGTGCAGTAGCCTTGTTTTGGAAGCTTGTCCTCCGCAGCCATCATTTCATAGTATTTGACAAGCGCTTGCAGGATCATCGGATCACCTCGCAGGCGCCAACATCGATCACACCGTTTTTCATTACGGCGCGGAAAAAGGTGGGGTAGATATTTTCCGGGTCGGAATAGTCCATATCATAAAGCATAAACCCGAGATCCTTTTCCGGCTCGTTTTGATAATAGGTGGCAACAAATTCGCCTTCAAACAGCCGGAAATGCGCGGGAAACTCCCGACAGCCAAAGCAAGGCTGGTGATAGCACTGGCCCTCGCGCAGGCGGCGGCAGGCAATTGCATAATGCTTTTCCTTCGTATCCGTTGGGCCTACCTTGTCAGTCAGCTCAAAATGCGCGTCGATCACATAGCGAACGTCGTAAAGCACCATAGAGGCGCGCTGCTGAATCTCCGCCGAGGTGTTCAAATACGGCATGTCGCCGTTGTTTATCGCGCTGCGCACGCTGCTGGCGGAGATTTTTGAGGCGACCTCATTGCGCCGGATGTTGGTAAAGCGGATGGGGTTACACACTTGAATTCGATCAATTTTCCAGCGAATGGCTGGCTTCCAGTAGACTGCCTCGATCAATCCTCGCGCAGCGGATGGCGTGATCACATCGTAAGAAACGCGTTCCGCCTTCATCTCCGGGCGGGAAAAGAGAGCATAAGGCCCCCAGACCTCCACCCGAATGCCATATCCCATATGGCTCACTCCTTTCCAAAATGAATGAGTATATCAACTGAAGAGCCCGATCCCTCCTTTGCCGGACTGCATGGAGAGCCCGGTTTTTTCATCGTAGAGCGAAAGGTCGGTCAGAATGGCGATCTCATCGTCCAAAACCTCCAGTGCGCTGATGGCGTCCAGCGCCTCATAATGATTTTCATAAACCGAAACGCAATACGGCCCAATTTCCCGCATGAGCCTTTGATTGCGTTCCCCGCGCCGAAGCCGCTTGGCCAACTCCGCGACCGTTTTTTCCACAGGGATGAGAATGGTCCTCGTCTGTTCGTCAATCAGGTGGAATTCCTTTGCAACCGTTTCGAATGGGAAGAGAAACGCATTCTGAGCGCCTTCTTCGAAGCGGTTTACAATGTTTTTTTGATCCAACCCGTTCCCAGAATTTTTGTATAGCTTTCCAAAATAGCTGTGGATTGCCTCTGCGGAGGCGATGTCGGCATAGCGCTGGATCACAGAGAGTGCAACGTCTCTCGGCATTGCAAAAGAGGCCTGGCTGTTTTGATAGGCCTCCTCCGGCTGGAAAACAGAGACAATGCTCTCCTCCGCCGGGCGTTTTCCTTCCCGGTTGCAGCGGCCCGCCGCCTGAATGATCGAATCCAGCCCCGCTTCCGCACGATATACGGTGGGAAAATCGAAATCTACGCCCGCTTCGACCAGGCTGGTAGCGATCACGCGGCAGGGCAGGCCGTCTTTCAGCCGCCCTTTAATATCCGATAGGGCGGTAGTGCGGTGCAGCGGATACATCAGCGTGGTCAGGCAGAAGGTGTTTTCATCTTTGAGCGCCTCGTAAAGATCGCTGGCGTGCTTTTTGGTGTTGACGATGCAGAGCACCTGCTCTAATTCTCCCAGCCGCTCAATGAGCGCCTCGTTGGAGAGCGGGCCGATTGGCTGGAGCTCTGTGCGTTTGAAGAAGGAATAGAGGGCGGGCACATCCTCCATGATTTCTGTTGCCCGGATTTCCGGCGGGAACAGCTTTTGCAGAGCGGGCTGCGTGGCGGTGCACAGCACGGCGGTACAGCCGTAATTCTGGACGAGCTCGGAGATCGCACGGACGCAGGGGATCAGGTATTCCCGCGGCAGCATCTGCGCCTCGTCGAAGATGATGACACTGCCCGCGATATTGTGGAGCTTGCGGCAGCGGGAGGATTTGTTTGCGAAGAGGGATTCAAAAAACTGGACGTTGGTGGTGACGATAACGGGTTTGTCCCAATTTTCGGCGGCGAGGCGGCGCGGGTCGATTCGGTCGTCGCCATAATCGTATTGAAAATTGTGCTGATGCTCCAGCACGTTCCGATCGCCCAAAACCGTGCGGAATTCCTCTGCCGTCTGCTCGATGATCGAGGTGTAGGGGATCACATAAATCACGCGGCGCTGCTCATTGTGCTTGGCGTGTTCAAGCGCAAAGGCCAGGGAGGAGAGCGTTTTGCCGCCGCCGGTCGGCACGGTGAGGGTAAACAGGCCGCGGCCGTTTTCCGCCATTTGCAGGCAGCGGTTTAGAATGTTGCAGCGCATCCGGTTGAGATCATTTTGCGGATGATCGAATTTTTTTAAATATTGTGCCAGTTTGCCACGCAATATGGGAAGCGGTTCCCCCGGGTCGCGCGCGACGCTGCCGTTGGACATGAAGCGCTCCGTGTCGAGAAAATCGGCGTCCACCAGGCAGGAGTAAAGCATTCGAGTAAAGAAAGAAATGGTAAAGCCCGCTTTTCCCAACAGGCGCAGGGGAGGCTCCTGGGTTGGAAGCAGAGTGCTCGGATCGATTTCCTGGCGGAAAGCCTGATAATCCTCCACAGGGCGCTGTAACCGGGCGGATAGGGTTGATTCCGCTTCATGGTCGGCCGCGCTGCCCCCATCCGGCAGGCCGGTATGATGCCCCGCAACACAATAGGAGGCGATTCGCGCGTTGAGGGTGTTTGACAGCTCCCATACGAGCTGCGCGCCTGCTGTGGAATGGTCCACCTTGCCGCCTCCGTTTAAGATCCGCTCTCGAAACCCTTCGGAATACTTCCCGATATCGTGCAGCATGCCGAGGCAGCGGCCATATTCGCCACAGCCAAAAGGATTCGCAAATTCTTGCGCGCGGTTCGCTGTGCCCTTCAGGTGTTCAAGAATGCTTTGTTCCCGTTGCCCATCTTCGTTTTTATGTGCAATCCACATAGATTTTTTTCTTCCTTTTTACGTTATTATATTAGTTATCGTATCATAATATTGGCATAAAAGCAATATTTTTGATGGAAATAATCGGTTAACTGGTGTAATCTAGAAATTTAAAAGGAATAATGTAAAATATAATCCAGCAGTTTTTGGATTGGTTTACACAAAAAAGGGGATTATGAGAGTTTACGTTAGGCAAAGGAAACATAGCAACAGGCCGCCAGAGGCTCCTGGCGGCCTGTTGTGTTTTTTTATTTTGGCTTAGGGAACTTAGGAAGCTAGGTGTTCGATCAAAATTTTGAACCCAATACCAAGCAGGATTACCCCGCCGAGAAGCTTTGCCCACTGGCCGAGGAACGCGCCGCATTTTTGACCGATTGCGGCGCCGATCACGCATAAAGCGCAGGTGATGATGCCGATGATTGCCGCGGCTGCCGCAATGTTCGTATCAACGACGGCAAAGCTCACGCCAACAGCGAGCGCATCAATGCTTGTGGCAACGGCCTGTACGAGTAAAATCCGCAGAGTAAAGGGGCGCTTCTCTGCGCAGGCCTCCGGGTGCCGGATTTCCCTGATCGCTTCCAGAAGCATGTGCCCGCCAATCAGCCCGAGCAGGATAAAAGCGATCCAGTGATCAACAGAGGAAATGGCCTCGCTGAAGAAGCGGCCCGCAAAATAGCCGATCACCGGCATGATGGCCTGAAATATGCCAAAGGTGACGGCGGAGAGCGCTGCTTGGCTTCGCCGAAAATTGTGATAGCATAAACCGTTGGAGAGGGAAACGGCAAAGGCATCCATTGCGAGCCCGCAAGCAAGAAGGAACAGGGTGACAGAATCCATCCGTAGTACAGTCCTTTCCATTTTCAATTTCATACGCTGGCTTTTACAAAATAAAAAAACTCATGTACAGCCCAATCAGAGCTGTACATGAGTCTTGTTCATTAAGGCAAGCCAGGCCTATGGCCAGTATGTTGACTTGACACGCGATTTCCGCGTGAACTACTCCCTCACGAAGCTGCTACAGTATACTGCAAACAACGGCAGCCTGTCAAGGGAAAAACTGGATGGAAAGCTTGGCCGCCCCTTCTTGCCTTCCGTGCCTGTGCTTACTCGACGATCACGTTGAGCTTGCGCACGCAATCCGGACATACGCGGTGGCCCTTGTACTCGACCGCATTCTCTACGTCGCCGCAGAAGATGCATGCAGGCGCATACTTTTTGAGAATGATTTTGTCGCCGTCTACAAAGACTTCAACAGAATCTTCACCATCCTCAATGTTGAACTGCCTGCGCAGCTCTTTGGGAAGGACAATCCTGCCCATTTCATCGACGGGCCTTACCATACCGATTGACTTCATAGTACCACACTCCCTTTTTTTTGCGAATCGACCGACGGATAACGGTTCCTTTCGGGGACATTCGCGGGGTACAAAGTACCTTGTATATAATTTAACACTTACTGACATTAAAGTCAATCTAAAGTTCAACAAACTTTGACACGAATTTTGGGATAAAATGACCAAAAATTCAATACAATTGTAGAGGAAAGGCAAATATACAAAAATTGGATTACAAAAGGGGACTAACCAATTATGATGAATTATATTTGGGCAGGCATGATGCTCTTGGCTTTTCTATCGGCTGCATGGCAGGGGAATATGCAGGCGCTCTCCAATGCCGTTATGGCGGGCGCGTCGGATGCGGTTACCCTATGCATTAAGCTCCTGGGCGCGCTTTGTCTATGGGGCGGGCTGATGGAAATCGCCAAGGCCTCCGGTTTGACTGCCACAGTTAGCCGGATGCTGTCGCCCCTGCTTCGGCTTTTATTTCCAAACTTCAAAAAGGATGATACGGCAATGAATGCCGTATCCATGAATATAACGGCGAATTTGCTGGGCCTTGGCAATGCCGCCACGCCGCTCGGCCTGGAAGCGATGCGGGGCCTACAGGCGAACAACCCAACCCCAGAAATCGCAAGTGATGAAATGGTGAATTTTGTGGTGCTCAATACAGCGGCGCTGCATTTGATCCCAACAACGGTTGCGCTTCTGCGGCAGGAATACGGCGCAGCTGTGCCGATGGATATTATGCCGGCGGCCTGGCTGACTTCCGCCGCCGCGCTATGCGTCGGCCTGGCGATGGCGTGGCTTCTCCGGGTCAGGCGGAGAAAAAGGGGCGGATAACGTTGCCTGCATTTTAAAAGGAGGCGGCAGATATGGCGAATTTTAGCGCATGGATTTTGCCGGTGATCGTTATTTTTATCATCCTACATGGCTTAGCGCATGGCGTTAAGGTGTTCGATTGTTTTTTGGAGGGGGCAAAAACGGGTTTCGACACGTTTCGTTCTCTGCTTGCCCCACTGGTAGGGCTTGTGATGGCGGTTGGGATGCTGCGGGAGTCAGGAGGGCTAGCGGTGCTCATGGGGCTGATGGAGCCTCTCTCACGCATCACGGGGCTCCCGCGGGAAGTGATGCCGTTGACCATCCTCAGCCCACTCTCCGGCAGCGGATCTCTGACGATGTTCCAGCAGATTTTGCGCAGCTGCGGCCCGGATTCCTTTGCGGGCAGGGTCGCAAGCGTGATGATGGGCTCGTCAGAAACCACTTTTTATGCGGTTACGGTATATTATGGCGCGGTGGGCGTGAAAAAAACGCGGCATACGATCCCCGCGGCCCTCTGTGCTGATTTGACCTGCTTTTTGCTTTCTGCACTAACAGTTCGCCTGCTAATGGGGGGATAGTCCGCCGCCGCGCAACTGCGTATCACAATACATAAAATGATGAATTTTTATGCAAAATAGGGCTTTGTTTATACAAATTCACTATTGCCAATTCAAAAAGGCATGTTATAATAAATTTAATCCGAAAAAGAGGAAGGAACTGTTTGGAAAGGATGGTCATGAAAATGAAGAAGGTTATGAAAGCGCTGTCCCTGCTGGTGGCGGGCGTTCTGGTGCTCGCGTGCTTTGCTGGCTGTGCAGGGCAGAGCGGTCTTGCCCAGATCAAGGAAAAGGGCGAGCTGGTCATGCTGACGAATGCGGCGTTTCCGCCGTTTGAGTATGTCGAAAACGATGAGGTCGTTGGCGTAGACGTCGATATTGCGAACGAAATCGCAAAAGAGCTCGGCGTTAAGCTCACGGTTCAGGATATGGAATTCGATTTGATTATCGACTACATCAAAGCTGGCAAGGGCGATATCGGAGCCGCTGGTATCACGGCTGACGATGAGCGCAGAAAGCAGGTTGATTTCTCTGTTGAGTATATTACATCAACGCAGTATGTGATTGTTCCGGCCGGAACGGATACCAAAACGTTTAAGCTGGATGGTAAGGTGATCGGCGTGCAGGAAGGCACGACCGGCGACGTTTACTATGCAAGCGATGCGGAGGTTATCAAAGCAAAAGAGGTCAAAAAGTATAAGTCCGCAATCGACGCGGCGGCAGATATGCTGCTCGGCCGTGTGGACTGCGTGATTATCGATGAGCTTCCGGCGAAAAAGATTACGGAAAAGAACGCTGGTAAAATGATCTGCTATGATGCCGGCTATGAACCGGAATCCTATGCGATCGCTGTCAAGAAGGATAATGAGGAGCTGCTCGACGCCATCAATACGGTTCTGAAGCGGCTGATGGACGAGGGCAAAATTCAGGAATATGTTGTCAAACATTCCTGATAGCAGTTGGTTGAATTGATTTTTGTCAATAACAGCAGGCGATTTGCAAGAGGGTCGTCTGCTGTTATTTTCACTGTGAGTCAGGGAGGCGTTTTATGGAATGGCTTCAGTCCGTGGGGGATTATTTTTATAACTTGCTGATTTATCAGGATCGCTATATGACGATTCTCAAGGGCCTGGGGAATACGCTGGTGATTGCCGCTGCCGCTGCTGTGATTGGCATTAGCTTGGGCATGCTGGTTGCAATGATCAAGTATTTCTGCAAGGATAAAAAAGCGTTGCGCCCGTTGGAATGGATCTGCAATATGTATGTCACGGCAATCCGCGGCACTCCGGTGATGGTACAGCTTTTCATCTGGTCCCTTGTCATTCTGGCGTCCTGGAAAAATGCTTTGCCGATTGCGTGTATTGGCTTTGGGTTTAATTCGGGGGCTTATGTAGCGGAAATTATCCGTGCGGGCATTGCGGCCGTCGATCCAGGGCAGGAGGAGGCAAGCCGTTCTCTCGGGTTGTCTAAGGGCGCTACGATGCGTTATATCATCATGCCGCAGGCAATCAAAAACATTCTGCCGGCGCTTGGAAATGAATTCATTGTTTTGCTGAAAGAGACGTCTGTCGCAGGATACATAGCCGTCAATGATCTGACCCGTGCGGGTTCGATTATCAAAACGGTAACATATGATGGCAATATTTATTTTGTCATTGCATTAATTTATCTGGTTATGGTAATGGGGCTGACAAAGCTGCTGCGGCTGCTTGAAAGGAGGCTGGCGAAGAGTGATAAGGGTTAAGGGCCTGAAAAAGGCATTTGGAGATCACCTGGTACTAAAAGGCATTGACTATGAAATCAAAAAAGGTGAGAAGATCGTCGTCGTCGGCCCGTCCGGCTCCGGCAAAAGCACCTTTCTGCGCTGCCTGAACCTCCTAGAAAAGCCGACGGAAGGGGAAATCTGGTTTGAAGATCAGCTCATCACTGATCCGAAGGTGAAGCTTGATGAAATCCGCGAGCAGATGGGCATGGTGTTTCAACAGTTTAACCTTTTTAATAACCTGACAATCCTGAAAAATATTACGCTCGCTCCAGTTAAGCTCAAGCTCATGAGCAAGGAGGAGGCCGATGAAAAGGCCTTTCAACTGCTTGACCGCATCGGACTGAGGGACAAGGCCGATGCGTATCCCTCCCAGCTTTCCGGCGGGCAGAAGCAGCGTATCGCGATCATCCGCGCGCTGGCGATGAACCCGAAGATGATGCTCTTCGACGAGCCGACGAGCGCACTCGATCCGGAGATGGTCGGCGAGGTGCTGGCCGTTATGAAGGAGCTTGCCGACAGCGGCATGACGATGTTTGTCGTCACGCATGAGATGGGCTTTGCCCGTGAGGTGGGCACGCGGGTCGTTTTCATGGACGATGGGCAGATTTTGGAGGAAAACACGCCGCAGGAGTTCTTTGCGCACCCGCAAAATCCACGCTTGCAGGATTTTCTTTCCAAGGTGTTGTAAGACAAATCGCAAATCAAAAAACATGCGCGAGCGGTGCAAATCAGCTCGCGCATGTTTTTTTAGTCCTCTGAAGAAAAAATGTATTTCTGTCAATAAGAATTTATATTTGCTGTTTTTCATAGTAGCCCATCCCTGGGCGGAATGTATCGGACGCAGTAAATCCGTGTTTTTCCAAAACAGGTATCCGTGCCTTCGTGTGCCCGGCTTTTGTATAAAGAATAGAAATTGTAAAGTCCGGCATCCAGCGATTGGCTGCGAGTGAAACAATTTCATTGAGTAGGGGGGGCGGTCTCGTAGGGCAGGGCGAGGTCGATCCGCAGCACGCCGAATCCGCTGAGGCCGCCGCCCAATGTGCCGCCGAAAATTTCAGCCGTGCCAACCGCTTTTTTTACCGTTTTATCAATGATTGCAAAGCGGATATACGCTTGCTGCTGATATTCGCGCAGCCAGAATCGGATGCATTCCTGCATTTGTGTGAGCGTTTCATAATAAAAATCGCTCGTGCAGCAGTCCGCGTTCATGTTGGCGACTGCCCGCCGGTCGGAATAGCAGGCCAGCAGGTCCTTCGCATCGTCCAGTTGTACCAGCCGGAGTAAAAAAGAGGAGGTTTCATAAACCGGACATTTTTGATACGGGTTGCTCAAGTGCACCACATCCTTTCGGCTTTCCAGTATATCGGTCAAAAGCTGACAACAAGCCGTCATATTTAAAAAATGGGATTGCATTTTAAAACATGCCTTGTTATACTCAGTTTCATCATGAAAAGGGGGGAGCGCATGGAGCTGCAACAGGAGCTTCTGTGGAAAATTGTCGAACGTGAGCTGGGGATGGGCCTTATCTCCTGCGAGCCGCTGAATGCCGGGGGCTCGGCGGATGTTTACCGGGCAACGGTAAAGGGGGAGCCGCATACTGCCTGTATCAAACTGTTTCGCTCGGAAGGCGCGGCGGGGATGGCACGGCAGGAGGCGGAGCAGATCGCACTTCTGGCGCAATACTCAATTATCCCGTTTCCGCGCCTCTATTTTGTGCACGATGCAACGCCGGAGGAACCGCTCGAAGCGCTTGGGATGGAATTGATGCCCGGCGTATCGGCGCTCAACAAAACATTTTACTGGAAGTCACCCGCCAAGCGCAGGCGGATGAGCGATCTGTCGGTGGACAGCCTGATCCGTATCCATTCTGCCGAAAATGACCGCTTTGGCCCGTTGGACACGCCGGACTGCCCCACATGGAACGATTTTTATTACCCGCTGGCAAAGGAGATTCTGGAGAAGGCGCAAAAGGCAGTGCAGGATGGGCGTTTTCGCGCGGAAACCTGCGAGACGATGGAAAAGGCGTTTCGCCGCTATGAAGATATCTTTGGGGAAGAAATCCGGCAGGCGGTGCTCATCCATGGGGACTACTGGCCGGCAAACATCCTGATCGACCCCAAGAGTCTCCTCCCGCAGGCGGTCATTGACCCTTACAACAGCATGTGGGCGGATCGAGAATATGAGCTCTTTGCGCTGAACAATGTGATGGGGAGCTGTTTTAGGCTTTATGAGAACTATAAAAGCAAGGTGGAGCTGAGCCGGCTGTGCGACCTCAAATGTGCATTTTACGCCCTTTACAGCGAGGTGAGGTGGTTTCACCAGCTCGGCGAAGGATCGCATCCGTTTATGTGGACGCTGGCGAAGCGGCTGAAACGGCAGATGAAGCGGTTTTCCCTAGGATGATAAGAGGCTCTCTCGGCTAATCTCTGTGGCATTCAGAGAGGAGGGGAGCCTATGGATTTTACAGCGGTCACTGCGGCAAACAGGCCGCAAGTCAATCGGTTTATCCGGGAGCGCTGGTTTTCAACAGACATGATCCTCCGCGGAGCAATCGTAGACATGACGAAGGCGGATGGGATTCTTACCCTGGATGATGGGCAGATTTTGGAGGAAAACACGCCGCGGGAGTTCTTCGGGCATCCGCAGAACCCTCGGCTGCGGGATTTCCTCTCCAAGGCGCTGTAGGATCTGATTGCCGCTCGAACAAAAGGGCGGGCGGATCAATAGCAAATGGCGGCCGCATAAAACGCAAAAAGAAGGCGTTCCTCAAAGGCATAAAGCCGTCAGCGAACACCCTCTTTCTGCGTATCCTTTTGCGCAGAACTGCTACGAGTTTATTTGAATGTTGTGAAGTTTGACGATCCTTTAAAGATAAACAGCGTTATCAGCCCACAACTGCCATCCTTTGGTTGAAGCCCCAAACGTCATCTTAAACCCGTAGGTATAGGTCAATCCCAGAGACGCCTCTCCGCTGCTTGACAAAGAGGAGGACGGTGCAAAGGAATAACTGGCTTCTCCATTAAGCAGAATGACTGTTGTATAATTGTGTACATATTTCGATCCAAATTCCAACCACACATTTGATTGCTTTGGCGTTACCTGAACAATACAGGTTGCGAATTCACCTTTCTTTAGTTTTTTATCCTCAATATTAAACAGGACAATTCCTGTTTTGCGGTCGGCTACACTGGAGATGTTGCTATCTCCATTCGAAACATAATAATCCGCATACTTGGTATCCCATTCAATACTAATTTTATCCAATGGACCAGGAGCGATTTCTGTTTTTTTTGCTTCTATGCAGGCATCCAAATAATAATTTCGAGAATTGCCACGTCTAAATGAATGTACAGTTAATTCATAGTCCGTTGGGGAAGCGCCATATGGAACGATATCGCCGTTCGAGGAATAGGAAACTTTTTTCGGCGCGCACAGCAATTGCGTATCCAATTGGCTCAGCTTGCGCAAGGCAAGCGCAGGATCCTGCTCATATTGCAGCATAATTTTGTTGACGGCTTTTATATACGCTTCCTCAGAGAGGGGCTCGCTTGATGTATATGCCAATGTGCTTAGCGTATACCCGAGCAGTAGCACGACAACTAGCAGAGAGGAAAGAATTTTTTTATTTTAATTTTTCTCCTTTTTAAAATATTCAATGATTAATAATACGGAGCCTAAAGTCATAAATACAATTGATAGAGGGATCAAAAAAGCGATTAGTCCATCGTCAAACAGCATATCTGTACCTGCTACAAAGAAACTAACTAAACCACTCAGAAAAAAAACAATGCCAATGATCAAGTGCTTCAACGGATCACCTCCTCTTTATATAAGTTAGTATATATATGCATTATATATGTAAATAAATAGAGAGTCAACCACTAATGAAATTTTATATTATTTATTGCGTCCAAATCTGTTTTTTGCGTTCAGAGCATTGTGAAAGCTCGGCTGGATCAGCCGATGATAGCCCTCAAAAATCTGATACGGCTTGCCAGTGCTCCAGCAATGCAAAATACTGATTGGCATTTGATAATGCCATATATAAAAAATCGCCGGATCCATGCAGGATCCGGCGATTTTTTATATAGTGATATGCTTCTGACTGCCTTACTTTTTATGGATCAAGTCGCGCTTCTGCTCCTCCGGCAGGTCAAGGCCCAGCGTTCCGCCCGGATTCATGATGTGATCCGGATCGAAATGCTCCTTGAGCGCACGATAAACCTCCATCTCATTGTGGCCGATCTGGGCCTCCAGCCACGGGGCGGTCATCTTGCCGATGCCGTGATGGTGGCTCATGGAAGCGCCGGCCTTTTGGATGTGATCCATAATACCGTACTGGTATTCGAGATATTCATCAATGCTGTCCATTTTCGCCTGGAAGATGAAGTAGAGGTTTGCGCCCTGTGGGTAGAAGTGAGACATATGCGTCATACACATCGTGTTCGGGCGGCTCTTACAGTAGGTACGCACGCTTTTGTAAACGTCCATGAAGTTATCCCAGTTGACGGAGCACTCCAGTGTGTCGAGCATCAGGCCGTAATCGCCCAGATCCTCGCGCAGATACGGGTCGCGGAAGCGGCCCTTCTCCCAACCTCTTGTGACGATACCGGTAGTGTACATTGCGCCGTATTTATGGCAGATATCCCAAATGCGGCGTTTTACGTTTTTGCTAAAGTGGCGCTCTCCCTCCGTGAAGCCAAGCATCAGGCAACGCTTGTTGGATTCATAGCCGCGCGCTTTGAGCAGCGCGTCAATAGGCGTATCCGCCACGCCGTAGAGGTGGAAGGCGATCTCCGTTTCCTCCGCGTCGGACACACGGAACACGGATGGGAAGCCGAACTCGCCCTGCATGATCTCGCGGGCGGCGGTGACGGCGTCGTCCCAGTTGTGGAAAACATAGCTGAAGCGGAAGCGGTTTTCCGGCATGTATTTGAACACGCGCAAGGTCACGTGCGTCAGGATGCCGAAGGTGCCCTCGCTGCCCATCATGATCTGGTCGATTGACGGGCCGGTTGCGTTGCGCGGGCACTCGTCGCTCTTGATAATGCCCACGGGGGTGACATATTCCTGGCTGATGACGATATCCTCAATCTTTCCGTAGTAGCTGGAGTTCTGGCCCGCGCCGCGCGTGACCGTCCAGCCGCCGACGGAGGAGTATTCAAAGGACTGTGGGAAGTGCCCGCAGGTGTAGCGCCCTTTGGCATGTAGTTTCTCCGGCGCGTTGTTGAGCACCTCCTCAAGCTGCGGGCCGCTCATGCCCGCCTCCACGGTGATCGTCTGGTTGTGCTCACTGAAGCGGATGACCTTGTTGAAATTTTTGCGCATATCGAGCGTGATACCGCCGCACACGGGCTCTACACCGCGCGTGACGGAAGAACCGCCGCCGTAGACGTACATCGGGATTTTGTGCTCTGTGCAGTATTTGACAAGCCCTATGATATCCGCGCGGTTGCGGGGGTAGACCACGGCGTCTGGCACATTCTCGACAATGTGCTTTCTAAGGCGCATCAGGTCGATCATCGTTTTGCCATAGGCGACGCTCAGGCGGGCGTAGTCGTCCACCGTGACGTTTGCGCGGCCCACAATGGCGCGCAGGTCGTTTAGCTGCTCGTCGGTAAAGCGGGAGGGGTGGTCGTATTTGACCGGCTCTAGGCCCATCTCCTTCTTCTCCTGGAAGTCGTCGTCCGTCATGTCGAAAACATCCTTCATCATGCGGTAGAGGGAGCGGCTGGGGGCTTTGAATTCCTTTGGATCGCCCCATTTCAGGATGGAGCGCCAAGAATCGGCAGGCGCTTCTTCATGGTACCAGTCCGGATAAAAATCGGACACCTTTTTTTTGCTGAGAGCCATTGCTGTATACCTCCTATTTTCTGAATTTGATTCGCTCGATGCCTGTTTATGCTTTTTCGCACGCTGCGCCGTGAACCCGGCAGGGCGCGGGGTTTCCGGTCATATCGCTGGTGGCGACGATCTTCACGCCGCATACGTTTTTGAGCACCACGCCGCCAATGGGCAGCCGTTTTTTCAGGATGACGGCATTGATCTTTTCCATGGCCTGCATGATATGCTCTTTCGGCAGCTCGCCATCTGTTTTCACGCTCACATAGGGGCAGTCCGGGAAAATGGTTTTGACCGTGCTCGCAATGGAGCGAGTCGGGTTTTTCAGCTCATTTTCCGCGAAGGCCACGCCTTTTTTGCAGGTGGCGCCCGTCACCTCTATCTTACCATCCTTTTCCATCACCTGCAAGCGGCAGCCGTTTGGACAGACAATGCAGGTCATCTCCTGCACGGTATTTTTCATAAAGCACACGCTCCTTTACTGCCGCGCTTCCATCTTCAGCTGGAGGCTGCGGACCTTTTCTTTGGGCGTAACGGTCAGCGTTTCCATTTCAGAGGGCAGCAAACGCAGATAATTTTTCTTTTTTTCCGCCTGGTCGTTGACAAGCAGCGTAACGGACTGGCCGCGCCGGTCTGTTCGGCTGCGGAAATATACGGTGAAGGAGCCGGGCTGCTCCATATCGTAATACTGTGGCACCGCGTAGAGAAAATCCCCCTTGCGGTAGCTCAGGCGCACCCGGCAGCGGTCGGCGGGCTGGTAGTGCGCCGCCGCTTTGCCCGCGAGCTCGCCGCTTTCGGAAACGTAGTCCACAAGGTCGTTGACGTGCAGGGCGTTGCCGCAGCAGAACACGCCGGGCACGCTCGTCATCAGCCTCTGATCGACGAAGGGTCCCTTTGTGGCTGGGTCGAGCTCCACGCCGAGCTGCTCCGCAATCTCGTTTTCCGGCAGCAGGCCGACGGAGAGAATGAGCGCGTCGCAGTCGATAATGCGCTCCGTGCCCGCGATGGGCTGCATGGAGCCGTCCACCTGGCAGACCTCCACGGCCTCCACTCGTTTCGTGCCGATCACGCGCGTCACGGTGGTGGAGAGGTGCAGGGGAATGTTATAGTCGTTTAAGCACTGTGCAACGTTGCGCGCAAGGCCGGCGGGCGCGTCCTTGATTTCATATACGCCCTCCACCTGCGCGCCCTCCAGCGTCAGGCGGCGGGCCATAATCATGCCGATATCGCCGCTGCCGAGGATTACGCATTTTTTCGTAGGCATACAGCCCATAAGATTGACGAAGTGCTGCGCCGTGCCCGCGGTGTAAACGCCAGCGGGGCGGTCGCCGTGAATCCAAACCTGGCGGGCCGTTTTTTCCCGGCAGCCGCAGGCCAACACAAGCGCGCTGCATTCCTCATAGAGGATGCCGTCCTGCGTTTGGATTTCCAGCCGGAAGCCGCCGCCCGGCTGCTTTTTCGCATTCAGGACGAAAGCGGAGGTACGGTAGTCGATCTCCATCTGGAGCAGCTCTTTTAGAAAACGATCCGCATATTCCGGGCCGGTGAGCCGCTCGCCAAAACGCAGCAGGCCAAATCCGTCATGAATGCACTGCTTTAAAATACCGCCCATTTTTGCTTCCCGCTCGATGAGCAGAACGCTTGCCTTTTCTTTTGATGCGCTGATCGCGGCCGCAAGGCCCGCGGGTCCGCCGCCTAGGACGATCACGTCATACCGTTTCATGCTGACGACCACTCCTTTCTCCCTTGTGTGTGCGTTCCAGGATTAGGTTAGAATCCTCCCCGCTTTTGGTGACCTCCTCTGGGGAAAGCCCCGTCTCCTCGCAGATGATCTGCGTGACCAGCGGGGAACAGAAGCCGCCCTGGCACCGGCCCATGCCGGGGCGCACGCGGCGCTTGAGCGCGTCGATCGTGGTTGCGGGGATGGGGGAATGGATCGTGTCCACGATCTCACCCTTGCTGATGCCCTCGCAGCGGCAGATGATCACGCCATAATCCGGATTCTTTCGGATGATCTCCTGTTTTTCCTCTGTTGTCAAATCGCTCATATGGGGAATCACCCTCCGGCGCGGGTTGAAGCCTGTATTCGGCTTTACCTCCATCTGCTCCTGAAGCGCATCCACCGTGATCCTGGAGATTTCCTCTGCGATCGCAGGGGCGGAAGCAAGGCCCGGCGACTGGATACCGGCCGCATGGATGAGGTTTTGCACATATTCGGAGCGTTCGATGATGAATTCCTCTTCATATGTAGCGGCTCGGATGCCGGCAAAATAGGTGATTACGTCCGAGGGGGCGAAGCCCTTGATGAGCGGGAGGTGCTTTTTCAGGATCGCGTCGATATTCTCGCGGTGCGTGCTGAAATCCTCGCGCATCGGCTGCTCGTAGGCGTCCGGCCCCACGAGCACGTTTTGGTCAATCGTGCGCATCACACCGCCGCCCTTGGTGTCGGAGGTGGCCTGGCTGAGATCGATCAGCCCCATTGAGCGAGTCACGAGCGGGCCCTTCTTTTTATCCAGAATCACCAGCTCTCCCTTGCGCGGGTGGATGGAGAAAAAGCGGTCGTTTGCCATCTCGGCAATCTGATCGGAGAAAACACCCGCTGCGTTGATGACGAGCCGCGGATGGATGGCGCCGCGGTTAGTGAAAACGCTGCCGATCGCATCCCCCTCCATCTCCATGCCGGTGACGATGGTGTCAAGAGAAACCTGCGCGCCGTTTTCCACGGCGTTTTCCGCCAGCGCAACGGTTAGCTTATAGGGGGATAGTACGCCGGAGGAGGGGTATTCAAACGCGCCTAAGGCGCGGTCTGTGATATTCGGCTCAATTTCACGCAGCCGCTTGCGGCTGATTTTGCCGCCGACAATCCCCAATTTGCGCGCCCGCTCGCCGAGATAGGGCTCTGCCACCGTGCCGAAGATATGGTCGGCATAGAGAATCAGATTGCCATACCTCTGGAAGGGAACGCCGAGCTCCTCGCAGAGCTGTGTATACATCGCGTTGCCTTTCACATTCATCTTACCGCGCAGCGTGTTTGCATGGGAAGCAATGCCGGGGTGGATCATTCCGTCGTTGCGGGAGGAGGCGTGCATGGCAACGTCGCTCTCCTTGTCGAGCAGCAGGATGTCGAGCGCATTTTTAGACAGCTCGCGGGCAATCGCGCAGCCGATCACACCGCCGCCGATGATGAGCACATCCGGCCTGCGGCCTTCCAGCGCGTTATCCCGCTGTTTCGGCGTGCGGATAGGGGGCGGTGTGAAGCCCTTGAGTGTAATATCGTTGATTACACCCTTATAGCCCGCCTTCGCGGCGATTTTTCCGGCTTTGACGATGGCTTTCCAATCGTCAAGCTCCCCCTCCAGCCGGATGGATTTGCGCCACTCGGTGCAGGAGACGCCCTCGTACCCTTTGCCGCGCAGCGTGCGTTCAAGCTTTTGAGCCGTTGTCATGGGAATCACCTCTCCATTTATTTCAATCGTATCTTGCTGTGGATTATAAAAGGGAAATGGTTCGGTTGTCCGAACCTCTTGACAGGATTGTATCAATTTATTATACTTTTGTCAATAAATATAATTCATTTCGTTTAAAAATTCTTTTGGATGGTGCGTTGAATGCTCAGTGTTTCACTTGTTCAATTGATGAGTTTGTTCAAAGGGCTGCAAGATAAAATAGGGCTTTGGCTCATGGTGGCGCTGTGTATTCTGGCATTGCTGGGTTCCAGCGCCTATTTTCTTGTGAAAAGCCTGATCCCGCCGGTGCCGGAATCCATCGAAATCGGTCAGGCGGACGCGCCGAGCAACCGCGGCAAAGCGGATTATGCGCTTATGCAGGCGCTTACGGCGCGCAAGGAGCCGGTCACCTGGGTGTTCGCGGGGGACAGCATCACGCACGGCTGCATGCACACAGACTATCTGCGCAATTATCAGGAGCATTTTACACAGGCGCTCAAAGCCACACCGGAGCGCGCGCGCGACACGGTGGTGAACACCGGCGTATCCGGCGCCACGACGCGGGAGCTGATGGAATATTTCAACGCCTGGGTGGCGGATTACCAGGCGGACGTCGTCTTTCTCTGCTTCGGGATGAACGACTGCGCAACGGATGGAATCACGCCGGAAAGCTATGCCGGCAATCTGCGCGAGGCGGTCAGGCGTATCCGGGCGGCCGGGGCAATCCCCGTGCTGCAAACGCCGAACACAAGCAACCGCCAGCGCAAGCTCAGGCCCTATCTGGAGGCGGCGCGGGCGCTCGTGCGGCAGGAGGAGATTCTTCTGATCGACCACAACGCTTTCTGGTCGTCTCAACAAAGTATTCAAGGGGAAGAGTATTCGCCCCTGTTAGTCAAGAAGTCAGATTTTCCATTTGATTTCAACGTGTTTTTCGGTGGCATGAATGGATTGAATGAGCATGTCCACAACCGCCCGTTTGTCATCCAACGTAAGGTCATCCCATTTATTTAAATAATCTTGAATGGAATTAGTATCAACATTTTGTTGCGTCGTATGACACTTGGCAAGCTGCTTGAGAAGCTCCCGCTTTTGCCCGTCAAGTTCTAAAACCCGTTTGTTTATGTAGACGGTCAGAACCTCGTTAGCAGTTATAAGCTTACCCATTAACGCAGAAATTTCACTTTCAATTTCTATGATTTTGCTCTCAAATGCTTTTGCCTGTGGGTTTGCTTTTTCCATGCTTCCGTTCATAGAAAATGCTTGTAATTTATCAGACATTTCACGGAAAATCAAGTTTTCAAATTCTAATGCACGGATAGTCCCACAGCCTTCGCAGTACCGCATATTGTTTGAATGGCGTGTGCATTGATAGTAAGAATTATTGTTTCCATATTTTTTTCTTGCAAGTGCATAACCGCAATTTCCACACTTCACTTTTCCAGCAAGCCAACTGTGGACAACCTTTCTTCCTGTTTGAACTGAAATATTGTTCAGGCACTTCACACGACATTTCAGCCAAATATCCGCCGGAATAAACCCTTCATGGGGAGCAAGAACAAGGATATTACCTTCCATAGCATCTGATTTACAGGTTCTATCTGTTTGCCCCCGATAGAGGTAACAACCGTTTGTACCGATAAAATCTTCCCTGTTGTTTACAATGTTAACGCCTTGCTCATTGAAGAAGTCATAGATACTTTGGTCGGCACGTACATAAACAGGATTACGCAAATGGTCTGCAAGCCTTGTTCTGCCCCAGAGTTTGCCGTTCTTCGTAATACCATGTTCCTCAAAGTATTGGATAATATCACCGTAAGATGTTTGCGGTTCTGAGTAGAGCATGTACATGAGCTTGATTTGTTCCGCCTCTTCGGGAGCAACTTCAAATTTGGACGATTTCACGCCATAGATAACAGCAGGCACTTTTTTGAAACCATACGGGATACGCCCACCCATATAAAAGCCCTTTTGACAACGGGAATAGTAAGCGTCTGTCACCCTCTGCTGAGTAGTTTCCCGCTCCAACTGTGCGAATATAATACAGATATTGAGCATAGCGCGACCCATTGGGGTACTGGTATCAAACTTTTCCGTCGAAGAAATAAAGTCAACGTGGTATTGTTGGAACAGTTCCATGAGATTGGCAAAGTCCAGAATGGAGCGGGAAATGCGGTCGAGCTTGTAGACAACAACGGTGTCAATCAATCCGTTGCGAATGTCTTGAAGCATCTCCTGAAAATGTGGTCGGTCAGTATTCTTACCTGAATAACCTTTGTCTGGGTATGTCTTATAAGCACCCCCTTTTGTTTCGTGGAGACAGAATTCAATCTGACTTTCGACAGATATACTGTCTTCCTTAAAAACAGATTGTCTTGTGTAGATGGCATACATATTTTCAGCACCCTTCCTTAATAAGGAAACGAGCTACTAACCAAGATAAGAGGTAGCCCACGAAGTCAAGAATGATTGCTTTTGTTACTGTCTTGATATTTTTTAAAAACTTCGTAAAGACTTTTATTGATTTCCTGTTTTCGGTTCTCTCTTTCCTGTGGAGAGAGAACAGGTGTAAGATTTTCAACGATAATCAATTGATGATGAAGAACCTCATTATGTACTTCTTTGTGATAGCTGTGTTCTTTCGTTGCCGTCGCCCCCTCTCATAGAGAACATATGAAAGAGGGGTTGTACGGTAGAATAATCGAAAAAATATCTTTATGGTCAGCACCGCCTGCGGGGTGGGGTCATCATCCGCTAATTAGCATGTAAGGAAGCGTGGACAGATTTGTCAAGGGCGTGCCCGCAGGCACGTTCATTTCACCCTTGACAAAGATGAACACGCGACTTATCGTCCAGCGGTGAATGATGACAACAATCAAAAAACACATTCCATACCCCTAAAACAAATATATGCACACAACAAAAATAGACCGCATTTTGTAAATGCAGTCTATTTTTGTTTGTGTGTGCAATTTTTATCAATTAAGGGGGTATGGAATACTGTGTATGTTCACTGTGCTTGCTCTTGTAACAGCTCCAGTGTCTCTATCCGTTTTGATATGCGTGGGTGGTTCTGTTGCATTCTATCAATAAAACGCATATTTTCCCCTAAGCTCATTTTTTGAAGCAAGTACAACGCATTTTTTAATCCTTCGTCATGACCGATACTGTGGGCAAATCTATCTGCTCTTAATTCATTTTTGCGTTCATTTCCGGATAACAACACATTTCCAAGAAAGAGTGTTACCATTACACTTAAATTGATAATGAGACGCAAACATAAAAATAACGCACGAAAAAGGGTGCTTGTGTCCTTTGTATCAGGGTCGTCTAAGTCAATAAAAAACAAATCCAAAACTTTCAAAAACAAATCTACGAATAGAACATATATAGAAAACAACCCATTTCCAATTTCATTTAGCATTTTTGATTTTGTATCTCCATAATAGATATGTGCTATTTCATGTGCAATAATCCCTTGCAGTTCTTCAATGCTGAAAGTGTTAATTGCCCCTTGTGTAACCGCTACTGTGTGCGTGCCAAGCGCAAATGCATTTACTGAAAGATTATCTATAATGAAAATCTTTATACGCGGAAGGTCTGAATAAAGCTCTTTCGCGTCCTCATAAACGTCATTAAAAAGTGGCAGCAAATAATCTTTCTCTCTGCTTGTTTCCGGCGGTCTGACACCGTTCAGAAGCTTTTGAACGAACTCTCCACAAGTGAGGGCAACAGCAATAGATATCGTATATAGAACAACGCAAGTTATAAATGCTTCTTCGTAATCAATAAAACGGTTAGATGATAATATCAGGAAGGAACCAGTAAAATATAGCAAAAACCAAAGTATATATGTCCAGTGCGAAAGAGAAAATACTGCCCACTTTTTAAGTTTGGGGAATATAACTTTCCACATGTGCAAACCTCCATCAATTTAAAATGGTTTATTGACTTTCAAACGGCAACTAAAATTATTATCTTTTGATAGGAAAAATGCATTGCCGGTTGCAAGCGTTTTAATTTCGTCTGGGTGATACAAGAATTCACGCACACGTTTTGCTGACCCCAATCCGGTGGCGTTGGTTACTCTGCTTTGCTGTTCGACTTGATATGTCACTTCGACGCTTTCTCTTGTTCCAAGAATAGAAGACCACGTTTCTGCATTGGTTGCACTATTTTGACGAAGCACAATATAGTTATTGCAGTTCTCTATCACTTGTTCTCGGAAAGATGTATCGACAGAATAATCTAAATCACTGAGACTTTGCGTAGCAAGAACACAAGTAATATTTGCACTTCTCGATTTATTCACAAGGTCGATTAGGGCGGTGGAAGCATAGGAACTGACTTCATCAAAAATGAAGAAACCGCGTTCAAGATTGCTGTTAAAACATTTGCTGACTGCTTGCTTTGCGTCAATCAAAACCATACGCCCAATGAGTGGTGATAACTCAGGATATAGAAGTGGATTTAAAACAAAGAGAATGACGGCACGTTCTTGTATGGCTGTGTAAATATCTATTCCGTTTTCGCCAAAAATCTGTCCGACTTCACTTTCCGATATGGTGCTAAAACGGGCGGCGGAACTTTCTGCAATTTTTCCGCAGATTTTTGAAATTTCAAGATTAAATAAATGCTCCTGTTTGTTGATTTCTTCTTGCTTTAATAAACTTGCACTTAATGCATTAAAGCTGTCGGTACTCATATGACTGATGATTGTTTGAAATGATAGTTGAATATTGCTTTGCTGTAACAAGATAATAAGACGCTGTAAAAAACGCTCTGTATTGCTTTTATAGTGCTGTTCGCTCCATTCAGTTAAGTTAATTAGCATATCCTTGCAGGCTGTCGGAGAAGCATTTTTGAAAGGGTTGTATGTACTGGAACTTGCAGGGTTAGAGAGATTGACAACATACAGCTTCTTTTTGTGCTCTCTGCAAAATCGCTTTGTGGTTTCCAAAATTGAACCTTCGCCAATATCGCCCTTTCCATCAATAATCAGGAGAGGATAGTTTTCCTGAATACCATGCAGGATAAAATTAGAGAGTGCAACAGTTTTCCCGGAACCGGTTGTACCAGCAATGAAAATGTGTTTTGCGTTGTCTGGAACATATACGTTTTTACGTCCATTCAACCCAATAAGCGTGGCGTTTTCTTGCTGACTGTTTATCTGTTTCTTTTTCTGTCGCGGTTTTCGTAGAATTGGTTTCATCTCCCTCCAAAAGTTAAAAATTTTACGAAGTAAATAACTGCGTCTGCTCTCCCAAAGAACAACAACCAAAGCAATGAAAATGACAGCAAGTAAAATCGCATTACCATACTGTTCTGCTCCGTGTCCAAACGAAAGATATAAATTTATCCATGCTCAAATTCCTCCTTAATTTCTCTCAATTCTAAAATTTCTATGCTTGGGTAGGCAGTGAGGTTCTGTTCAATAATTTGTGCGATTTTATTTTCTTTATCTGTAACTACCCAATATGTAAAATCGTAGTTCATAAAATCCTGCTTGATATTTTTTTCAAGTCTATCCTTGTTTTTTAAAGATAGCTCAACTTCAACGCAAAAGGTTTTTCCGTTTATCGTATATATAAAATCCGGTCTGTGTTTTCGATTGCTGAACCCGTCCATGCTGTGTAATTGCTTCTCGGTTTTTATATCTGCGAAGGGAATGCCTTTTACGTTATGAAAATATATTGCTACATTTAAAACTGTGATATCGTGTGAAATTTGTTCTAATCTAATTTTTTCTGTTCGTGTAGGTGCTTCAATTAGAACTTTTGCTTGATGTGTTAAGCTATACAAACTTGGTATTCCATAGATGATTTTTTGACGTGTAATATATCCATTATCTATTAACTTTTTTAACCTGCGGTCGCATGTCCTCGGACTTGAAAATTCAGCTAATATAGATATCTGTTTTCCCGTAACAACTCGCCAACGATTAACTTCTTGAAAAACTAGATAGTCTCGTTTCACAAGTCTAAAATTGCTTATGTTCATGTGTGCCTCCTCGGGTGGGTCTAGGGTTTCAGGGGAATGGGGTGCATAGGGAATTCCCCTTATTTGTTCTTTGAATAGTTATATTTGATTTATTTATTGTTTATTTAGTATTTTATTTATATTATTTAATCATTATTTTATTAATTTATATATTGTGTATTATTTATTATGTATGTAGTTGCTGCTGCCTTTCGCGTGTGATAGTAATTATTATGTAATAATAATTAAACATGATGAGGGCGTG
>ERZ857922.1188-NODE-1188-length-33606-cov-5.679771_pt1 | contig 33606 bp, 32 predicted proteins | sample MGYA00519579_ERZ857922 | MGnify/ENA primary metagenome ERZ857922 (study PRJEB31778, sample SAMEA3449375) | human gut metagenome | biome: human gut; feature: human-associated habitat; material: faeces | place: United Kingdom | collected 2010/2012 ... | reverse complement strand
GAGCAGCTGATTTGTAATCAGCAGGTCGGGGGTTCGAGTCCGTCCACCAGCTCCAGATTCTGTCGGCAATAGTCGGCTGAATTTTTATGGGAGAATTCCCGAGTGGCCAAAGGGGGCAGACTGTAAATCTGTTGCTTTCAGCTTCGATGGTTCGAATCCATCTTCTCCCACCAAATTTGTCCTGCATTTTTATGCAGGACATTTTTTATGCAGTAAAAAAAACGCTGATTAAACAAAATGTACTGAACATGTTGATTATTTTAGGGCAATAAGATTAAAAACTTGTAATCAGGAGGATCTATGACAATTAAAGCTGAAAATACAATAGATTTTGAGGATATCAGACAGCTGAACAAAAGCGGTTTGTCCTCTGTTAAAATAATGCTTGGGATTTTTATTGCCGCTATGGTTGTTTTGCTGGTAATTTCTTTGTGTACAGGTAATTCCGGAAGAAATCTTAAAATTTCAATTGCAGGTATTATATGGTGCGTTTTTGTTTATGTGTATATGTTTATAGTAAATCCACGCCTTACATATAAAAATTTTAAGAAAAAGTATGGAAATGCACCCGTTAAATATACCTTAAATGAAAAAAGTATGGGAATTTCTATTGAAAATTCTGACGGTTTTTTTGATATCAGAAAAAATTACCGTGATATTTTTAAATTTACTGAAACTGAAAAGTACTTTTTCATTCATATAAAGAGAAATGAGGCTTATATTCTTAAAAAAAACGGCATTTCTCAGGGTACCGCAGAGGATATAAGAAGCATTGTTTCAAGAGAAATGGGAAACAGGTTCGTTAACAGAGTTAAGGGGTAATTATGGTTAAGGCTAAATGTTCTTATAGGTGGAAAATGAACAATATTTTTTAATATTCAAAACCGGTTTATAATTCAATCAGAAAATCTGAAATAATTGAAGGAAGTGCGGAAGAACTTCGCACACTGTTTGAAATGAATTTGGGAAATAAATTTGTATCAAATGTGAAATAACGGGGGAATTTTATGATTAAAGTTATAATGACTGAAAATATGGAAGATTATAGGTTTTTTTGTAAAAAAGTTAAGACCACTAGATTTTTAAGAATATTTTTTCCGCTATTTTTAATATTATGGACTTTACTGATACTAGCTTTATTATGTAGCGGTTCAAAGTTTTCTGATATTCGTTCGTTAATTAATCTGGAAATACTACTTATAGTATATCAAATTTATATTATAGTCTATTTATATTATATTATGCCGAAATATAATTATAATAATTGCAGGAATAAATACGGCGAAAATCCTTATATTTATGAATTTAAAGATGATTATTTTACCTGTTGTAACGAAAATGGTAATACATCGGAAGATATCAATATAGAGTACATAAAGCTTTATTCTGTTTTTGAATATAAAAATTATTTTATTTTGTATGAAAATAAAAACAGGGGATTTATTATCAGAAAGTCTGCCATTATTGAGGGCAATGCGGAAGAACTTCGTACACTGTTTGAAATGCAATTGGGAAATAAATTTGTATCAAGGGTGAAATAACGGGGGAATTATGTATAAAGCTGAAATGGTTTATAATCGTAATGATGCAAGAAAATTTTTTATAAAAGGTCCGAAATCATCCGTCAGAAAGTTTATTGACGGATTTGCAATAGGAATTGCTGTTTTGATGACTATTATTTTAATGCTTGCATTAGCAGGCGGTGCGCCGCTTTGGACAGTTGCCGTTACTTGTATATTTTTCATTGTCTGCTTTTTACCTTATTACATATATGCTTTTTGCATTTTTTACAGTAACTATATAAGCAAACCGGACAAGCTGCTGAAAGAAATGCTTAAGTACCATGAAACTGCGGTTTATAAATTTTTTTATTATGAATTTAACGTCCAATTTGGAAAAGATAAGAATATTGTTAATAAAAGTATAGAGTATACTAAGCTTATATATGCTGTTGAAACACCGGAGTACTTTTTTCTATATGAAACGAGAAAAAATGGATATATTATCCGTAAAAACGCTTTTACGGAGGGGAATCCTTGGGATGTAAGCAAAGTCTTGCAGACTCATTTAGGAAACAAATTTACTGTAAAGAAATAATTTGTAATATCATGCTTTTATTTAATTAAATAAACTTGATAATTTTATCTTCAATTCTCTGTAAAGTAAACCATCGTGAATTGATTAAAATATATCAGTAAATTAAAATCGACATAAAAGTTTTTGCCCAGCTTTTCTCTGTAAAATTAACTTTGCGTGTCTTTATAAAAAGTTTCAAGTTAATGAAACTCGTCATAAAAGTTTTATCTTCAATTCTCTGCAAAGTAAACCATCGTGAATTGATTAAAATATATCAGTAAATTAAAATCGATATAAAAGTTTTTTGCCTACTTTTTTTCAAAAAAGTAGGAAGGAGGAATAAAAATGATTAGAGAAGATTTAAGAAATATTGCCATTATCGCCCACGTTGACCACGGTAAAACAACATTGGTTGACGAAATGTTGAAACAAGGCGGAGCGTTCAGAGAAAATCAGGTCGTTGCAGAGAGAGTTATGGACAACAACGACATTGAGCGTGAAAGAGGTATTACAATTCTCGCTAAAAATACGTCCGTATGCTATAACGGTACAAAAATAAATATTATCGACACTCCCGGACACGCTGATTTCGGCGGAGAAGTTGAGCGAGTTTTAAGCATGGTCGACGGCGTACTTCTGCTTGTTGACGCTGCCGAGGGCGCTATGCCTCAGACAAGATTTGTATTGTCAAAGGCTTTGGAAATGAATCATAAGATAATCATAGTTGTAAATAAAATCGACCGTCCTGACGCTCGTCTTGACGAGATAGGTGACGAAGTTCTGGAACTCCTTCTGGACCTTGACGCTAATGACGATCAGCTGGAAAGTCCTATACTTTTCTGTTCGGGCAGGGCAGGTACAGCGTCTCTCAGCCAGTATGAGGAAGGTACCGACCTTATTCCGCTTTTCGATACTATTATAAATTATATCGACCCTCCAAAGGTTGAAGAGGACGGTCCGTTCCAGATGCTTGTTTCCTCCATCGACTATAACGAATACGTAGGCAGGATAGGTATCGGACGTATTGCAAGAGGTAAAGCTCGAGTAAATCAGAATGTTGTTGTGTGCAACCATCAGAATCCTGATAAAAAAATCACAAACGCAAAGCTTGTTTCACTTCTCCAGATAGAGGGACTCCAGAGAGTTCCCGCACAAGAAGCTGAAGCCGGAGATATCGTATGGATAAGCGGTATTGAGGGCATTACTATAGGCGACACTATTTGCGATCCCGAGGCGGTTGAGGCTCTGCCGTTTACAAAAATCAGTGAGCCGACTGTTGAAATGACATTTGCAGTAAACGATTCACCGTTTGCGGGAAAAGAGGGTAAATTTGTAACTTCACGTCAGCTGAGGGAAAGACTTTTCAAGGAAACCTTAAAGGACGTTTCACTGCGTGTTGAAGAAACCGAAAATACCGACGCTTTCAGAGTTGCCGGACGTGGTGAAATGCATCTTTCAATACTGATTGAAAATATGAGACGTGAAGGCTATGAGCTTTCGGTTTCCACTCCTAGAGTACTTTTCAAAGAGGACGAAAACGGTCAGAAGCTTGAACCTGTTGAAAGACTTGTTATCGACGTACCGGAAGAATGCGTAGGTTCAGTCATGGAAAAAATGGGTACAAGAAAGGCTGAAATGCTGGAAATGCACCCACAGGGTTCAAGAATGAAACTGGAATTTTTAATACCGTCCAGAGGACTTTTCGGCTACAAGAGCGAATTTTTGACCGACACTAAAGGCGAAGGTATTATGTCCAGCGTGTTTGACAGCTATCAGCCGTACAAGGGAGAGATCCCAAGAAGAAATACAGGTTCTCTTGTTTCGTTTGAAACAGGCGAAGCGGTAACCTACGGTCTTTACAACGCACAGGAAAGAGGTCAGCTGTTTATTCCTGCGGGTACTCCTGTATACGAGGGCATGATCGTCGGAGCGTCTCCAAAGGCTGAGGACTTAGTAGTTAATGTGTGCAAGAAAAAGCATCTTACAAATACTCGTGCAAGTGGTTCCGACGATGCTTTAAGACTTGTTCCCCCAAGACGTCTAAGCCTGGAGGACAGTCTCGAATTCCTCGCAGATGACGAGCTTCTTGAAGTTACTCCTGAAAATATACGTATCAGAAAGAGAATCTTAAGCAATACTTTAAGAGCGAAAACCCGTGCAAAACAATAACCTACTTTTTTTGAAAAAAAGTAGGCAAAAAAACTTTTATGTTGAGCAAAAGCAACTTGGAACAGTTTTTAAATACTCGCAAAGTTAATTTTATTGAGTTAGATGCTATAATTTAAATGAGGCTCGGCAGGTAAGCAAACATCTATTTTTTATAAATCCATTTTATTACTTCAAGAATAGTTTTTGTTTGTTTATAATCAAGTTTCTTAAATTCTTCCAAAATTCTTTTATTTTCTGTTGGACAATCGTTATCGAAATCAAAAAATTCCATGGGAGTAATGTCGAAGTATTCGCATATACAAAAAAATGATTTCATTGTTGGATAACCATCACTGTTTTCTAATTTGCTAATATAACCTTCGTTCAGACCTAATAATAAACTCATATTTTTTGCGGAAACGTTCTTTTGCAGTCTTAATTTAGATATACGAAGTCCAATATCATCTATTGTAATCATTGATTCATCACAAAACCTTTTTTATTTGCTTGTTGATTTTTCTTATAACTCATTTTTATCTCTCCATTCAAAAAATTTAGCTATTGACGGACTAAAACGAGGTTTATATTTTTATGGGGTGAAAAAAATAACAGATTGTTTTAGTCCGTTGGCATTAAACCGTTTCAATAGCTTAATAATATTATATTATCTAAATCTAGATATGTCAATAAAATTTTATCTAAATTTAGAAAATTTGTTTATAAACGATAAATTTCAACAATAATTTTTAACGATTTTTATAAAAATGAAAGGTAAACTTATATGCTTGATTACGATTTAATGGTCAAAATAATAAATGAATTATGCCAAAAAAACAATATCAGTCAAAATAAAATGTTAAATGATTGCGGAGCTGGTACAAGAACAATACAGAATATTTTATCTGGAAGTTCTCCATCAATTGACAAAATATATAAAATAGCTGATTATTTTGATGTTTCTGTTGATTATCTGCTAGGAAGAACCGATAATCCCGATTCACATAAAAAATAAACTGAAATAAATCTTTTTTCTTGTTCATTTCTTGTCTCGTGACAAGAAACGAACCAAAGAAACACGTACTTTACTTTCTTTCATGTGAAAGAAAGTAAAACAAAGAAAAACTTTATCCGTCATACAGTTTCTGAACTAATAGGTCTCCCCATAAAAGGCAAGACGTAACATCAAAAATTCACGCCCAATGAAGATGGGCGATACTAAGAGGAGAACGTAAGTTGCAGACATGTCTCAGTACAGTTTTGGGAGAGTACCTTGTGTGATAGTTTAAAAGGGTTACGCAGTCGTTACCTTTCTTTGCTTCTTTTCTTTGTGTGAACAAAGAAAGAAGGGCATTTCTTTTCGTTATTTTCTTTGGGCAATCAAAGAAAATGACAAATATGTTTTGCTTACACTTTTTTAAAAGCACAAAAAAGAAATTATAAAGCTTAATAAATAAAGTACACGACTGGAAAACAGTTGTCCTTTGTGAAAAAACAATGAAAATTGTTATAAATTTCACAAATCAAAGGAAATTCTATTGACAACTATTTCAAAAAATATTATAATATAAAAATGAAAAAAAATTTTTAAAGAATAACTGCATTATTGCAGAAAAATACATACAATAATAAATATGCAGTTAAATTATCAAGGAGGATTATTACCATGTCACTGACAAAGAACCCCAACGTTTTAAAATGGGTTGAAGAAATGACAGCCCTTACAAAGCCTGATAAGGTAGTTTGGATCGACGGAAGCAAGGAGCAGATCGACGCTCTTAAAGCGGAAGCAATCTCAACAGGCGAAATGATTGAACTCAATCAGGAAAAGCTTCCGGGATGTCTGTACCACAGAACTCTTCCAAACGACGTAGCAAGAGTTGAAGACAGAACTTTTATCTGCTGCAAGAATAAGGAAGATGCAGGTCCGACAAACAACTGGATGGATCCGGACGAAATGAAGGCAATGCTGACACCTATGTACGACGGTGCTATGAAGGGCAGAACAATGTATGTTATCCCTTACTCAATGGGTCCTATCGGCTCTCCTCTCGCTAAGGTAGGCGTTGAAGTTACTGATTCTATCTACGTTGTTCTTAACATGAATATCATGACAAGAATGGGTAAACAGGCTTTTGAAAACCTCGGCGACGAATCAAACGATTTCGTTCGCGGTCTGCATTCAAAGGCTGATGTTGATCCTGAAAAGAGATATATCGTTCAGTTCCCTGAAGATAATGCAATCTGGTCAATCAACTCCGCTTACGGCGGTAACGTACTTCTGGGCAAGAAGTGCTTTGCACTCAGAATCGCTTCATATCAGGGCAAGAATGAAGGCTGGATGGCTGAACATATGCTTATCTTAGGCGTTAAGAAGCCTGACGGTGAAGTTAAGTACATTACAGCTGCATTCCCGTCAGCATGCGGTAAGACAAACCTTGCTATGCTTATTCCGCCGGAAGGCTATAAGAAGGACGGCTATGAAGTATTTACAGTCGGCGACGATATCGCTTGGATGAAGCAGGGCGAAGACGGCAGACTTTATGCTATCAATCCTGAAAACGGATTCTTCGGCGTTGCTCCCGGTACAAATAAAAAGTCTAACTACAATGCGCTTGCTTCAACAATGAAGGACACTATTTTCACAAACGTTGCTATCAATAATGATGACAATACAGTTTGGTGGGAAGGTCTTGACAAGAATCCTCCTGAAAACGCAACCGAATGGAAGGGCGAAAAGGTTAACGGTAAGGAATTTACTGCTAACGGAAACAAGCTTGCTCATCCAAACTCAAGATTTACAGCTCCTGCAAAGAACTGTCCTTGCATTTCACCTGAATTTGATAATCCGGCAGGTGTTCCTATTTCAGCTATTATCTTCGGCGGCAGACGTGCTTCAACAACTCCGCTGGTATATCAGTCATTTGACTGGACACACGGAACATACATGGGTTCCGCTGTATCTTCAGAAACAACAGCTGCTGCAACAGGCGCTGTAGGCGTACTGAGACATGACCCAATGGCTATGAAGCCGTTTATCGGATACAATGTAGGCGATTACTGGGCACACTGGCTCGAAATGGGCGAAAAGCTCGGCGATAAGGCTCCTAAGATTTTCAATGTAAACTGGTTCAAGCAGGATGAAAACGGAAACTTCATCTGGCCTGGATTCGGCGACAATATGAGAGTACTCGACTGGATCATTAAGAGATGTGAAGGAACTATCGACGCTGATGAAACAGCTATCGGATATATTCCTAAGAAGACTGATATCAACGTTGAAGGTATCGAAGACGAGGTTACACCTGAAATCATGGATAAGCTTCTTGCAGTTGATAAGGATCTCTGGACTAAGGAAATTGCAGAAATGCGCAGATACTATAAGGAAGATATCGCTGATAAGGGCGGTAAGGTACCTGAAGCGCTTATCAAGGAACTTGACAAGCTTGAAGAAAGACTTGCAAAATAATAAAAATATCAATCAAATAACTGCAAAAATCTCCTATGGATTTACCATAGGAGATTTTTTTGGGGAAATCGAAAAAATTTCAAACGCTTTCAAGTATAATTTTAGAAGAATCTTCTCCTCTCAGAGCTATAACAGCTCCTCTTATAAGATATGCTACAGGATCTCCCGAAGGACTTTTTTGCAGACACAAAACTTCAGTACCCTCAATTAAACCTATATCCTGCAAACGTCTCCTCATAGAACCGTTTATTTTAAGCTCTGCAACACGTCCTGAACTGCCCTCATTCAGGGAAGAAAGCGTTTTTATATTATTTATCATAATGAAAACTCCGTTGCTTAAGTATTTAAAGCGGACAAATAATTGCAGTCCGCTCATTATTATAATATTCCCTCCGGAGCTAACAGGTTACAAACAATTGAAAATTACTCAATTCAACATTAATTAACAAAAAACGGACTTGAAAATTCAAGTCCGTCACTATTATTTTCTTCTTGAACCGTTTTTACGTTCTGTACTGCGTTTAAGAGCACAAATTTTCTCTTCGCTGTTCTGCTTAAAACGAGTCAGCATTTCCTCAAAGCCAAGCTCCGACATAGGAGGCTTTTTCTTAGGCTCCCAGACGTTAGGTCTGCGTTCCTGACGCTTTGCGGGTTTAAGAGTTTCCTCAGTATTTTCAGTTGCTTTCTTTATTGAAAGACCGATTTTTCCGTCCTCGCCGATATTAAGTACCTTAACCTTGACTTCCTGATTTTCAGTAAGGTAATCCTTAACGTCTTTAACAAATGAATTGGCTATTTCGGAAATATGTACCATACCCGTACCTGCGCCTTCAATTTCAACAAATGCACCGTACTGAGCTATTCCTTTTACTTTACCGTCATATATTTTACCTACTTCGAGCTGCATAATAATAAAAATCCCCCTGTTAATGAAAATTATAAAAGCTTAAAAAGCTAGTTTCTTGATGTATCATAATATCTTCGTTCATCCGGATATGCATAATTCATATCTTCAATAGCCAGCTTTTTCATGTAAGCGTTCATATCGTCGTCTTCAAGAATCCTCTGCAACTCAACATTTTCAGCTTCGACTTCTTCCGTCTTATTGACAATAGAATTAAGTTCCTTCTGCATTTCCGCCAGACTGGACTGAGTAATAATAATAGAAATTATACATCCGATCACAGCGGCAATAATAATAAGCTTGCTGATAAGGCTAAACATGCCTTTTTTTCGTTTTTTTCTTATAGTTCTGGACGCCAAGTTTTTTCACGTTCTTTCTTTTATTCTTTTTTTCCTTATTACTATTATACAACAAATTGGTATCATCAATCAAGAGGGTTTCACTATTTTTTTTATTACTTTTTATATTTTGGAGACTTCCAACAAAAATAGTCCTGATTTTTTCACATATAAGTACAAACTTTTTTAACAGCGGTCTGAAAATTCTTAAAAGCGCTCTTTTTATAAAACCTATAATTTTCCTCAGTATACCCGTTACGACTGTTCCCGCAGTAACATAGTAAAGGATAAAGCCGATAAGATTACCGGCACAGTAATAAAATCTGAATTCGCTGCGGGCCATAGATATGGTAAAGCACATCAGAAACACACCGTAAAGACAGAAAAAAAGTATATCTTCCAGTGCAGCCGCAATTTTATTGTGATGAATGATCATTCTTATAACACGAAAAATATCGAAAACAATTCCGATGGGTATACCGAAAGCGCATGACAGCAGAAATAACCGAAGCTGCTGACCGGAAGTAAAAAAGCTTTCCAGACCCTCCATAATTCACCACCTAACGAAACAGCTTACCAAGCATAGAAACTGTTCCTCTTTTATCCTTATCTCCGTAATTAAGCGCCCATATATCGCCGTCAATTGTCATATCTCCGGTTTCAACGCTCATGGAATTAATATGAAGTTCTCTTCCACGTATAACAAGTTCGCCCATTTGAGTGTAAAGAGAAATGCAGCGTTCATCAAAGCTGTCCACATCTGTCACTCCTGAAATGGTAAGACTTTTTCTGTTTTCCATAATAACATTGTGTACAGTTCTCTGATTTTTTTCATCATTGGTCATTTTTTATTTCTCCTTTGATTTTGTTTACAATTATATATATTACACTTTTTAAAAAATTATTACTGTTTTTATTGACACAAATCAAAATATGATGTATAATTAATTGAAAACGATTTTCATATTCATGTTTAAGGAGTAAAAAGGATATTATGAAACATATTTTATCTGCTGTTATGTCAGGAATACTGCTGATTTTCTGCCTTACAGCATGCAGTACAGATTCAGATAATTTAAACGAAAATAATGACAAGCTTCAGATAGTAACCACAATTTTTCCTGAATACGATTGGGTAAGAGAAATTCTAGGAGAAAAAGCGGATAATGCAGAAGTAACATTTCTTCTTGAAAGCGGAGTGGATATGCATAGCTTTCAGCCGTCTGTAGAGGATATTCTTAAAATTTCAGAATGCGATATGTTTGTGTATGTTGGCGGAGAATCAGACCAGTGGGCTCAGGACGCTCTCAAAGAAGCCTCAAACAAGGATATTGTTGCTGTAAATCTGCTTGAGGTGCTGGGAGATTCAGTCAAGGAAGAAGAAATATTGGAAGGCATGGAGCATGAGGACGAAGAGGAATCGGAACCGGACGAGCATGTATGGCTTTCATTAAAAAATGCGGAGACATTCTGTAATTACATTACGGACAAGTTAAGCGAAATCGACGCAGAAAACGCAGAGATTTATAAACAGAATAATCATTCTTATGTTGAAAAGCTTTCCGCACTTGATGAAAAGTATCAAAGGGAAATAAGCTCGTCAAAAAGAGATGTTTTATTATTTGCCGACCGTTTTCCTTTCAGATATATGACTGACGATTACAGCCTTACATGTTACGCAGCTTTTCCGGGCTGCTCTGCGGAAACACAGGCAAGCTTTGAAACCATTACATTTCTTGCCGGAAAAATCAACGAACTCGGACTGACAAGCGTAATTACAATCGACGGTTCGGACAGTAAAATTGCCAACACTGTTATTAATGAAACACAACCAAAACATCTGAATATTTTAACGCTGGATTCCATGCAGTCGATCACTTCTAAGGATATAGAAAACGGCTTTACTTATTTATCGGTAATGGAAAACAATCTTGAAAATATAAATACTGCTTTAAATTAAGGGGGAATTATAATGCCGCAGTTAGAATGCCGTAATCTTTCATTGGGATATGATTCAAAAGCAATAGTAAGCGATCTTAACTTTTCAATAAACAAGGGTGATTATCTGTGTATTGTAGGTGAAAACGGTTCGGGAAAAACAACGCTTATGAAAACTCTTTTGAATCTTCATTCTCCTCTCAGCGGAAGTATTATAACAGGAGACGGACTTAAAACAAATGAAATAGGATATCTTCCTCAGCAGACGGTAGTTCAGCGAGACTTTCCTGCGTCTGTTAAGGAAATTGTTTTATCAGGCTGTCAGGGACAGTGCGGAATCAGACCTTTTTACAAAAAAGAAGAAAAAAATACAGCCCGGCAAAATATGGAGCGAATGGGAATAAGCAATCTTTCCTCACGCTGTTACAGGGAACTTTCCGGCGGTCAGCAGCAGAGAGTACTTCTTGCAAGAGCATTGTGTGCTACAAGAAAACTGCTTTTGCTGGACGAGCCTGTTTCCGGACTTGATCCTAAAGCTACAGCGGAAATGTACGATATCATTGAAGAGCTGAACCGTCGGGATAAAATCACAATAATTATGATTTCCCATGATATAAGCGCGGCGGTTAAATATGCAAGCCACATACTGCATATCGGAGATGAAATTTTTTTCGGTACAAAAGAAGAATATCTTAAAAGCAATGCAGGAGGTCAGTTTACCGGCAATGAAAGGAGTAATGAAAATTGAATGACATAGTAGAAAAATTCAGCTTTTATATGGAGCATTCCTTTGTACGCTATGCTTTGATTGTAGGCGTACTGATCGCTCTTTGTTCTTCTCTTCTGGGAGTTACGCTTGTTTTGAAACGCTTTTCATTTATAGGCGACGGACTTTCTCATACGGCGTTCGGAGCAATGGCGGTAGCCGCCGTACTGAATCTGACCAACGATATGCTTTTTGTTCTTCCTGCAACAGTCATTTGCGCCGTACTGCTGCTGAGAACGGGGAACAGTACTAAAATAAAGGGCGACGCTGCAATCGCTATGATCTCAGTAGGCTCGCTGGCAATCGGATATCTGCTGATGAATTTGTTTTCCACTTCTTCAAATCTTTCGGGAGACGTTTGCAGTACGCTGTTCGGTTCGGCTTCCATACTTACGCTGACAAAGGCTGAAGTATGGTTATGTATAATTTTATCAATCGTTGTGGTTTTGGCATTTCTGTTTTTTTACAATAAAATATTTGCAGTTACATTTGATGAAAATTTCGCAAAAGCAACGGGAATTAAAGCCGGAATTTACAATCTTCTTATAGCGGTAATTATTGCGGTTATAATAGTACTTGCAATGAATCTTGTAGGTTCTCTTCTGATATCTGCGCTGATTATTTTTCCTGCGCTTTCGGCAATGCGGATATTTAAAAGCTTTAGATCCGTTACGATATGTTCGGCGGTATTGTCAGTTTTCTGCGCACTGCTTGGTATTCTTATCTCAATTTTGTACGCAACCCCTGTGGGTTCGACTATAGTAGCTGTGGATATCGGAGCATTTGCAGTATTTTCAGCAGCCGGACTGATATTACAAAAAACCGGAAAATAAAGAAAGGGACGTTAAAACGTCCCTTTTACATTTTTATTGACAAAATCATAAGTATATGCTAAAATAATTTTATCTAATAGTGTTAGGTAAATTATAAAAGGAAAATTTACTATGAAATATGAAAAGCTTACTGAAATTTTAATGGAGTCCCTTAAAGACACATATTACAAATCCCCTATCACCAACTACGCATTCTTTTTACAAGGTGAACATAAGCTTCTTAATCATCTTTATATATGCGGCGAGGTTTATAAAAAACCTGCCGAGCTTTGCAGAGAACTTTATATGACCAGCGCAAGAGTATCAGCCGCACTGAAAATTCTTGAAAAAAAGGGTTATATTAAACGAAGAGCCTCTCAAAAAGATAAAAGAAACGTTATGGTATTCCTTACAGATAACGGAAAAGAATATATTGAAAATGTAAGAAAAAGTGTTTTCAATGAAATGAAAACAGCTCTTATGAATATGGGTGAGGACGCTGATGAATTTGTCAGCCTTATCAAAAGAGCAGCAGAAATTATTAATAAATCAGAAAGCGAGCTGATCGATAAAAATGAACATGAATGATTTTTTTGCCGGACAGGTTTTTAACGCCTACGAATATTTCGGAGCACATAAAGAATCAGGACGTATTGTTTTCAGAACATTTGCTCCCAATGCCGCAAACGTATGTATATTCGGAAGCTTCAATAACTGGTCGGAAGAACCTATGACTCAGGAATCTTATGGAGTATACAGCTTTGTTTCAGACAGTGCAGATTTCGGCGATATGTATAAATATGTAATCTATACAAAATCAGGCGAACGTTTTGAACACTGCGATCCTTACGGCTTCGGAATGGAACTGCGTCCTCAGTGGGCGTCTTATATAGTCGATTTGTCTGAATATAAATTTACTGATGACAAGTGGATGGAATGCAGAAATAAAAATTACAATTCTCCTATGAATATCTATGAGGTACATCTGGGTTCATGGTTGAATAATCCTCAGAATGAAAACGGCTGGTATAATTACAGTGAAATTGCAGACAAGCTTATTGAATATGCAAAAAAACATAAATATACTCATCTTGAATTTCTTCCCCTTTCCGAGCATCCGGCGGACTGCTCCTGGGGTTATCAGAACACTGGATTTTTCAGTCCTACTTCACGTTACGGCACTGCTGCACAGCTTATGGAGCTTGTTGATAAATGCCACAAAAACAATATCGGAGTAATTATGGATTTTGTTCCCGTTCACTTTGCTGTAGACGGCTACGGACTTGCACAATATGACGGCTCTTACCTCTATGAATATCCGCCGTCAGACGTGGGTATAAGCGAATGGGGAACATGCAACTTCAATCATTCAAGGAATGAAACCCGCTGTCTGGTACAGTCCGCAGCTAATTTCTGGCTGGAAAAATTTCATTTTGACGGTCTTAGAATGGACGCTATCAGCCGTGCAATTTATTGGGGAGGAGATCCGGCAAGAGGCGTCAACGAAAACACTGTAAGTTTCCTTAAAAATATGAATCTGGGACTTCAAAAGCTTCACCCCACAGCTATGCTGATAGCCGAGGATTCAACAGCATTCCCGAAAATTACCGCTCCTGTTGAATATGACGGTCTGGGATTTGATTACAAATGGGATCTTGGCTGGATGAACGATACCCTGGACTATTTTCGTATTGCCCCGTGGGAACGTCACAATCATTATCACAAGCTGACTTTCTCTATGGCATACTTTTACAACGAGCTTTTTATTCTCCCATTCTCTCATGATGAAACAGTACACGGAAAAGCAACCATAATTCAGAAAATGTACGGAGATTATCAAGATAAATTTCTACAGTGCCGGGCGCTTTACATGTATATGTACGCTCACCCCGGCAAGAAACTGAACTTTATGGGAAATGAATTCGGACAATTCAGAGAATGGTCAGAGGAACGTGAACAAGATTGGCAAATACTTCAATATCCTCTTCATGACGCTTTTCAAAAGTATATAACCAAGTTAAATGAAATATATTTAAAAAATCCTGCGCTACACAGCGGCGAATACAATATGGATAATTTCAGATGGATCATGTCTGACAACTGTGAACAGTGTGTTTATATTTTTGAAAGATCCTGCGGCGGAAGTACTGTTTTATGCGTATTTAATTTTTCCGGCATGAAACAGGAAGTATCGTTTACTCTGGGAAAAACCGCAAAGTTAAAGGAAATTTTAAACAGCCGCTGGGAAGAATACGGCGGAGATGTTCCACGGAGAACAAAAGCTGTAGCACCAAAAAAAGATATTTTTACTTTAACTGTAACTCCTCTGACAGGAAGCTTGTTTGAAGTGATTTAAAAGTTTTCCATAATAAAAATTAAAAAAGGACGGTTCAAAACCGTCCTTTTTTGTTATCCCATAATAACAGTAATTTTATTTACATCTGCAAGCTTTTCAGCTGGAACATAATTATCTTCAAGCTTTTCTCCGTTAAGAGTAATTTCACTGACTCCGCTCTGTACATGATTCGGATTCTGAATATCAATCGAAAGCTGTTTGCCTCTGAAAGTTTTTTCAATTGTAAAACCGTCCCACTCTGACGGAATAGACGGAGCAATTACCAGTCCTTCCAAATCAGGTCTCATACCGCATATACCCTCAACACAGCCTACCATAACCGTAGACGCAGTACCGGTCAGCCAATGTACATGAGAACGTCCCTCAAAAGGAGATGCCTTACTCTCTGTAAACTGTCCGTGAGCATACGGCTCAATAACTCTTATCTCAGCCTTGTCATTCATTGCAGCAGGAGAGCTTTCCATAAAGTACTCAAAGGCTCTGTTACCGTGTCCTGCAAGAGCTTCGGCAAGTATAATCCAGCCCTGAGACTGTGAAAAAATACCGCCGTTTTCTTTGGTATCGTCATTGAAAATATGCATGAGTGCACCGTCAAAATAATGCTCTTTATAAGGAGGATCAAGCAGTTTTGCACCGTATGGCGTATTGAGAATTTCATGAACGCTGTCAAGGGCTTTTTCAGCCTGTTCATCAGACGCAAAACGTGAAATAACGCTCCAGCTTTGCGGATTCAGCCACATATTAGCTTCAGGATCTTTCTTAGCACCAACTATAACGCCGTCCTCGCGGATACCTCTTATAAATCTGTCCTCGTCCCAGCACTTATCCAGAGCGGCGGACAGTTCCCCCTGTACCTTATCAATATAGCTTATATAATCATCGTCACCCTTTAATATAGCCATTTCTTTAATAACGCTCATTGCGTAGTAAAGCTGGAATGCAACAAATGTAGACTCACCTTTTGCACCGAGTCTTAAGCAATCGTTCCAGTCTGCATGTAAACCTGCCGGCATTGAGTGTGCGCCGAGTCTTTCCATAGAAAATCTTATGGCATTTTTCAAGTGCTCATAAACAGTAGCTTCGCCTCCGTTTGCATAAACGATGACCTCATCTAAAAATGCCTTGTTTCCGCTTTCGCCCAGATACTTTACAATAGTCGGGAACAGCCACAGAGCGTCGTCTGCACGGTATGAAGGGTGTCCTGTTTCCTTAACATATTCCGGATCGTCAGGAGTATTTTCATGTCCGGCATTGTGTGTAAACTTAACCAGTGGAAGTCCTCCCCCGTTATCTACCTGTGCCGACAGCATAAATCTTATCTTTTCCGCTGCCATTTCAGGATCAAGATGAATTATACCCTGTATATCCTGTACTGTATCACGATAACCGTAACCGTTTCTCAATCCGCAGTAAACAAACGAAGCCGCTCTTGACCATATAAACGTAATAAAGCACTGGAATGCATTCCACACGTTTATCATGTTATTAAATTCTTCGCTTGGAGTATTGACCTGAAAACGATCGAGAGTGGAGTGCCAGTAATTCTTAAGCTCTTCTACTTCCCTGTCAACTTTTCCTTGTTCCTTGTATTCATTCAGAATAGCCGCAGCTTCCTCACTTTTTCTTCTTCCAAGAATATAAATAAGTTCTGTAGTCTGTCCGGCTTCAAGGGTAATATCCGACTGCAATGCGCCGCATGAATTTGAATTATAATTCATGGAGTTATCTAGTCTGCCGTTTTCAACAGCTACTGGATTTGAGTAAGTTCTGTATGAACCTATGAAATTATCAAAATTACCGCATGCGGCAGTAACTTCAGCGCCTACCATACCGAAAAATCTGTCAGTACGGTCTTTTTTACTGTTTTCACTTATAGTCTGAATAATTCTGTTTTCTTCAAATTTAGTCTTAGAAATAAACAGCGAGTACTGCAAATTTACTTGATCCTGTTCATAATTATCTTCATTTGTAAATTCAGTAAATCCGAAAACCGAAAGCTTTCTCGACTTTGTATCATTATTTGTTATCTTTGTACGCCATACTTCATATGTTTTTCCCTGTGGAACATAATAAGTTGTCTCAGCCGCTATTTTTTCGTACTCAGAGCTAATTACCGTATAAGCTGTACCGTGTCTGCATTCGCTTTTATACTTGTCCAGCGGCTTTCCTACAGGCTGCCATGAAGCAGACCAATAATCAGATGTATCATTGTCTCTGATGTATATATAGCGTCCCGGAAGAGCCATCATTGAATTGAAACGGAAACGTGTTATCCTTCCGTTTGCACCTGACTTAACAAAGCTGTATCCTGCGGCATTATTTGAAATGATAGCGCCGTATTCAGGCGATCCCAAATAATTTACCCATGATGCGGGAGTATCCGGCTTAGTTATTACATACTCCTTATTTTCAAGGTCAAAATAACCGTATTTCATTCTTATATTCTCCTTTAAAATATATATTTTTCTTTAAATACAACTGTTATTATGATACCATTTTATATCATTTATTTCAATACTTTTTGAAAAAGTATGCAAAATTATTTTTTAAACTTTTCGGTATTTGAAAAAAGCGAAAATAAAAAACTTTTGTCATTTTCTTTGTTTGCCCAAAGAAAATAACGAAAAGAAATGCACTTCTTTCTTTGCTTACACAAAAGAAAGAAGCAAAGAAACAAGTTTCTTTAAAACTTCTTTTATTAACTTTCTTGTTTCGCAACAAGAAAGTAACAAAGAAATGCGCCCACTCAAACGCCGTGGGCGGCTTGCGGCACATAAAGTGCCGAATTTTATCCGTCATACAGTTTCTGAACTAATTAGTCTCCCAATAAAAGGCAAGACATAACATCTAAAATTCACACCCAATAAAGATGGATGATACTAAAGAAGAACTGCTTACTTTTTTTCAAAATTTTCTCTTCAATTCTCTGTTTACTTACCTGTCGAGCCTTAGCTGCTTTGCGAGTCTTTAGAATGTGTTTCAAGTTGAAGAAATCCGGCGTAAAAGGTTTTTTGCTTACTTTTTTTCAAATTTTTCCCTTAATTTTCTGCAAAAGTAAACCATCGTGAATTGATTAAAAAATACTAGTAAACTAAAATCGATATTAAAATTTTTTGCTTACTTTTTTTCAAAAAAGTAAGGCGGTCTAAAGACCGCCTTTATATTAAATTTGTGCTGAATAATTCGGAGCTTCCTTAGTGATATAAATATCATGCGGATGACTTTCCTTAAGTCCTGCCCCTGTAATTCTTACAAACTGTGATTTTTCATGAAGTGTAGGAATATCAACGCAGCCGCAGTAACCCATACCTGATCTGATACCGCCTACCAGCTGGAAAATAGTGTCTGCAACCGGACCCTTAAACGGTACACGTCCTTCAACGCCTTCAGGAACTAACTTTTTAGCTCCCTCCTGGAAGTATCTGTCCTTAGAACCGCATGCCATAGCTCCAAGACTTCCCATACCTCTGTATACCTTAAATGAACGTCCCTGGAAAATTTCAGTTTCACCCGGAGCTTCTTCGCAGCCTGCAAGCAGTGAACCCAACATAACTACATTTGCACCTGCTGCAAGCGCCTTTACTATATCGCCTGAATACTTGATACCGCCGTCTGCAATAACCGGTATATTATGCTTCTGAGCAACTCTTGCAACATCATAAACCGCTGTGATCTGAGGTACGCCGATACCTGCAACGACACGTGTCGTACAGATAGAACCCGGACCGATACCGACCTTTAAGCAGTCTGCACCGGCTGCAATAAGGTCTTCAGCAGCTTCAGCTGTGGCAATATTTCCGGCAATAACAGGAATATCCGGATAAGCTTCTTTTACCATTCTCAGACATTTCATTATATTCTGTGAGTGACCGTGTGCAGAATCCAGTACCAATACGTCAGCCTGCGCGTCAATTAAAGCCCCTGCTCTTTCAAGTACGTCTGCTGTTACGCCGATTGCGGCACCGCAGAGAAGTCTGCCGCCCTTGTCTCTTGCAGAATTAGGGTACTGAATTGCTTTTTCAATATCTTTAATAGTTATAAGTCCCTTTAAATAACCGTTTTCGTCAACTAAAGGAAGTTTCTCTATTTTGTGAGTTCTTAAAATTTCCTGAGCCTGTTCAAGAGTAGTACCAATAGGAGCAGTTATAAGATTGTCCTTTGTCATAACGTCGCCTATTTTAGTATCATAATCTGAAATAAAGCGCATATCTCTGTTCGTAATGATACCTACAAGCTTTCCCTGACTGTCAACGATCGGTACGCCTGAAATCTTATACTTGCCCATCAGTTCGTCTGCATCATATACATATCTGTCCGCTGTAAGAGAAAATGGATTTACAATAACCCCGTTTTCAGAACGCTTAACCTTATCTACTTCATCAGCCTGCTGTTCTATAGTCATGTTTTTATGAATGATACCGATTCCGCCTTCTCTTGCAATAGCGATTGCCATTTTTGCTTCTGTTACGGTATCCATGGCTGCTGTCATAATCGGAGTTTTCAAAGTAATATTACCTGCAAGTCTGGTCCCCAGATTAATCATGTTAGGCGTAACGTCCGACTGTCCCGGAATCAGAAGTACGTCGTCAAAAGTTAAACCCTCTTTTTCAAATTTTCTCTCACTTAGCATAAAAAATCCTCCTTAATATATGAATAAAGCAGCCAATTTTTTACTTAAAAATTAAAGCTGTCTTACATTTCTTATTTAAACTATTTCTTATAATGATACTATTTTTTTCTCATAATGTCAAGCTTTTTTTCGACTTTTTTCAAGCTTTTTAAAAAAAAGCTTGGCAAAAACTTTTATGCCGAATTTTATTAACTTGATATCGTTTCTAAACACTCGCAAATTTTCTTTTACAGAGTATTGAAGAAAAATTTTGAAAAAAAGCTTGGCAAAAACTTTAATGCCGAATTTTATTAACTTGATATTGTTTTTAAACACTCGCAAATTTTTTTTACAGAGTATTGAAGAAAAAATTTTGAAAAAAAGCTTGGCAAAAACTTTTAATTTGTCTTTAGTACGATGATATAATATATATAAGACCCGACCAGTTAATTAAACTAAAATAAAGCACCGAAAATTATAAATCTTCGGTGCTTTTTATCATTTAATAATATCAGTACCCATAAACGGTACAAGAGCCTCGGGAATAGTAACGCTTCCGTCTGCATTTTGATAATTTTCAAGAATAGCCGCAACAGTTCTGCCCACTGCAACACCCGAACCGTTAAGAGTATGAACGAACTGAGCCTTGTCCTTTGGACTGTTCTTAAATCTGATTGCCGCACGTCTTGCCTGATAGTCCTCAAAATTAGAACAGCTTGATATCTCAACATATCTGTTATATGACGGCATCCATACTTCAATATCGTAAGTTTTAGCGCTTGAGAATCCTATATCACCTGTGGAAAGCGCAACAACCCTGTAAGGCAGACCAAGTCCCTGAAGTACTCTTTCTGCGTCGTTTGTAAGCTTTTCAAGTTCGTCGTAAGAGGTTGCCGGATCAACAAATTTTACCAATTCAACCTTGTTAAACTGGTGCTGACGGATAAGACCTCTCTGGTCTCTGCCTGCGCTTCCCGCTTCAGCTCTGAAACATGCGGAATAAGCACAGTACTTGATCGGCAGCTTGTCGCCTGATAAAATTTCATCTCTGTGCATGTTTGTTACCGGAACTTCAGCAGTCGGTATCAGGAAATAATCGTTGTTTGCAACTCTGAAAGCGTCCTCTTCAAACTTCGGAAGCTGACCTGTGCCCGTCATTGACGCTCTGTTTACCATGTACGGAGGGAGTACTTCCGTATAACCGTTTTCAGTGTGAGTATTGAGGAAATAACTGATTACAGCTCTTTCAAGTCTTGCGCCAAGTCCTTTATAAAAATGAAATCTTGCGCCTGTTACCTTAGCTGCCGTTTCCGGATCAAGTATACCTAAATTTTTACCGATATCCCAGTGTGCAAGCGGTTCAAAGTCAAACTTTGAAGGCTCTCCCCACTTTCTCAATTCAACATTTTCACTGTCGTCCTTGCCTATAGGAGTAGTTTCAGACGGAATATTCGGAATTCTCAGTAAAGTATCTCTCTGCTTAGTTTCCAGTTCGCTTATAACTGCATTGTCATTCTTGATTTTTTCAGAAATTTCCTTCATTTCAGCCATTACAGCGTCAGTATTTTCACCGTTTTTCTTCATAATCGGAATCTGCTTTGATACCTTGTTCTGTTCAGCTTTTAAAGCGTCTGTTTCGGTAGAAAGCTTTCTTCTCTTTTCGTCAATTTCCAGAATTTCATCAATATAGCTGTCATAGTCGGCATTTCTTGTTTTCAAAGCCGCCTTAACCCTATCCGGATTTTCTCTGATAATTTTAATGTCAAGCATTTTATTTTACTTCCTTTACTTTGATAATTTATCTGCAAGGGCTGACAGATCCTCTTTATCATAAAATTCAAGGATCAATGCCCCTTTATTTTTACCGTATTCAACCTTCACCTTTCTGCCGAGGGCATTGTGAAGACCGATTTCCATTTCCTTGAAATAGCTGTCAATACGCTCGTTTGTAACAGCCGTTTTTTCACCCTTATCACTTGCCATTTTTTCCAATGATCTTACGTTTATCAGTCCCTGAGCTGCTTTTTTGGCAGCTTCAAGCATTTTTTCTTCATCGTCAAATGCAAGCAAAGCCTTTCCGTGACCGACCGTAAGCTCGCCGTTTTCAAGCATTTCCAGTACTTCATCAGGCAAAGCCAGCAATCTCATAGCGTTCGCAACGGAAGAACGGGAGCGTCCTACAGTTTTTGCAACGTCCTCCTGAGTCATTCCAAAGGATTCCACCAATTCGCTGTATCCCTTAGCTTCTTCAACGGGATTAAGATTTTCACGCTGTAGATTTTCAATCAGCGCTATCTGCATTGCTTCTAAATCGGATAATTCCTTTATCTGTACCGGAACTTCCGAAAGACCCAGCATTCTTGCAGCTCTCCACCTGCGTTCACCTGCAACTATCTGATATCCGCTGCCGTACGGTCTTACAAGAAGCGGCTGTAAAATACCGTGTTGCTTTATTGATTCCGCAAGCGCCGAAATTGATTCATCGTCAAAATTTTTTCTGGGCTGTTCCCTGTTTGGCTCAATTTCTGTAATTCTCAGGGTCTGACCTGAATCAGTATTTGTTTTGTTGTCTTCAAAAAGGGCGCTTAAACCTGTGCCCAATCCTCCTTTTGACGCCATTTACACACCTTCTCTTTTTCTTCCGAATAATTTTTTCTTTTCTTTCTTTTTCGGAGGTTCTTCATTTAAAATTTCCAGTCCTAAAAGCTCGTAATATTCCGCTCCCTTTGAACTTTTATCATAGTACATTACCGGTTTTCCGTGACTGGGAGCTTCTGAAAGTCTTACATTTCTCGGAATTTTAGTCTTAAAAATCTTACCCGGAAAATACTTTTCAACTTCTTCCACAACCTGTCCGCTGACATTAAGTCTCGGATCAAACATTGTAAACAGAATTCCTTCAATATCAATAGACGGATTATACTTTGTCTTTACAATTTTTATAGTTTCCATAAGCTGACTAAGTCCTTCAAGAGCAAAAAACTCAGCCTGCATGGGAACAATAATTCTGTCGCATGCCACCAGTCCGTTTATAGTTATAAGACTAAGAGACGGAGGACAATCAATAAATATAAAATCATAATCCAATCGGCAGGTAAGAAGCTGCATTTTCAGTCTGTTCATTCGGTCATCAATATTTATCATTTCTACTTCACCGCCTGCAAGGGCGGAAGTAGCCGGAACTATACTGACATTTTTAAATTCGGTTCTAATAATAGTATCCTGAATTCTCGCCTGACCGATCAAAACGTCGTATGAAGAGTATTCAATGGATTTTTTTCTGATTCCAAGACCTGTCGTAGTATTTCCCTGTGCGTCTATATCAATGCACAGCACTCTTTTATCCCTAGAACCAAGATAAGCCGCAAGATTCACAACGGTGGTAGACTTACCTACTCCGCCTTTCTGATTTGCAACTGCATAGACCTTTCCCATTGAATTTCCTCCTTTTTCAGTACTATATTAAATTATACCACTTTCCTTCTCTCCTGTAAAGATATTTAAAGATTTTTTGTTGTTTTTTTGCATAAAAAATGTTCCACGTGGAACACTCCGCTTTTTGAAAAAAGCTTGGCAAAAACTTTTATGCTGATTTTCATTAATTCAAAACATTTTTTTAAAGACTCACAAAGTTACTTTTGCAAAGAATAAAAATTTTTATATCGAATTTCATAAACTTAACTTTCATTTTAAAGACTCGTAAAGCAGCTTTTAAAAAAGCATATCAAAAACTTAATGCTGGTTTTTTAAAAATATATTACAAAAAAATTACACCCAATTAAAATGGGTGCAATTAAAAATTTTCTCAAGGCTGCCCTTTAACTTATTGGGTGATGGTGTCTGAAAAATCAAATTACCTTTTATTGGGTGTATAAGTATTAACTTAATTTATCCAACCCTTTTTCTTTTCTTTGCTATACTTTCTTTTTTACGAAAAAAAGAAAGTATATTGATTTTCTTTGTTACTTTCTTGTATCAAGACAAGAAAGTAAAAATATAATGTTTTAGTAAAGATTTTACAAAATCTTTAAAAATTCTTATTTCCATTCATTATTGGAATTTTAACCCTATACTCTATATAGTCCTCATTTTGAATTTTTTTAGAATCCGCAGGAATTCCTGCCGCCTTCATAGTTTCTACTGCTTTATTAATAGTATTAACAAAAATTTTCACATTCTGAAAAACCTTACTTCTCTTTCTATAGCTTTCCTTGTCCTTTGCCTTTCCTATGTATTCGTCTATTGCCTGTTCAGTACGCTCAACATTCAGATTAAACTTTATCACCCTATTGATGATTTCCAGACGCTCTTCCTTACTTCCCAGTCTTAATAATGCTCTGGCATGTCTTTCCGTAAGATTAAATTTTGTTATAAGCTCCTTTTCCTCATCGCTCAGCTTTAAAATTCTAAGCTTATTGGCAATAGTAGACTGTGCCTTGCCAAGCTTAAGCGCAGCGTCCTCCTGCGTCATACCGTAATAGCTGATAAGCTTTTCAATTGCGTTTGCTTCGTCAAAAAAAGACAGATCCTGACGCTGAATATTTTCAACTAATGCCAAAACAGCGCTTGTCCGGGCGGAAATATCCAATATAATACACGGCACATATCTCAGCTGTACCAGCTTTGCCGCACGCAGTCGTCTTTCCCCGGCAATCAGTTCGTATCCCCTATCAACTTTTCTCACCGAAAGAGGCTGTAAAATACCGTTTTGACAAATACTTTCTGCCAGTGAACTTATATCGTTGTAATCAAATTCCGTTCTGGGCTGATGAGGATTCGGAACTATTTCAGATATAGGGATCTGTACTACACGATTTTCTTCTTTTTCTTTCTCCTTTGTAAAATTTAAAAATGCTGCCATATTTAACTTCCTTTCCTTTTGATACTTTAATTTTACCTTATAAGGGAAATTATTTCCACACAAAAATTCCCCTTTTAATATAAATAAAAGGGGAAAATACGGCATTATTTTTTAATTTTATAGAGGCTTGTTCTTTATCTGACTGCTGTTTCTGGGATATTTTAATGAAGTCTGCGATATTTTTTCAACAATAAAAAGCTTTCGTTGTTCAAAACCATTCAGCTTATAATTGATTTCGTCTGAAATCTTTCCGCCCATAGTTTTTATTGCATTTCCGGCGTTTTTTATACTTTCCCCCGGACCTTTAAGAGCGGCAAAAATTCCGCCTTTTTTTACAAATCCCATACAATACTCGCAAAGCACCGGCATAGCCGCAACGGCTCTTGCCGTAGCAACATCAAACTTTTCTCTGTACAGCACATTTTTAGCAGCGTCCTCTGCTCTCGAATGTACCGTTATAACTTTTATTCCAAGTTTTTCGCATAGTTCATCAAGAAATTTTATCCGCTTGTTCAGACTGTCAAGAAGAGTAATATTTATATCTTCCCTGTATAGCTTTAGAGGTACTGACGGAAATCCTGCCCCTGTTCCCACATCTATAAGAGATGCCTTTTCAGGTATTTTTGCATATTTTGTAAGCAAAATACTGTCCAGAAAATGCTTTACCCACACTTCCTCGCACTCAGTAATAGCGGTTAAGTTAACTTTTTTATTATACTCAATTAAAAATTCATAATAAATGCACAGCTTTTCATGGAGCTTTTCAGAATACTCCAGACCGTTTTCAACAAACAGTTCTTCACATTGTTTAAAACTTACCATTTGATCTCCCCTGCTGCTCAAGCCATACTGCCAAAACTGAAGCGTCTGCCGGAGAAACTCCGGAAATTCTCGAAGCCTGACCAATATTTTCAGGCTTTTGTTTATTTAACTTTTCAATTGCTTCAAGTCTCAGTCCCCGAATATTACTGTAATCAAGGTCTGAAGGCAATTTTTTTGACTCCATTTTTCTCATTATTTCAATTTGTTCCATCTGCTTTGCAATATATCCCTCATACTTTATCTGCAATTCCACCTGTTCCCGTACTTCAAAATCAAGTTCAGGTCTTTCGGTGTCAAATTCAGCCAGCATTTCATATCCAAGCTGAGGACGTCTTATAAGATCCGCAAGCTTACAGCCGGTATTCAAAGCCGCAGTACCTTTTTCCTCAAGAAACCTGTTAAGCTTTTCAGACGGCGCAATATTCAGTTTTCTAACACGCTTTATCTCATTTTCGGTATCAGAAATCTTTTTTTGAAGTCTGTCATAACGCTCCTGCGAAATAAGACCGATTTTATAACCAATCGGAGTAAGTCTTTGATCGGCATTGTCCTGACGCAGAACAAGACGATATTCACTTCGAGACGTCATCATTCTGTACGGATCAGCACAGCCTTTTGTCACAAGATCGTCCACAAGAGTACCGATATATGAGCTTGCCCTGTCGAGTATCATAGGCTCTCTTCCAAGAATTTTCAGTGCGGCATTTACTCCGGCAACCATTCCCTGCGCCGCCGCTTCTTCATATCCGGAACTGCCGTTAAACTGTCCCGCACCGTAAAGACCCTCCAGATTTTTAAATTCAAGAGTTGATCTCATCTGTACCGGATCGCAGCAGTCATACTCTATAGCATATGCCGGACGCATAATTTCTACATTTTCCAGTCCTTTTATTGTTCGCAAAAACGCCAACTGAACGTCCTCAGGAAGCGAGGACGACATACCCTGCAAATAGTATTCATCGGTATCCAGACCCATTGGTTCAACAAAAAGCTGATGTCTTTCCTTATCGGCAAATCTTACGATTTTGTCCTCGATTGACGGACAATATCTCGGTCCCACACCTTCAATTCTTCCGGAATATAAAGGCGATCTGTGAAGATTGTCAAGGATTACCTTATGAGTCTGAGCATTGGTATATGTAACATAGCACGATACAATATTTTCCATTTTTGACTGGTCAGTCTCAAAGGAAAAAGGTACGATATGCTCATCACCGTCCTGTTTTTCCATTTTTTCAAAATCAATACTGCGTTTATGTACTCTGCAAGGCGTTCCGGTTTTAAATCTGCGTATTTCAATACCGTTTTTTCTAAGACTTTCAGACAAAACAGTAGAAGGCAAAGCAGCGTCCGGACCGCTTTCATAGGACTCCTCACCAATATGTATCTTTCCTTTAAGATATGTACCTGTTGCTATAATTACCGCTTTTACCTTGTATTCAGCACCAAGCTTTGTCCGTATACCGCACACACTTTTATTTTCTGTCAGTACTTCAGCCACTTCACCCTGTTTAATAAAAAGGTTTTCCTGAGCCTCGCATACTTTTTTCATGTACTCATGATATCTCATTCTATCCGCCTGGACTCTAAGACTATGCACCGCAGGACCTTTTCCTTTATTAAGCATGCGGCTCTGAATAAAGCATTTATCTGCCGCCTTACCCATTTCACCGCCCAGAGCGTCAATTTCACGTACCAAATGTCCCTTTGCGGTACCGCCTATTGACGGATTGCATGGCATATTAGCGATCTGGTCAAGTGAAATTGTAAAAAGTACTGTTTTACAGCCAAGTTTTGCAGACGCAAGTGCCGCCTCAACTCCGGCGTGACCGCCGCCCACAACGGCGACGTCAAATTCTCCCATAAAATAACTCATATAATCACCATATTTAAATGTTCCACGTGGAACATTTTTCTTTAATTAATCTTATTTTCCTACACAAAATCTTGAAAACACGTCGTCTATGACCTTTTCCGAGGACTTCTCCCCTGTCAATTCCATTAAATTGTCCGCCGCACTGTCCAGCATAACCGTTACAGCGTCCAGCATTTCACCGTTTTCAAGTATTGTTTTTGCTTCGATTGCATTAGAAAGAGCCTTTTCAATACAATTTTTCTGCCTTTCATTTGCTATAATACCATCACTTGCTTCAGACTTGTCATATAAAAACATATCTTCAAGAATCTTTTGCAGTCTTTCGATTCCCTCATCATTTTTTGCGGAAATCTCAACGGTATTTTTAAAATTTGAATAAATAAAATCTTTATCAATGTTTGTTTTCCCGTCAATTTTGTTTATCACTGCTATACAATTTTTATTTTTTAGCTTTTCAATAATTTCAAAATCTTTAGACTCAAGTTCCGAAGTACTGTCAAAAACCGCAAGAATCAAATCAGCCTCATCAATTTTTTTGTAGGCAATATCTACACCCATACTCTCAATAATGTCGTCTGTTTCTCTGATTCCCGCAGTATCCGAAAGACGCAGCGTAAGCTCGCCTATTCTTACATTTTCCTCAATTATATCACGGGTAGTACCTGCAATATCGGTAACGATACTTCTCTGATAACCGCTTAGACAATTCATAAGAGTTGACTTACCAACATTTGGCTTACCACATATTACAGTATTAATACCTTCCCTGACAATTCTTCCATGTTCATAGGTATCTAAAGTTTTAGTTAAATCTTTTACCACTCTATCTATCTGCACTCCCAAAACTTCCGGTTTTACTTCCGGAACGTCCTCTTCAGGAAAGTCTGCCCATGCCGCAAGGTCCGCGAGAATATTTATAAGACTTTCTTTAATTTTATTTATTCGTCGGAATACCGCACCGTCTTTCAGAGCGTTTGCATATCTTAGCTGACTTTCTCCGCCTGAGCTTATTATGTCCATTACTGCTTCTACTTGGGTCAAAGACATTTTACCGTTTAAAAATGCTCTTTTTGTAAATTCTCCGCCTTGTGCCGGTTCTGCACCATATTTATATATCATTCTTAATATTTTTTTAGTAATATATCTTCCGCCATGACATGATACTTCAACAACATCTTCCCCAGTATAGCTTTTGGGATTTCTGAATACTGTCAATACTACATCATCTATTTTTTCATTATTATCATTAATGATTTGTCCGTATGCACAGGTATAACCGTCCATTTGAGAGGGCGCTTTTCCGGCGTAATTTTTAAAGATTTTGTCAGCTATTTCAAGAGATTTTTCACCGGAAATACGTATAACAGAAATTCCTCCCACAGCGTCAGGAGTAGCAACAGCGGCTATAGTAGACATAAACAACACCTCACAAAATAAAACAGGCGGCACAAGGCCGCCCATGAAATTAATTTGGCTTTATTAAAGCTCAATCTTTCCGTAAAGCCCCGCATTGATATCGTCTTCAGGCTTTGGTTTTTTATAATCTTTTTCAAAACTGGTTTTATAATCAAACGACATAGGTTCATCAATTTTTTTATTATTATCATTACTGCTTTTTCTACGCTTATTATATTTTCTAGGATTATCCGAAGCTATAACAATTTTTCTGTAAGGCTCTTCCCCGATGGACTTTGAATTTACGCCTTCTATTTTAGAAACAACCGAATGAATAATTCTTCTTTCATATGGATTCATCGGTTCTAAAACAGTTGATTTACCGGTTTTCAGAGCTTTTTCACTTATTCTTTCAGCCAGACCTTTAAGAGTTTCTTCTCTTTTTTCACGGTATCCGCAGCTATCCAGAGAAACTCTGATATAATCTCCTTCAATTCTGTTTGCAACCAGTGAGGAAAGGTACTGCAAAGCGTCGAGAGTTTCCCCTCTTCTGCCGATCACCGCACCTGAACCCTTGCTGTCAATATCGGCAAAAATTCCGGTTTCAACAGTAGTAATAGAGATATCATGTTCAATTCCCATTTTATCAAGTACTTTATCAAGATAATTTCTGCATGCGTCCATTTTAGTTTTTTCGACCAGTTCTTTTCTTTTCACGTCCATATAATCGGGACCCAGATCGTCAGGCTCGTTATATCCTGCCCAAACTTTAGCTTCAGTTTTAATTTTACCGAAAAAGCCTTTTTTAACGTCCTCAATAACCTTAAATTTTATATCTTTCAGAGGTATCTGAAAATCGTCCGCAGCCTTTCTCTTAGCATCTTCAATCGACTTTCCCGTAAAAACGCCGCATTTGTCCATAGGGACCATTTCTACTATTTCATCTGCCATTTTCTTTTTACTCTCCTTTCAGCGCCCGTACTTACTCGCTGTCGTCTTCTCTGTATTCATCGCCGTATTTTTCAGCCATACGCTTTCTTGCTTCGTTAATAAGCTCTCTGTTATATTTATTTCTCTCAGATTTGGACATTCCCTCTGTTTCAGCGTTATAATCTGCCCGTCCGCCTTTTTTAGCCTGTTCCTGCTGTTTCAGCATTTCAGCCTGCTGATTCATCATTCTTTGCATAAGTCCCGGTTTTTTATTTTTATTTTTTTCTTTAAGCTTAACATTTATAGCCTCGATACGTTTAGGACTGAAATAAGCATAAAGCAGGAAAGACTGCAAAAATGAAAATACCGAAGACCATATCCAGTAAAAGCCAACGCCGGCAGGCACTGAGAAAGCGAGCCATACCGAGAACACCGGCATAACAAACATAACTATCTTCATAGCGCCCATATTAGGCATATCAGGATTCATCTGCTTTGATTTATACTGTGAATAAATTGTAAAAAGAAGCTGAACAAGACCGGATATTATCGGTATCATAACAAGAGCTACTGCCGCCTTGCTCCACGTATCAGGGTGAATTGTAGGTATAACTCCCAGATCTACGCCGAGAAAAGTATTTTTAAAGTTTGAAACTTTATCTACAAAATCGCTGCCCATATCCGAAAATAAATCGGGATTTTCCTTAACATACTTCAATATTGAAAGCTCAGGACGTGAAGTAAAAGACTTATCTCCTTTAGCAATACCGCTTGCTTCAATAATATCCTTAGCCTTTTCAAGTGTTCCGGAAGAAATTCTGAGAATATGCGAAAGCGGACGGTAAACAACGTCCAGCACGCCGTAAAGTATGATCATCGAAATAATCAGCGGCAGACAGCTTCCCATAGGATTAACGCCTTCTTCAGCGTATAGCTTCTGTTGTTCTTCAGCAAGCTTCTGCTGATTATTTGCATATTGTTTTCTCAGCTTGCTGAGCTTTGGATTCAAAGCCTGCATTCTTACTGTTCCAAGCTGCTGCTTGTAAGAAATAGGAAGAAGAATTATTTTCGTAAGAAGCGTAAAAATTATAATTGAAAATCCGTAATTATTTACAACCTCGTAAATCCAGTACATTATCCAGCCCAGCGGTTTGCCGAGCAGTTCGCCTATCGGTCCCAAATCAGCATTTCTCCTATCTTTTTTTATTCTAGCGATGACGTCCCAGGATATCAAATTTATCCGGCACGTAATCTATTCCCCCGTTGCTCCAAGGATTGCAGCGGAGTATTCTCCACACCGCAAGCCAGCCGCCCTTGATAAAACCGTGTTTTTTCAGTGCTTCAAGAGCATAGGACGAGCAAGTAGGGTGATATTTACAGCAGGGCGGGAAAAGTGGAGAAATAATTTTCTTATAGACTTTAATAAAACCCATAAAAATATATTTCATTTATTTTTCTCCGAAAGCTGCCGCTTTGATTTCATTTATTCCTTTATTTTTCAGGTATCCGCTTAAAACGCCGCTTTTTATTCTGCATGCAGAAGACCTTGCCACAATAATCATATCAATTCCTATAGGCATATTGATTTCATTTTCCCTGTAAGCTTGTCTTATAACTCGCTTCGCACGATTTCTAGCAACGGCATTGCCCACTTTTTTTCCGGCTGTAATACCGAGCATATTGTAGGGTTTATTGTTGCGTCTAACATAAATAACAACGTTTTTGGACACTATGCATTTTCCCTTTTTGTAAAGATAGAGAAAACTTTTATTTTTATTTATTGTTTTAGTATAAAGCATAAATTTTATTTTTTTATACCTCAAGGTATAATATTCCTTTATCTTTATATAAAATTATTATACACTATAAATTTCAAAATTGCAATAAAAAAGAAATAATTTTATATACTCTTTTATTTAAAATAAAAGACCACAAAAAATGTGGTCTATCTTTAATTAGTGAGTAAGTCTTGCTCTTCCCTTAGCTCTTCTGCGGGCAAGAACCTTTCTTCCGTTTGAAGTTGACATTCTCTTACGGAAACCGTGTTCCTTTTTTCTGTGAATTTTCTTAGGCTGATATGTTCTTTTCATTCTAATTCTCCTCCTTCTTACAAAAACGTCTAATTAAACGCTTTTATGCGTTATTTTCAATTCAGATACATTTTACCCGTAAAATGCATTTCACTAAATTATTATACATGCTCTTTTCTTCCTTGTCAAGAGTTTTTTTATCTTTTTACAGAAATATTTTTTACGCTTTTTGAAAAAAGCTTAGCAAAAACTTTTATATCGTCTTTAGTCTGATATAACATGTTCAATAAGGCTCGACAGGTAACTACGAAAATAATTTTAGTCTGATTATACCTTTCCAATAAGGCTCAACAGTTAATTACTAACTACGCAGAACATTAAAGAACAGTTTTATATCCTCTGCTTTTTTTCAAAAAGCAGGGCTTGCACTTTTCAACAATTTATGTTATACTATTATTAATTGTAATTCTAATAGGAAACTGAAAAGTTTCCGGTTCGGAGGTAAAAAATACTATGAATTCCTTTGAAGACTTATTCAACTGCGTAGTAGACTACTGCAAAGAAGTCGGAGGCATAGGGGACGTCGCTTTAAAATTATGGATAAAAAACTTGAAGCCTGTAAATCTTGAGGGCAATAAAGCGGTGTTTATGGTAGATTCCGACTTTCAGCGGGGAGTTGTACTATCAAACTATGAACAGCTTTTAAAGAACGGATTTAAAGAAACTCTGGGTTTCGACGTAGAAATTGAAATCAGAATTCCCGATGATGACAATAAAATTTCTTCTCCCGTAGATCTTGATTCTCTCGATGAAAAGCAGCAGGAACTTGAAAAAAGCTACGAATATGCAAAATACGACTATACATTCGATACATTTATCGTTGGCAGTTCCAATGAATTTGCCTATGCTGCTTGTACAGCCGTTGCAAAAGGCGGCGGAATGGTATATAACCCACTCTTTATATACGGTCCGTCGGGACTGGGCAAAACCCACCTTATCACCGCTACGGCAAATGAAATGAAACGCAATAACGATAAGCTTAAAATCGTTTACGTAACGGGTGAAACTTTTGCAAGTGAAATTATCAACGCTATTCATACTAAAAGTACCGCAGCATTTCACGATAAATACAGGAGTGCGGACGTTCTTCTCGTAGACGATATTCAGTTTATCGCCGGTAAGGACAGTACTCAGGAGGAATTTTTCCATACGTTCAACGCTCTTTATCAGGACGGTAAACAGATAGTACTGACTTCCGACCGTCCTCCAAAAGCCATAAAAACTCTTGAAGACAGAATACGTTCAAGATTTGAATCCGGACTTATCGCCGATATTTCAACTCCGGATTTTGAAACGAGAATGGCAATTATTAAAAGAAAAGCTGAACTTCTAGAGCTTAAAATTCCCGATGATGTGGCGCAGTTTATCGCCAATAAAATCAAAACCAATATCAGACAGCTTGAGGGTGCGGTTAAAAAGCTCAAGGCTCTTAATCATTACGCAGGCAGTCTGCCTACCATTTCAATGGCGCAAAGCGTTATCAGAGATATTCTCAACGACGATCAGCCTCTTCCTATTACAGTGGAAAAAATTATTGCAGAGGTTGCAAATGTCTACGGAGTAACTCCGGAAGATATACGCTCCACCAAGCGTTCCTCACAGATTTCAATTGCAAGAAAGGTTGCGGTTTACGTAGTAAGAGAAATCACTCAGATGCCCCTTGCCTCTATCGGTACTGAATTCGGCGGAAGAGACCACTCTACTATAGTATACGCAGTCAATAACGTATCCGCAAGCATAAAAAAAGACGCCCACCTTAAAGAACTTGTTGAAGATATAATTAAAAATATCAAGGATCATAACAATGCCTGACTTACTTTTTTTGAAAAAAAAGTAAGCAAAAAAACTTTTATATCGAGTTTAGTTTACTGGTATATTTTAATCAATTCACGATGGTTTACTTTACAGAGAATTGAAGAAAAAAATTTTTGAAAAAAAAGTAAGCAAAAAAACTTTTATGCCGTACTTCATTAACCTGATTTTCTTTTTAAAGACTCGCAAAGTTACTTTTTAAGAGAATTGAAGAAAAAATTTGAAAAAAGCTTGGCAAAAACTTTTATGCCGAACATAATCAACTTGATTTTCTTTTTAAAGTCTCGCAAAGCAGCTTTTAAAAAAGCTTAGAAAATTTTTTGCGCTTTATAAAAAACGCAGACAAATATATTTGTTCATTTCTTGTCTCGTGACAAGAAACGAACCAAAGAAACACGTACTTTACT
>ERZ857922.1176-NODE-1176-length-34028-cov-4.584376_pt1 | contig 34028 bp, 33 predicted proteins | sample MGYA00519579_ERZ857922 | MGnify/ENA primary metagenome ERZ857922 (study PRJEB31778, sample SAMEA3449375) | human gut metagenome | biome: human gut; feature: human-associated habitat; material: faeces | place: United Kingdom | collected 2010/2012 ... | reverse complement strand
GCCAAAGATCAGGTCGACGCCCTGCTCCACCACACGTTCCGCCCGGAGTTCCTCAACCGGCTCGACGAGATCGTCTTCTATAAGCCGCTCACCAAAGAGAACATCACGGGCATCATCGATCTGCAGATTGACGCGCTCAACAAGCGTCTTTCGGACAAACAGCTGCACTGCGAGCTGACGGAGGCTGCAAAGCATCTGATCATCGACACCTCGTATGACCCGCAGTTCGGCGCGCGTCCGCTGCGCCGGTATCTCCAGAGCAGCGTGGAAACACTGCTGGCGAGAGCCATCCTCTCCGGCGACATCGCCGCGGGCAGCACGCTCACGGTGGACGTCGAAAACGACGAGCTCGTCTGCCGGTAAACCGATAGAAAAGAAAACGCTGTGCGAACGAAAGTTCGTACAGCGTTTTTCTGTTAAGAAAAGCTCCCTGTGGCAACACATATGGCGCAGCCCCCCGGCGAATGCTGCTTTGGAGGGTTGCGTTCTAGTCTTATCAAAACAAAAATAGGGCCTTATTTTTCGTCCGTTTCATCCGGTATATACTGCATTATATCGCTGATATCACAGGAAAGTATTTTGCAGAACATTTCAATTGTGTGCGTGCTGACACTTTCGTTCCGCTTTAGGCGGGTAATCTGTCCGGGGCTGATGCCGTATTTTTTCTTGAGCGCATATTGTGAAATCTTGCGTTTCTTCATGGTATTCCACAATTTATCATACGAAATCATGCCAAGTCCCTCCCTTACCTCTTGACATGATAACCGAATTTGTGGTATAGCAATAATGACCAATATCGGTCTCTATTTTAAGGAGGAGAAATGGAATGAAAAAGAGATTATCTGCGATTTTAGTACTGGCTTTATGCGTGTCTTTATGCGGTTGCGGGAAGAGCAGGCAGGTTCAAAGCGTGGAAGAGGCAATTTCTTCTTTGGGAAAAATATCTTTGCTTAGTTTTGAAGCCATTGAAGAGGCGGAAAAAATGTATGATGCACTCTCTGATGAGGAAAAAGAGAGCGTGGAGAATATCTCTGATTTGAGAGACGCCAGAGAAAAATACGATTTTCTGGCTTTTACTGCCAGTAACCGACCGTTCAGCTATGAGTGGATAAATTCCGCAGACGGTGACATCTATGTTTTCGAGTGTACCGGAGAAGGGACACATGACAATGTTCCCTGCACCTACACGCGGAGCGAAGATGAGAATAACATGGCGATTATCGTTTCGGAAGATGGCGTGGAGGAAAATGTTACTCTGCGGTTGGAGCTCGGGGGACGAACAGAACTTGTTACCGACACGAAAAGATATCCCTATGTGAGACGGGATGACTACGAAGCTGCTGGCGCGGAGGTCCGCGCGGAAGTCGAAAAGTACCTTTTGGCACAAGATAACGGGATATGGGTCATTGCAAATCAGTTTATGGTCTTTGGGGAGAATGGAGAGGGAATCGTATTTGATTCATTTGAAAACCTTAGCAATTCCAAGTATTCCACTATGAAATGGGAGTATATAGATAACGACACGATTCGGATTCGGGCAAACTCTTCCGGCGGAAACTGTTACTGGAGATTTCTCGCTGCTGGGCGATGCGGCACAGCGGCCCATTTTGCTGAATCATGGATCAAAAACCACGGCGTGCGGCAGTTTTATCACTTGGGATGAACTGACCGCTGCGGGCTGATCCATCTCAGAAACTGAGCTGTGCCGGTTTTGCGGCGAATTATTGACTCATCAGAACATTGAAAAACCCCGTCTGCCTCTTTGAAAGCAGACGGGGTTTGTGTGCAGGGCCTTTTTATACGACCTTCAGTGCATTACATGAACAGCGGGGCGAAGATCGCGATCAGGGCAACGATCGTTGCGCACTGAATGACGGTGACGGCGGTGGACATGTACTTGGGAACGGTATTCATTGTTTTTTCCTCCAAATGAATTATTATTTAGTATGGACGGATATTAACACCGGTCACTCGCAAAGTCAAGCCTGTTTACGAATAAAATTCAGTGATTTATGAAATTTTAATTTTTTATTATTATGTTCGTTTTTTGTTATAATATGTGTATAGATTTACTTTATATAACAATATATAAAATTAACAAATTTTTCAAAATAAATTATTGAAATTAAATTTATTATAAAAATTAAAATGTAATAACTAACAAAATTCGTCATATATATACATAATTCCTGTGTTTTTTTCACAATTTAATAAATTTTATTTTTATTTGTACTTAATTTATTCATAAATTTGTTGTATAATATAAATTAGTGTAGTTTCAGAACGAAAGGAGAAATAAATGCAGAATAATATAATTGAGAATTTAAAGGATTTATTTAAATATTCGTCAGAAAATGTTGTTATAACTGATTATGATTTTAATATACTCTGGAGTAATAAATCCGAGGATTATTTTCTGTTCGGCGGGAAAAGCTGCCGTGAACTTTTTCAGAATGAGCAGCTTCCGCTCAAAAGCGGCGAATATAATGTAAAACAAAATGGTTTGACTTTTGCATGCAGAATTATAAATTATCCGGATTGTGAAAACGGTATTTATGTAATTCAGACTGATGAGGAAGACATTATGTTTTCGTTTATCAAGTGTCACGGAATACAGGAATTTTTCATAAATCAGGCAGGAGCAGTAAGACAGGCTATAACCGGTATTACTCTTTCAAGCAGTTCGCTGCATAAAGCTCTGGAGGAAGCGGATTTATATTCTGATCAGAAGTATCTTGATATTATTATGGGAAATTGTTACAAGCTTTTAAAAACTGTAGCAAATACAACAGAGCTGATACGATATACTGACGGAAGTATTATTATAAAGAAAATAGACGTTTCAACTGTACTTAAAGAATTTACAAAAAAGTGCAGTGAAATACTTGAAAGAAATATTGAAATCAGAACAGAAGTGCAGGAGGATCTATATATAAAGGCTGATATGGAACGATTTGTATCTTGCCTTCTTTCATTGGCAGTACTTGTTAACGGAAAAAATCCTGAAAATAATATAATACTTTTTAATGCGGAAAAGATCGGCAGATTTGTATCTATTACCGTAAAAGCTGACAGAAGCGGCTTTGACGGGAGTTCAAGAGTATTTACAAGAACTTCGGAATTATATGAGGAAGATGCGGTTGATTCAGATTTGTTTGTTGTGAGCCGTTTTTGCCGGACTTTTAACGGTACTCTTTTTGTTTCCGGATCCTCTGATGATTTAAGATGCTTTAGTCTTAAATTTCCTTATTGCGATGATGTTGAACCAATTGCAGAACTCAGTTCAACAGTAAGACCGTATCCGGAGGATAAATTTACCAATTATCACATTAAGCTTTCGGAAATAGCTGATGTGTTTTATTACTAAATATTATATTATTGTAATAAAAGCCGTATTACATGATAATGTAATACGGCTTTTGATATTTATTAAATTAGATATTCTTTAACCAGCCAGAATATTCCGGAAGCTATAAGTATTGCTGAAATAGCAAGCATCGCAAGCCATTTAATACGGTCTTTCCATAGAACCAATTCTGTAGTTTTCTTTTTATGGATCGCCTTGGAAATCAGAAAAGCGCTTATGCCGAATGCGGCAATTGAAGATGAGATGGTGTTGTGATGGGGAGTAAATTTAAGTTCAAGCAGCATTACTATAGCATAAGCTGCAACCGCAGCGGTAAAAATAATTTTGTCCGCCTTGGTTTGAATGATCTTACTTTCCTTGTGCTCCTTAAGACTGTTGGGTACTGTTTTTTTCATGATTTTCAACCGACGCTTTTATAAAATCTGCAAAGAGCTTCTGGGGTTTATTAGGACGTGATTTAAATTCCGGATGGAACTGAACTCCTACAAACCATGGGTGGTCTGCAAGTTCAATAATTTCTACCAATCTTTCATCAGGTGAAATACCTGCGATTTTCAGACCGCATTCGGTAAGCTTTGCTCTGAATGCGTTATTGAATTCCCAGCGGTGGCGGTGGCGTTCATAAATAAGGGAGTCATTGTAAATAGAAGCGCACTTGGAGTCGGGCGCAAGCTTGCATGGGTAAAGTCCCAGACGCATTGTGCCGCCCTTTTCAGTGATATCCTTCTGGTCGTCCATGATGTCGATGACACTGTAAGGAACGTCAGGTACAAATTCAGTTGAGTTTGCTCCTTCAAGACCTGCAACATGTCTTGCAAATTCAACAACAGCCATCTGCATACCCAGACAAATACCAAACATCGGGATTTTGTTTTCTCTGGCATAGCGTATAGCTTCTATCATACCCTCGATACCTCTGTCTCCGAAGCCGCCCGGCACTATTATACCGTCGCAGTTTTTCAGCATTCCGCCGACAGTATTTTCGTTGATTTCCTCGGAGTTTATCCATTCAATGTTTACGTTTGCGTCATTCACTATGCCGCCGTGACGGAGCGCTTCTGCAACTGACAGATAAGCGTCCGGCAGAGCAACGTATTTACCTACAAGACCGATATTAACTTCTTTTTTGGCTGCCTTCTGACGATTTATCATTTCGATCCAGTCGGTAAGGTCGGGCTTGGGATTATTAAGTTTTAAATGTTCGCATACGCATTCTGCAAGTCCCTCGTTTTCCAGCATAATAGGAACTTCGTAAAGAGACGGAGCAGTCAGATTCTGAATAACGTCCTTTTTGCGTACATTGCAGAACAGACCGATTTTTTCAAGCATGTCCTCAGGAATCTCGCATTCGCTGCGGCATACTAAAATATTCGGCTGTATACCTAAAGAAAGCAGTTCTTTTACTGAATGCTGAGTAGGCTTTGATTTAAGTTCGTTTGAACCGGCAATAAACGGAACTAAGGTTACATGAATAGAAATAGCGTTTTCACGTCCTACTTCAGTCATGACCTGTCTTATGGATTCAAGGAACGGAGTACTTTCAATATCGCCTACAGTACCGCCGATTTCTGTAATAACAACGTCCGTATCAGTTTCTCTTCCTACCTTGTAGATTCTTTCCTTAATCTCATTGGTTATGTGGGGAATGACCTGAACAGTTCCGCCTAAGTAGTCGCCTCTTCTTTCCTTGTTAAGTACTGTCCAGTAAACCTTTCCTGTAGTTACATTTGAATTTATCGAGAGATTTTCATCAATAAATCTTTCGTAGTGTCCGAGGTCAAGGTCGGTTTCGGCGCCGTCGTCGGTTACAAAAACCTCTCCGTGCTGATAAGGACTCATAGTACCCGGGTCTACATTGATATAAGGATCGAATTTCTGTATGGTTACTTTATAGCCTCTGGCTTTCAGAAGGCGTCCTAATGATGCGGCGGTTATACCTTTTCCGAGACCGGAAACAACGCCGCCTGTTACAAATACATATTTAATTGGCATAAATTGCTCCTCCTAAATTAATCGGAGTAATTTACGGAATAATTAATCCGAAAACTACTGAAGATAAAATCATATCATTTCTATTTTACTATTAAATTTGACAAATTGCAATAGTATAAATTAAAATAAAATAAATTACACATAGAATTTTTTTGAAAAAAATTATAAAAATTGTGCAGTATTTTTAAGTTATGAATCGTTATATAAACAGAGGACCTCAAAATGCCTTTATAAAGGGGGATGGAGATGAAAAGAAAAGCAAGATACAGTACGGAAGAATTTTCTGAAAAGTATGATGAATATGCACCGATGGTGTATAGGATCTGCGCTCTGCGGCTGGGAAACCGTCTGGACGCCGAAGACGCCATGCAGAATACATTTATAAAATTCTTTTATAAAGCGCCGGAGTTTCCGGATACGGAATCTGAAAAGGCATGGCTTATAAGAGTAGCTATCAATGTATGCAAAGATTTTCAGAAAAGCTTCTGGCAGAAAAAAACAGTAGGACTTGATGAAACTGCGGAACTGACAGTGGGCGTTATTGAAGACGCAGTAAGGCTTATTGACGTTTTTGAACTTTCTCCGAAAAATAGAACGGTGCTGCAGCTTTATTATTATGAGGGGTATTCTGTAACGGAAATTTCAAAAATACTGAAAATAAGCGTAAATGGCGTAACTTCAAGACTAAGCAGAGCAAGGAGCAAATTAAAACTGGAAATGGAGGCGGCAGAGAATGAAAAAAGCGGAATTATACCGGAGCATTGAAGGGATTAAACCGGACAGATCAATGAAAAACAGAATAATGACGGCAGCGGAAGCAAATGACAAAATAACAGTAAGCAAAAAACCGGTTTTTCTTCCCGTTGCAGTAGCTTTTCTTCTGGTTATAAATTTGGGGGTTATTGCAAATCTTATGGCTGGAGATAACTTCAGCAGCAAACACAACGGCGAGGATAATTCATTTTACGGAAACAGTACGGACGAGTTTTCAGATTATGCTGAAAAGGTTTACAAGGAAATTACAGAGCATGACTATAAAAAAATAGAGTTTTTGCAGGAGGACAATTATTTTCCGTTCACAGATAAACCGTGGTTTGAAATGTATAGTATAGATACTATTGAAAAGGGAGCAGTAGAAACTGGTGCAGAAAACGCCGGAGTTACAAATATTTTTGTCAAATATATTCAGACAATTGACGGAATTTATACAAATCATGAGTATATTATAGGTTATGACGGAAATGGGTATGAGAAAGAAAATATACTGAGCATTACTGAATCAAATGTTGACTATTCATCTGAAATTCCTGAGAAATATAAAAATGAAATTTCTGCTGATGTAAATTTATCTGATTCGTTTGATAAGTTAGTATCTGAATATTCTATGGAAAAATATGGCGGTTTAGAATATCCATATGAATCTTCATATAATAATCAGTATGATATGAGAATCCTTTTATTTCCGTCTTTGAAATCGAACGAATCCGCTCCGGACGGAATAGTATACAGATTTCCTGCGGTATTTACAGTTACAGCTCCACAGGAAGCTGATGTTGATACTATTGACGAAAATGTTTATTTTCTCGTGGACAGACAGGGAAACAGTCAGAATCAGTTAAGCTATGACAATTACTGGAAAGAAACTGTTTACGCTGACGATGCAAGTTATGAAACAGCAGAATTGCCTGAAATTGAAAATATGAATGTAGACATGGCGGTAAGACTTCTGAAAAATACGGGATACACAAATATTTCTGAAAGATATGTAATTGATGAAAGACTGCATGATACTGTAATAAGCTATGATTACGGTCTTATGCCGGGAGACATAAAAAGAAAGAACGCTGTAATAGGAATTATAGTAAGCGGAAAACAGATGCCGGATATTATAGGAATGGAGATAGGCGATGCGGGTACTGTTCTTAATGACCAGCAGATTGAATATAAAATTATTTATATGTACGGAGCTAAGGCTGACGATACCGGTCAGATAGTTGTAAGTACAAGCATCGGAGTAAATGAAATTGTAAACGGCAGCGAACCGGTTGAAGTTTTTGTTGAATCAGACAGTTCATGTCTGGCGGCGGGACTCTGGTCAGAAATGGAGCTGGAATACAGCTACAGCGAAAATGGCGTTGATTACTATTCATCAGAAGAACTGCCGGACGTTATACTTGACGGATATTATAATGATAACGGAAAGGTTTTTGTCAACGGTATTTCAACAAAAAACAGCTTTTATGAAATGTGTCCGGATATATATGTAGGAATGACAATTGACGATATTAATAACGTACTTGAAAGCTTAGATTATTATCAGGAAAAAGAAGTGTATCTTGTTAATCCGATTGAAGAGGACAGCATATACGGCGATTATAATTACGAATTTGGTTATATAGACGATGACGGAATGAAATATACTGTTATGCTGAGTGTTAACGGGGAACAAGTAAGCAATATTTATGTTACAAAGGAAGCTGTTGATTATGGTGAGACTGACAATAATCAGCAAATCGTCTATGATGAATAAAAAATAAAGATAAAAAGAAATAAGAACAAAAGATAAAATATAAGATTTAGCAGGGACTGATATATAAAAAATGTCACTGCCTAAAATTAAAACTGAAAGGACGGAACAATGAAATCTAAAAGAATAATTACGGGTCTAATAGCGGCTTTAATGTTGGTAAGCGTCTGTGCATGTCAGAAATCCGATACGGCTGAATCCGGCGGTGAAGCTGTAAGACTGAAAAATTACATGACTGAAACGGAGAAAAACAGCGTTTCAATCGGGGAGCTTACACTGCTTGACGGAGACGTTACGGAGGAATCTCCTGACGGAGAGAATACGGTTGAAATAGACTGGTGGACGGATAAGGATTACCGGAAGAAATATGAGGAAGATAAAAGTACATTTTCCGAAGAGGAATATGACGATTTAATGAAATCACTTGATGAAGCTGAGAAAGCTGGGGGATTTATAGTTGCCGATAAAATTTTAGTTAACGGCAGAGTATATACCGGAATTAAACCGCCTTATGAATACGATGGAGGAAGGCTGGAGTATTGGATATCGAAAGATGGGGAAGACCAGGAACATGTTGAATTTGATTCGTTTAACGATGAGTTTAAGGAATGGTACAGAAATCAACTTGATGAAGAAGTCAAAGACGGATATGTAACGCAGGAAACAGCAGATCAAACATATGCGGATATGCCGATAGTTTTTCAGAGCGTAATTGACGCTACTTGGAAAGAACTGAGCTCTTATCCTTCACAAACTGCTTCATTAGCCGATATTTTTCCGGGTTCAAAAAGCGACTGGGAATATAAACGTGAAGAAGTGGAAGCTATAAAAGATTCTGTCCGTGAAATGTCGATTTTTGACGAAGAACTTGAATCGAATTTTATTGTACATATAACCTTGCCGCCGAATTTTGATGAAAATAAAAAATATCCTATGTTTGTTATGTCGGACGGAGTGTGGAGATTCGGGAACTGTCCTTCCCTTAGAAAATTAATGGAGAACGGCGAAACCGAGGACGTCATTCTTGTTACAATCGGTTATGATTATGCGATCAACGGAACGGAGATGGCAGTCAGGTCTAAATATTTTTATGAAAACCGCAAAGAATTTATTGATTTTATAACTAATAATTTAACTCCGTATCTCAGCGAAACGTATAATATAGACTTCGAGCGTTCGGCGTTTTACGGTCATTCCGCAGGGGGAGTTCTTGCTCATAACGCCGTCTTTACTTCCGATTTATATGAAAACCAGCCGTTTAAATATTATATCATAGGCAGTCCCGCATTGTGGCAAATTCACCGCCTGGATACGGAAGAAGATCCGGAAGCGTATAAATCCGATTACGGTTATTGGGAAAGAAACGAAACTTTAAACAAAATTATTTTTGCCTGCGGAGGAGAAAACGAAGATCCCGAATATGAAGAATATTACGACGGATACGATACTACACTGGAAGGTATTGCGCATTTAATGGAAAGACTTAAAGAGCATGGCGATACCAAGTCGGAATGTAAAATATATGAAAATTCAGGTCATTGGCAGTTTATACCGGATATGTTTGTAGAATTTTTCCGCAAATATTATGGTAAAAACTAACTCCATATATAAAAACCGGACTGAAAAGTCCGGTTTTTTGTTATATAATGATATTGGATTTTATGTCGGAATGTGTTATAATATAAGTTACGATTTTTTATGATGAAAACGGAGAAGAAAATGAGTATTTATCTTGATAATGCAGCAACCACAAAACCATGCAGGGAGGCAGTTAAGGCAGTCACCGACTGTATGACTGAAAATTACGGTAATCCCTCATCGCTCCATACTAAGGGGTTGAATGCACAGCTCGCAGTGGACAATGTAAGAAAAATTATTGCTAGGGCAATAGCTGCCGATCCGGCATGTATTTATTTTACATCCGGTGCTACTGAAAGCAATAATCTTGCTGTAATCGGCGCTGCCGGAGCATACGGAAAGCGTAAGCCTAAAATTGTCACCACTTCAATTGAACATGCTTCAATAAAAAGAACTATGGATCATCTTGAGGAAATGGGATATGAAATTGTCAGGATCTCTCCCGACAGAAACGGACAGATTACCCATGAACAGATTATAAACGCAGTTGATGAGAGGACTTGCCTTGTAAGCATAATGATGGTAAATAATGAAACCGGATATATATTGCCTGTAAGACGTGCATTTTATGGAATCAAGAAAATGTTTCCGCAGTGTATAACCCATACAGACGCCGTTCAGGGATTTATGAAAATTCCTTTTAAGGTTTCTGAGCTTAATGCCGACATAGTATCCTTAAGCGGACATAAAATTCATGCCGGAAAGGGCGTAGGAGCGCTGTACCTAAAAAAAGGAATCCGGCTGGAGCAGAGGATATTTGGAGGAAGTCAGGAAAAGGGAATACGTTCAGGTACTGAAAACGTACCTATGATTGCAGGAATGGGAGCCGCTGTTAAGGCACTTTGCGGAAATATCAATCAACGGTATGAAAAAGTACAGAAGCTTAAAAATATGCTTTGCCAGAGATTGTCTGAAATTGAAGGAGTGTATATAAATTCCGGTGAGGAGTGCAGTCCTTATATAGTAAATATTTCCGTAACGGGAATACGTTCGGAAATTATGCTGCATTATCTTGAAGAACGTGATATTTATGTTTCAAGCGGTTCGGCATGTTCCAAGGGAGCAAAAAGCGGAGTACTGACTGAATTTGGTTTAAACGACCGTCTTGCAGATTCGGCTCTGAGAATAAGTCTTTGCAGTGAAAATACAGTACAGGAATTAAGAATACTTGCTGAGAATATTGAGTATGCCAAGGAAAGATTGTTAAAATAATAAATATTTTACAAGGTTAAATTTGCGAGTCTTTATAAAGCGTTTCGATTGAATGAAAAACGGCATAAAAGTTTTTTGCATACTTTTTTTCAAAAAAGTAAGTGTCAAGTATACTTGACATTTTTTTGACTATATGATATTATATTTTTAGTAAAAAAACAGTAAAAGGAATTGTAAAATGGACAAGGAAGAAATTTTAAAAAGAGGACGTGAGGACGGTCCTGACGAAAGAGAACAGAAAATTCAGTGCGATGCATACAGCTTTGCCGGAACAGTCGGCTGCGTTATATGTATTATATTTATCGTATTCAGTATAATATGTGATAAAAATCCTTTTCCTTACTGCTTAATAGCAATGGCTTACTGTGCGGCTGAGTACTTATATAAATATGTTAAACTGCGAAAAAAACGTGACTTGATTTTCGGAATAATTGCCTCAATAGCCGCAGTTTGCTGGGCATTGCTGTCCATTATTAAATTCTGACGGGAGGCAGTTTCTTACATATGGAATCATTAGTACTGAAAAATTGCCTTAAATCAGTCAGAGGCGAAAAAAAGATGTCGCAGGGAGAGCTTGCAGAAATGGTAGGGGTTTCAAGACAGACCATAAGTTCTATTGAAAATAATCAGTTCTGTCCCAGTGCAAAGCTGGCGCTGCTTATATGTGTTGCTCTTGAAAAAAGCTTTGAAGAGCTTTTTTATTTTGAATAATGAAAGGAACATACAAAAATGCAGGAAATTATACTTGTTAAATACGGCGAAATGGCTTTGAAAGGAATGAACAAAAAGACTTTTGAGGACATTTTGGTAAAAAATATAAAAAGACGTATAAAATCTCTTGGTAAAACTGAAATAACAAGAGCACAGTCTACAATTTACATTGCTCCGCTGGATGAATTTTTTGACGCAGATGAAGCGATTGAAAGATTAAAAAAGGTGTTTGGCATTGCCGCACTGTGCCGTGCGGTAGTATGTGAAAAGGATTTTGAAGATATAAAATCGAAAAGTATTGAGTATCTGGACGAAGTTTTAAGCTATGCAAAAACTTTTAAAGTCACTGCCAAAAGAGCAGACAAAAGTTTTCCTATGAAGTCCCCTGAGATATGCCGTGAACTGGGCGGAGTTCTGCTGGAAAAGTTCCCACATCTGACAGTAAATGTTAATGATCCGGAAATTACTGTTACAGTTGAGATCCGTGATACAAAAGCATACATTCATGCTGAGAATATAAAAGGCGCTGGGGGACTGCCTGTGGGTACCAGCGGACAGGCAATGCTTCTGCTTTCAGGCGGGATTGACAGTCCGGTAGCAGGATATATGCTGGCAAAAAGAGGAGTGCATATTTCTGCGATACACTATGTAAGTCCGCCGTATACTTCTGAAAGAGCGAGACTAAAGGTTGAACAACTTTGTGAAAAGCTTACCGGTTACTGCGGAAGTATCGCTTTTTTCTGCGTTCCTTTTACTGAAATTCAGGAGGCTATAAAAAATAACTGTCCTGAAGAATTCTTTACTATTATAATGAGAAGACTTATGATGAAAATCGCTCAGAGAATATGTGAAAAAGAAAATTGTCTGGCACTTATAACAGGCGAAAGCGTGGGGCAGGTGGCAAGTCAGACTATGAACGCTCTGGCGTGTACCGACGCAGTATGTGAAATTCCTGTTTTCCGTCCTCTTATAGGTATGGATAAAACGGAAATTATAGAAATTGCAAGAAAGATCGATACTTTTGAAACGTCGATTCTTCCTTATGAGGACTGTTGTACGGTATTTACACCACGGCATCCGAAAGTCAGACCTCTTCTTGCTGACGTTGAAGCGGCGGAAAATAATTTTGATTTTTCAGAGCTTATTAACGAAGCTGTAGAAAAAACAGAACTTAAAATATTCAATCTTGAAAATTAATATTAAAAAACGGTTAATTAAATAAATAAATTTTTTGGTGAAAATATGAAAAAATCAGATAGAAACTTAGGTGAAATAGGACAAACTTCCAAAGTGACTGCTGAGAATCTTGACAAATTGGTTACAGATGTAGTAAAATTGTTATTAAGTAAAGGGGTTACTATAGCTACAGCCGAAAGCTGTACCGGAGGACTTCTTTCAGAGCTTATTACGTCAGTACCCGGAGCTTCAAAAATATTTGAAATCGGAGTGTGTACCTATTCAAATAAAATTAAACACGAGTATCTGGGCGTTCCCAAATCTCTTTTCAGGGAGTACGGAGCGGTAAGCAGACAGGTCGCCCTTGCAATGGTTTCGGGACTTCAGAAACAGTCCGGAGCGGATATCTGCGTTTCAGTTACCGGAACGGCAGGTCCTGCCGGAGGAACTCCTGAAAAGCCTGTGGGAACTGTTTATGTGGGAATAAGCTGCGGTAAAAAGAGAATAGTAAAGCTTCTTAAGTTATGGGAGCTTGAAGATAAAAGCCGTGACAATATACGAATGAATGCGGCTTACAGGATTTTTGAATTCCTTTTGCAGATGGTTTCGGTGATGCCTGATAATCTTCCCCAGAACGGTGATGAGCCTGATATTCCTGAAAAGGATTATATGGACGTTGTTAAAAATCTTCTTCCCTGGAAAGGTGATCCGTTTTCGCAGATAATCAGAAAAATTGTATTTATGGGATCGGTGATCGTGTTTACCGTGTGCCTATTTATGGTGGTAGATTATTACTGGGAAAATCACAAGAACAAGCAGCTTGGCGACGACCTTCAGAAAATATACAGTGAAGCGGAATTTTCATATTCATCGGTTACAGAAGAATCACAGCCCCAGAAGGTATGGACTTTAAAAGACGGCGCTAAGCTTCTTCTTGAAAGAAACAGCGATGTTGTGGGATATATAAATATTCCCGATACTGTGATAAGTTACCCTGTAGTTCAGAGAAGGTCGGAAGACGGCAACGATTATTATATGGACAAGAATATCGACAAGGAAGAAGCAAAGGCGGGAACGATTTTCCTTGACTGGAGAAATAATTTCGATTATGTGGTTAACGGAACAAAGGTGATGGAAAATTCGCAGAATCTTGTTATTTACGGTCATGATATGAAAGACGATTCAATGTTCGGAAGTCTGGGTTACTATAAGGATAGCTACGGATATTACAGCGAACACCCGATTATTGAACTTAGCTCAAATTACGAAACTTATCAGTATAAAATCTTCGCTTATTTTATAGTTGACGCTGAGGACGAAACTGAAACAAAGTTTGACTGTTGGAATACTCTTGACTTTGAAAACGAAGAGCAGTTTTATGAGTATGTCAACAACGCAAGAAAGCGTGCGCTGACTCTTAATGATGTTGATGTTAGATACGGCGATCAGCTGCTGACTTTACAAACCTGCAACGGTATGTTTGATACCGCAAGGCTTTTTGTCATGGCAAGAATGGTAAGAGAAGGCGAAGATCCTTATGAGGGTACAGACAATGTCAGGGACAATGAAAATATTCTCTGGCCGTCCATTTACTATAATTGGAATGAAAATAATTATGATCCTGACGCAGATTTTGAGGGATATCCGTTTGCGTCAAATTAATAAAAAATAAAGAACATAAGAATAGAAGAACAGAGGTAAAAAATGAAAACAAAGAAAATGCTTGCTTCTTGTGCAGCGTCAATAGCAATAATTACGTCGTTATCCATGACGACCGGCTGCAACAAAAAAGAATCAGATGCTTCTCAGGCAGCTGACGTATTGGAACCTGAAACAGAAGCTGTTACAGAACCGGAGGAGTATCCGGATATTGAGAATTTTTCGCCGGAACCGGATGGTATGCTGGGAAGAGCAAGATCTCTGAGAGCTATAAACGACGATGTTGTGGGCTATATTAGGATCAGCAATACTTATATTGATTATCCGGTAGTTCAGTACGACGGTGAGAATCTTGATGAAAACGGAAACGCTTATTATATGGATAAAGACATATATGGAAATTACCTGGATTCAGGTACGATATTTATGGATTACCGTGATAATTTCGGACCGGATAAAAGCCAACAGTCGCAGAATATTATGCTTTACGGTCATAATATGCTCAATGGCACAAAATTTGCTACGCTTCATTATTACAGGCAGGACGATACGTTTTATGATGATAATCCTATAATTGAATTCAGTTCAAATTATAATGATTATAAATATATTATATTCGGCTACTTTATTACAAGCGGAAGCTACGGCGAAAGCGCTTACGGTCCTGAGTTTGCATACTGGGATATGGAAAACATGGACGAAAAGGAGTTTAACGAATATGTTGAAACTGTCCGTGACAGATCAGTTATCTCTCCTGATATTGATGTTGAATACGGCGATCAGCTGATTACTCTTCAGACTTGTTACATGGACGAAGACAATTCGCGTATGTTGGTTGTAGGAAGACGACTGAGAGAACATGAAACAGCGGACAATATTGACAAAGCAAGCACTGCAAAAACTGAGTCTGATGATTCTGACGTATCGGAGTCTGATGAATCTCAGGAATAAAAACAGTATTGGAGATAGATATGCATATAAGTAAAAGTAAAAAAATTATGGCGGCTTCTTTATCCGTTTTAGTTATGGGGACGGCAGTATGCGGAAGTATTGTGTATCCTATTAGAGCAGTTGAAGAAGAACCGAAAACAATTGTTTCGGATCTTGAAAATTCCGTAAAAACTCAATCGGAAACAAAGAAAGAAACTGTACCTATGTGGAAAGCAGTACTTTCTGAATATGGCGGCAGCCTTTCATTGGTTGATTATGAAACGGTAGAGGTTGAAGAGGAAGTTACCACTGAAGCAGAAGAACCTGAAGATGAGCTTATTGCAGACTCTGAGGGCGAATATGATGATACAAGCTATATTGAGTCAAGCGGCGGGGCAGGTATCGTTGATGTTCCGGAAAGACCGGAATATGATTCTATTGATATTGAATCTGGTAATTTTGGATTTACAACTTATGGTTACGGTCATGGAGTAGGATTAAGTCAGAACGGTGCAAATCATTATGCTACTTATGCAGGTTGGGATTATCAGCAGATATTGCAGCATTATTATCCCGGAACCTATATTTCAAATTCCGGTACTGCTGCTAAGGAAACTATTTCAGCAGGCGGCGTAAGCGGTTCAGCGTTGGATATTGTTTCTATGGTTACATACAACGAAGTCGGTTCTTCAATGAGTACTGAAGCGATTAAGGCACAGGCAGTAGCAGTTTATACTTATATTAAATACAAAGGCGGAAATGCCAGCGATTTATATCCGGCATCAAATCCTCCTCAGAATGTTGTAGATGCAGTAAAATCAGTACTTGGTGAGGCAGTATACTACGATGGGAATTATGCTTTGGCAATGTTCTGTGCATCAAGCGGGGGAAGCACCGCTTCATGCTACGATATATTCTATGAAGATATTCCTTACTTAAGAAGCGTTTCCTGTGAATATGACAGTCAGTGTGATCCCCATTACGGAACAGTAGAAGTGTTCAGCGCTGAAGAGTTGAAATCAATTCTTGAATCAAATCTTGGAATTACTTTGTCAGATGACCCTTCAAACTGGGTTTCAATTATTGAGGGTGACGGCGGTTACGCTGCAAATGTTGTAGTCGACGGACAGGTTACTGTTAAGGGGAATGATTTCAGATATTATTTAGGCTTAAAATCACCTAAATTTGAATGTACATATTATTGATTAAAACGGCATTGCTGATAAATCTCAGCAATGCCGTAAATAATATTAATGAAATTATTCAGCGGAGGATAAAATATGAATATCTGTGAAATTATTTTTAAAACAAAGCGTAAGGAAAAGCTGAATGAAGATGAAATTAAATGCATGATCAACGGATATGTAAATGATGAGATTCCGGATTATCAGATGTCAGCATGGCTTATGGCGGTCTGTTTCAATTCTCTTACCACTGATGAAACTTTGATTTTAACTGAGACTATGAGGGATTCAGGAGATATACTTGATTTGAGTAGTATACATGGAATTACTGTTGATAAACACAGTACTGGTGGAGTTGGCGATAAAACCAGTCTTGTTATAGCTCCTATATGTGCGTCATGCGGAATTTATGTGCCTAAAATGTCGGGCAGAGGACTGGGTTTTACAGGGGGTACTATTGATAAGCTGGAAAGTATTCCGGGGTTTCAAGTAAATATTGATTTTAACAAATATATTGATATTATAAATAAAAATGGCGCTGCAATAATTGCACAAAGCGGTCATCTTGTTCCGGCTGATAAAAAATTATATGCCTTGAGAGACGTAACTGCAACTGTTGATAGTATACCGCTTATTTGTTCAAGTATTATGAGTAAAAAACTTGCAACAGGCGCAGACTGCATACTTCTTGACGTTAAAACAGGCAGCGGTGCTTTTATGAAAAATATTGACGACGCTCAAAATCTTGCTGAGCTTATGGTTCATGTAGGGCAAAATGCCGGAAAGAAATGCCGTGCAATTATTACCGATATGAATGAACCGTTGGGAAATGCCATTGGAAATTCATTGGAAGTAATTGAGGTATGTGAAATTTTGTCCGGCAGAGAAAAAGGCAAACTCTATGAACTTTGTATTGCTCTTGCCGCAAACATGATGGAACTTGGAGGACTGGGAAGTCTGGAGGATTGTACAAGGCTTGCAGAAGATGCAATAACCAGCGGAAGGGCAATAGATACTTTCAAAAAAATGATTGAAGCTCAGGGCGGAAATCCCAATATTACTGAAGATTATTCATTGTTTAAACGTGCGGCCTATAAGTGTGAATTAAAAGCTGAGAAAAGCGGATATATTTCTTCAATAGACAGTGAAAAAATCGGAATGGTCGCTTTGCTGACGGGTGCAGGACGCCGAAATAAAAATGATAATATTGATAGTTCAGCAGGAATAATATTGAATAAGCATGTAGGAGATTGCGTTGATCAGGGCGATGTTATTATGACATTTTATTCATCTGTAGTAAAAAACTTTGATGAAGTAATAAATAAGGCAGCTGATGCTGTTGAAATATCAGGAATCATGCCGAAAATCAGTCCTGTTGTAATTAAAATTATTTGAAAAAAACTATTTGTTCATTATTACTATTGACTTATTTGGGATTAAAGTATAAAATAAATGTAATAATATTTTTGACGAGGCGGAGGACAATATGAAGACAAAGTTGGGTATTTCAGCCGGAATGATGGGCGCAATACTGTATTTTACTGCATTGTTAGGCGGTTATGTTCCGCTGTTTATAGCCGCAGGTTACGTCTTGATAAAAGAAGAAAATACTTTTGTACGTAAAGCCGCATTTAAATCAACAGTTTTGCTTTTGTTTTTTTCAGCAGTAAGTACTCTTCTAAGCTCGTTTAATGAAATATTGAGTATAATTGGCAATTTATTTGATACTTTTATTAAAGTTCCGCTGAATTTTGACGACATTTTTAACAGTATTATTTCACTGATAAAAACCGTGGTATTTGTAATTTTTGGCATAATGGCATTTAAACAGGAGGATATAAGAATCCCGCCTATTGATGATGCTATAGATAAAAAATAATTTCAGGAGGATAATGGTTATGGCTTTTTGGGATAAGGTAAAGGGCGTTGCAAATGACGCAATGAACACTTTAAGTGATGCAGCTAAGGATGTTACCGAAAGTGCTAAGGAAATGAATGAAAAATCAAAAATAAACAGAGCGATAAAGGTTGAAGAGGGTAAGATCAATAATCTTTATATGGTTATGGGCGAAAAAATTTTTAATGAAAATTCTTCTGCACCTGCCGGTTTTGAAGATCAGTTTGCCGGAATCAATACAGCTAAAAATGAAATTGAAAGACTTAAACAAGAACTTTCCAATATTGAGTCTGCTTCAAAATGTCCTAAGTGCGGCGCTAAAATAAGTCAGGGACAGAAATTCTGTCAGGGCTGCGGAAATAATCTTGATACACAGTCAGCCGATTCAGCGACTTCACAGGATTCAAACGGTTCAGGTCAGGTTATTGTGACTCAGGGACAGGAAGTTACTGAAACTCCTGCTTCGTCAGAAAGTAATGAAAATAATTAAAAAACAGCATAAAAAATCAGTCCAAACGGACTGATTTTTTGTTTATTCAAAAAGCGCTGTTGAAAGATATCGCTCACCTGTATCTGGTAAAAGTACTACAATATTTTTTCCTTTATTTTCTGGTTTTTTAGCCGTTTGTATTGCCGCCCACAGAGCCGCACCGCTGGAAATTCCCACAAGAATACCTTCAGATTTTGCAAATGACTTTCGATTGGTCTTGAACATATAGACGATATTTTATTTGATCTTGAAGAAGCTTTCAAGGCAATTTAAAGGAGGAAAACTTATGTCAAACATTTATAACAGTGTAACTGAGCTTATTGGTAAAACACCGATAATCAACGCCTCAAACTTTGCGTCTGAAAATAATCTTGACGCATCTATTCTGGCTAAACTCGAGTATTTTAATCCTGCCGGAAGCGTCAAGGACAGAGTTGCAAAACAAATGATAAAAGACGCTGAAGAAAAAGGTATTTTAAAACCCGGCGCTACTATTATCGAACCCACAAGCGGTAATACAGGAATAGGTCTTGCGGCAGTTGCCGTTGCAAAGGGATACAAGGCAATAATGACCATGCCCGAAACCATGAGTATTGAAAGAAGAAAGCTGCTGAAGGCTTACGGAGCAGAAATTGTCCTTACAGACGGTTCTAAAGGCATGTCTGGTGCAATTGCAAAAGCCGATGAACTTAACAAGGAAATTAAGAATTCTGTAATATTGGGACAGTTTGTTAATTCGTCAAATCCCAAAGCGCACTATGAAACAACAGGTACGGAAATCTGGGAAGATACTGACGGTAAGGTTGATATTTTTATTGCCGGAGTCGGTACAGGAGGTACTGTAACCGGTGTAGGTCAGTACCTTAAATCAAAAAATCCAGATGTAAAAGTAATTGCCGTAGAACCGGAATCTTCTCCGGTATTAAGTGAAGGAAAAGCCGGTCCTCATAAAATTCAAGGCATCGGCGCTGGATTTGTACCGGAGATCCTCGATACTAAAATTTATAATGAAGTAATAAAAGTACCGAATGAAGCCGCTTTTGAGAGCTTTTTGATATCAATAATATTTGAATTCGGATTTCCAAGAGTTTCAATAAAAATTGCTTTTGTATTTTCCTGAATTGCCTTTTCAAAGCTTCCTTCCTCGTCCGGATCAACAAAAGTTGTTGAAATACCGTATTCCGGAAGGGTATGTGCCAACAGATTATAAGAACCTCCGTAAATAGTCTTTGATGATACTATATGATCACCTGCTTGGGCAAGATTCTGAATTGCGTAAGTAATTGCAGCAGCTCCGCTTGCTACTGCAAGAGCTGCAACACCACCTTCAAGAGCTGCAATTCTCTGTTCAAAAACGTCCTGTGTAGGGTTGGTAAGACGTCCGTAAATGTTTCCTGCATCTGTCAGACCAAATCTTGCGGCAGCATGTTCAGAATTTCTGAACACATATGATGTTGTCTGATATATAGGAACTGCCCTTGCGTCTGTTGCGGAATCAGGATTTTCCTGACCTGTATGAAGCTGCTTTGTTTCAAAACGGAAATTTCTGTTATCTTTTATACTCATTTTTATTACCTCTTTCATTTAATGATATTTTTAATAGCGTTAATTTGTTAATATTTTTTAACAGCACATTCGTGAATAACATTTAAAGTTATAATAATACATAAAAAACCCTCCAAAGATTAAAACATATTATTCCTAGCGACTTGGTATGCTTTAAGTATACAGTATAATTTTCCACTTGTCAATAGTTTTTTTAAAATTTTTGGAATATTTGACTTTTAATATGCATTTAGGTATAATTTTATAAAAAAGCATGTAAAGGATACGAAAATCGTATGTAACATACAGTTGCAACTCAAAGTTGCGTAAAAGAAACCGTATTTTGGTGGCGTACTGCTGCAAAAAAATAGTAAAATAGAAGTATCAGAAGGGGGAAAGCTATATGACCTTTGGAGAAAAAATACAAAAGTTAAGAAAGGAAGCCGGTCTGTCCCAGGAAGAATTCTCTTATCAGTTAGGGGTATCACGACAGGCGGTCAGCAAGTGGGAGCGTGATAACGGATATCCGGAAACTGAGAAAATAGTCCGAATGAGCAGATTGTTTAATGTTTCTTTGGATTATCTTCTCAATGATGATGATTTACAAAAACCGGAGATCAGTCCCGATGAAAAAGGATTGTATATCAGTCGGGAAATGGCAGAGGGTTTTCTTTCATACCAAAAAAGAAAATTGCAGAAAACGGGAATTGCAGTCGGTTTGTTTTTCGGAGGTTTATCCATTTCTTTTTGGGATGCAGAAATAAGTATGGTATTGCTTATGATATGTATTATTGTAGGGATAGTACTTTTATTTTCTGTGAAGTTAGCAGATGATCCTTATCGCAGGATTTGGACAGAAAATTTATCCTTCGATAAAGCCGTAAAATCAGAGCTGATTTCTGATTATTCTGATAAAAAGAAAACAGTACACGTTATCACACTAGTGGGAATTGCTATGATTGCCGTAGGATTTTTGTTGTGTCCGCTTATTGTTCCTGTGGAAATGTATGTCGTAGATAATATTGTTTTTGCTTGCGGAATGATATTAGCTGGTTTAGGTGCTTTTCTTTTCGTTTATATGTCCGGCATTATTAGGACTTATCGAATATTGATTATGAATGAGGAATATCATAAAAAAAGAAGGTGAGGTTGCTTTGAAAAGAATATCAGCAGTATTTTTGATAATTAATTTTTTGTTTCTTGTCGGTTGCAGTTATCAAGATGAGAGCATGGAATCCAAAAAACAAAGCAGAATAGAAATATATTCTGTTGAAGATAAAAAGCTTTTAAAAACTATTGATGACCAGATTGTTGTAAACGAATTATTTAATACTTATAATTGGGAAGAAAAAAGCGAGTTGCCTGATGATTTGATACCTGAGTACCAACTGCTGGTATATCAGGAGAAAACTATGCTATGGGGACAGGATCCTGATAAAGATAGAGAATATGAACTTATTGCAACAATTACAACATTTCTGGATAGTTCATATATCGAAGAAGTAATTTCAAGCGATGTAGTCAAAAATATGAAAATTCCGGAATATGCAATGACATTTTACTATATAATGCCTGATAAGATCATGGAGGTATTACATGAACAATTAGAAGAGTAATATGTATTTGCCGTTGTTGTCAATTATAATCATATACATAAAATGACCGTAGAAGAATGATCTTCTACGGTTTTGATTTAAATATTTTTAAAAAGTAGTAACCATCAGAATTATAATATATACTGCCGCAGCTATAACAGCTGCCGGAGAAGTCAGAAAAAGATTCAGGCTTCTGAATTGCTGATGAATATTGGATTTGGGTAATTTGTTTTGCCGACAAAAAAGAATAAACGCTATGAGTCCGGCAAAAAATATTATGAATATCAATAAGTTGAAAATTATCATTAGCGCCGATTCGTTTTCGGCATAATTTAAAATAAATCCTGAAGCCGTTGACATAAGATTAATCGCAAAATGTACACATATTGAAGGAATCAGTGAATTATGTTTAACATCAAGATAACCCATGAAAATTCCCACGAGAAATGCAAGTATAAACTGAGCGATATTTCCGTGCATAATTCCAAAGAAAAAGGCGCTTATAAAGATACCGAACCGCTGACTTACTTTAGAAAATGTTTTCATAATAAATCCACGGTAAAGAAATTCTTCGGTTACAGGCGCTATAATACATGCATAGCAGGCGGAAATTATAAAAGCTTTTGGATCAGTATATTTTACAACATCAGAGTTTCCTATTAAATCGCTCTGAGTCATAATATTACCAAGAAAAGCTACTGTTATGCCGGCAATTCTTTGAATGAACAGTCCGGCTAAAATATACTGAACGATGAGAGATCCCGTCAGTTTTTGAGTTTTAAACAATGATTTTATTTCTATATCGGCAAATTTACAGCCAATGAAAAATGCGGTAAGATTAGTTGCCAGGTAGCATAAGAGAGTAATTCCGGACGTTATAGAAGATCTGTTCATGTATTCGGAAATTTTTGCTCCTTCTCCTGAGATAACATCTGACAAGCTGATTCCATTTATTCCCATAATCAACCCCATAACTGCAAAACTTAAAATATTTGCAAGTGTAACAGATATTACCAAATGAAAAAGAATTCCCCCTCCTGCAATATTGTAAAAATAACGTATCCTCTTTTTTTCTGCTTTACTGGGTAAGTGAGGAATTTTACAGCCTTCAATTGATATTTGCGGTACTATTTTTCCGTAATCATCATTGTAATCGGGATTTTCTGTAGGATTGTCAAACGCATTATGCGGGTTTATAGGTTTAGTGTATTTGGGTTCATAAATTAATTCATTACTTTCAGTATTGATTTCTGATTTGTTTTGAATATTTTCCATTTTATCCTCCATATAAAAACTATTTAATTATAATTATATATCAAATTTGACAGATAGTCAAATAATTATTGATGAAAAGTTGTGGACAAAGACTAAAAAATATGGTATAATGTTACCGATAAATAAAATACTTGGAAAGGATTATAGTAAGTATGCTTCATGAGAAATCCTGTGGTGCAATAGTCTATCGCAAGTCCCACGGAAACACAGAAATCCTGCTTATAAAGCATGTAAACAGCGGTCACTGGTCGTTTCCTAAAGGTCATGTAGAGGGTAATGAAACCGAACTGGAAACAGCTCAGAGGGAAATTAAAGAGGAAACGGGTATTGATGTTATTCTTGACCCGACTTTTCGGGAAACCGTTTCATATTCTCCGAAAAAGGATACCCATAAAATTGTCGTATATTTTCTGGCAAAGGCAAAAAATTTTGACTTTATTCCTCAGGAGGAGGAAATTGCTGAAATCAGATGGGTTGACATAGGGTACGCCGTTAATATTTTGACGTACGAAAACGACAGAGTAATCGTAAATAAGGCGAAAGCCGCTATAAAAGAAAGAGTGTAAATAATAAAAAAGTATTGCCATAAAAAGTATAACCCGGAATTTTGTCCCGGGTTATTTTTTTCTATAATACTACTTATCTTTCAATAATCTGACTTCTGTCAGGACCTACTCCTATCATAGCGATTCGGCAGCCGCAAAGCTCTTCCAGACGTTCAATATACTTACGGCAGTTTAAAGGCAGTTCTTCAAAAGTTCTGCATCCTGTAATGTCTTCTGTAAAGCCCTCAGCTTCCTCATAAATCGGCTCACAGCCTGCCAATTCTTCAAGAGTTGGAGGGAAATTATTAATAATACTTCCGTCAGGCATTTTATAACCTACACAGATCTTTAAAGTTCCCAGACCGCAAAGAGTATCAAGCTTGTTGATGGCAAGTCCGTCAAGACCGTTTACTCTTACGGAATGCTTAACAATAACGGCGTCAAACCAGCCGGTTCTTCTTGGTCTGCCTGTGGTTGTACCGAATTCTCCGCCGACAGTTCTGATCTTATCACCGATTTCATCGTCCAGCTCTGTAGGGAAAGGTCCTTTACCTACTCTTGTAGTATAAGCCTTTGCCACACCGATAATATTTGAGATCATTCTCGGACCTACACCTGTGCCGACGCACACTCCGGCAGACAGCGGATGAGAGGAGGTAACATAAGGATATGTACCGAAATCAATATCCAGCAATGTAGCCTGAGCACCCTCAAACATTATAGTTTTACCGGCCTTGTCAGCATCAAATGTCAGTACAGAAACATCGTCAACGAAAGGTGCAAGGATCTTTCCATATTCATTATATTCATTAATAACAGCTTCTATGTCAACAGCTTCTCCGCCGTAAACCTCTGTTATAATTTTATTTTTCAGCTTTCCTGTAGATCTTACCTTTTCAGCAAATACCTCAGGATGAACCAGATCATAAATTCTGATTCCGCAGCGTTCATATTTATCCATATATGTAGGACCGATACCTCTTTTAGTAGTACCGATATCTGAGTTACCCCTGAACTGTTCAGAAAGACCGTCAAGAATAATATGCCAAGGCATTACAACATGAGCTCTCGGATCTATTTTCAAATTATCGGTAGAAATTCCTCTTTCGTGGAGGGATTTAAGCTCACCGGTAAAGTCTTTAGGATCAAGAACTACTCCGGCTCCGATAAGGCAGAGCTTGTCCGGATAAAGGATTCCGGAAGGAATTAGGTGAAGTTTGTATGTTTCACCGTTGTTTACAACAGTATGACCGGCGTTGTTACCGCCCTGAGAACGAACTACAACATCAGCACGTGAAGCAAGAATGTCTATAATTTTTCCCTTGCCTTCATCGCCCCACTGAGTTCCGACAACAATATTAGCAGGCATTTCTTTTCCTCTTTTCAATAAGTTTAGGTACGCTTCAGAACAGATTCTTATACATACACTTATTATTATATCAGAAAAAAAACGGCATTTCAAGAGAAATCACCGTTTTTTTCTAATATTGCATAAAATTGTAAAAATACATAATAAACAGTAAAAATTTATTGTAATTTGTAATAAATAAAAATTACCTCAAGATACTTGATAAATATGCCCAATTAGTGCTATAATAAAAATATATGTGAACATTTTATTAATTTTTAACTGCTAAGTCGTCTGCTGATGGTTCTGCAAACATAATATGCAGGTATACAAAGAAAAAACCACAGAACTGTAAACGGCAGACATATTTGACCCAGCACATTAAACGGCATGTCTGAATAATCCCACACATTCCATCGAAGTATAATGTTCACGATAACTCCTACCGTAAATTCTACGGAAGTTATTATAACTGAACCTATCAGGCATTTCTGCCACAGAGGCGTACCGGTAAGCCGTACATGCATTTCATAGAGTATAGTAAGAATCAAACCGCCGGTAAGGGTCATTGTCCAGTGTGTAAATCCTCTGGAGGCTATTTCAAGTAAACTGTATACAAAGCAGCCGGTTAAAAAAACCAGCATTCTGACTCCAATATTTTTCAAAGGGTCACCTCCTCTATGTTTTTATTATGTATTTTATAAAACATAATTATGCAATATAAATCAAAAAAGCCGTGTATACAATGCGGCAGAACGGAGAGAAATTTATGAGAAAAAGCGGTATTTTAATGCATATATCCAGTCTTCCTTCAAAGTACGGAATAGGAAAAATGGGTAAATCCGCCTATGACTTTGTGGACTTTCTTGTCAGTGCCGGAGTAAAGTGCTGGCAAATCCTGCCTCTTTCTCCTACAAGCTACGGTGATTCGCCGTATCAATCATTTTCAGTATATGCCGGAAATCCGTATTTTATTGACTTTGAAACGCTCAAACGTGAAGGACTTATAAAAAAATCCGATTATGAGGATATAAAATGGCAGGATAATGACCATCAGGTAAATTACAGTATAATCTACAATAATTGTTTTAAAGTTTTAAGACAAGCTTATAAAACATATAAAAGGGACATTTCCAAAAGGTACAAAACTTTTGTTGAAAAAAACAGCTCTTGGCTTGATGATTATGCATTGTTTATGGCTCTCAAATTCAAAAATAACGGTAAACCTTGGTATGAATGGGACAAAAAACTGGCAATGCGAGACAGTAATGCATTGAAAAAAGCTTCCGAGGAACTTGAAAAAGAAACAGAATTTTTTAAATTTATTCAGTATAAATTTTTCAGACAGTGGAGTAATTTGAAAAAATACGCCAATGACAAAGGCGTGGAAATTATTGGGGACATGCCTATATATGTTTCCTATGACAGCGTTGAAGCATGGGTGTCTCCGGAGCTTTTCCAGTTTGACAAACATAAAAAACCGAAAGATGTTGCCGGATGCCCTCCGGACGATTTTGCTGTAACAGGTCAGCTTTGGGGCAATCCTTTATATGACTGGGAATACCACAAAAAAACCGGTTATAAATGGTGGATCGACAGACTTAGATTCTCAGCGTCCATTTACGATATAGTAAGAATAGACCATTTCAGAGGATTTGAAAGCTACTACGCTGTTCCTTACGGTGATGAAACCGCAGAAAACGGCGAATGGCGGAAAGGTCCGGGAGCAGAGCTTTTCAAAGCTGCTGAAAAAGCACTGGGCAAACTTAACATCATTGCCGAGGATCTGGGTTTTATCACCGAAGACGTTTACAAAATGCTTGCCGATGTAGGATACCCGGGAATGAAAATACTGCAATTTGCATTCGGCGAGGACAGTGCAAACGAGCATCTCCCCCACAATTTCACATCCTCCAACTGTATTGCATATACAGGAACTCATGACAATGAAACTCTTAAAGGCTGGGTAAGTTCGCAGTCGTCAGATACACTTAAATACTGTATGGCATACCTCGGCGTAAAAAAGAAAAAGGATATTCCTAAAAATATTATAAAGCAGACGTGGGCAAGCGTTGCACAAACAGCAATTGCACAAATGCAGGATTTTCTTAATTCCGATGCGTCAGCAAGAATGAATACACCGTCAACTCTGGGAAATAACTGGCAGTTTAGAACCTCAGAGGACGATTTTACCGACAAGCTGGCAAAACGTATACTCAAGTTGAATAAAATGTATAACAGATAATAATTTTAAAGGAGGATCTTCAATGGAACAGTACAAAGAAAAACTCAGATCTGCTCTTCAAGGCTGCACTACTCCTCAGGAAATACACAATGCACTTGGCAATGCAGTAATGGAATATGCGTCGGAAAACTGGCAAAAATCTAAAAACGCACATCTTAACAGCAGGAGAGCCTGTTATTTTTCAATGGAATTTTTAGTAGGAAGAGCTGTTTTTAACAATCTTCTTTGTCTTGGCATTTATGACGAAACTGAAGCGGTACTCAATGAAATGGGCAAAAGTCTTTCAGAATTGGAAGAAATCGAGGACGCTGCTCTCGGTAACGGCGGCTTAGGACGTCTTGCCGCATGCTTTCTTGACAGTGCAGCATCACTTGACCTGCCCCTTGACGGTTACGGAATCAGATATAAATACGGTCTGTTCAAGCAGGGAATTGAAAACGGTTTCCAAACTGAAATCGCTGATAACTGGACTAAATACGGTGATCCGTGGTCTGTAAGACATGACGAAGAAACTGTTGAAGTAAAATTTAACGGTCAGACTGTAAAGGCAGTTCCTTATGATATGCCGATCTTCGGCTGTAAGACAAATCATGTAAGTACTTTGAGACTTTGGCAGTCGGAGGCTATAAACGAATTTGACTTCAATCTGTTCAATCAGCAGAAATATACAGAAGCAACTCTTGAAAAGAATTCCGCAGAAGATATATCAAGAGTACTCTATCCGAACGACGATACAAGAGAGGGCAAAAAGCTCAGACTGAAACAGCAGTATTTCTTTTGCAGCGCTTCCTTGCAGGACATTACTAAAAAGCATTTTGACCGTTTCGGCAGTCTTGAAAATATTTCAGACAGTATTACAATTCAATTGAACGATACTCATCCCGTTATTTCCATACCTGAATTTATCAGGATACTTGTAAACAGCGGTATGGACTTTGAAAGAGCCTTTGCCATTACTAAAAAAGTTTTCAACTATACAAACCATACTGTAATGCCTGAAGCCCTAGAAAAATGGGAATGCGGACTTGTTGAAGAGCTTTTGCCGGAGGTTTATTCAATTATACTCCAAATAAATGAAAAGCTTATTGCCGAAATGTTCGCAAAAGAAAAAACTTCCGAAGAAATCGAAAAAATCAAGATTGTAAGAAATGGTCTTGTAAATATGGCTGATATGGCTGTTTACTGTTCTTCATATGTTAATGGGGTTGCAGAAATACATACTGAGATCCTTAAGGACACTGTTCTTGTAGATTGGTATAAGCTTTATCCGGAACGTTTCCAGAACAAGACAAACGGTATTACTCAGCGCCGCTGGCTTGCTTTGTGCAACAAGGAGCTTTCTGACCTTATTACAGAACTTCTGGGCTCTGACAAGTGGATCACAAATCTTGACGAACTGAAAAAGCTCTCCGGATATGCTGAGGACGAGGAAGTAATAAACCGCTTCATGAATATTAAAAAGAATAATAAAAAAGCTCTTGCAGACTATATTCAAAAAAATGAAGGTATTACGATCGATCCGCATTCAATATTCGACATTCAGATCAAAAGACTTCACGAATACAAACGTCAGTTGTTGAACGCTTTTTCAATCCTTTATATTTACTTCGGTATTAAGTCCGGAGAAATTATCAATATGAATCCTGTTACATTTATTTTTGGTGCAAAATCCGCTCCGGGCTACCTAAGAGCAAAGGGCATCATTAAATTTATTAATGAAATTGCAAAGCTTGTGGATAATGATGAAGAAGTAAGCAGATATGTAAAGGTCGTTTTTGTTTCCAATTATAACGTATCATACGCTGAAAAACTCATTCCGGCAGCAGACGTTTCAGAACAGATTTCAACAGCCGGTACAGAAGCTTCCGGTACTGGCAATATGAAGCTTATGCTTAATGGTGCGGTTACTCTTGGAACATATGACGGTGCAAATATTGAGATTGTTCAGGAAGCCGGAGAAGAAAACAATTACATTTTCGGAGCAAGAGTCGAAGAACTCAAGGAAATTATGCCTGAATATAACAGCCGTAAGATTCTTTCTGAAAATCCAAGGATCAGACAGGTCGTTCAGACTCTTATTGACGGTACTGTTTCCGACGGCGGTACGGGATATTTCAGAGAGCTTTACTTCTCCCTTACAGACGGAGCGTCATGGCATTCTCCGGATAATTATTATCTGCTGGGTGACTTGGAGAATTATATTGACGTCAAGCTGAAATGTATAGGCGATTTCGGTAATAAAAAGCTTATCGGTAAAAAGATGTGGCTTAATATGTGTAATGCAGGCAAATTCAGCTCTGACCGGACTATTAATGATTATGCTGAAAATATATGGCATATAGGCAAGGTTGAAATATAAATAAATATCAGGGACTGAATTTTAAATTCATTCCCTGATATTATATAATATAAAACAATATAAACAAAAAAACGTCTGTAAAGACGCTTTTTTGTTGTGTGGTATAGAGAAAGAAAAAAACAATGAAGATACCGTATTTCAACAAGTATCTAAAATATTGTAAAAATCATAAGTTATTTTTTTTGCATTTTTTACAAATGCCTTCAAAAGCAAGGGAAGACGTATTTATACTGAATCCTGTTTTATCAGAAATTTTTTTTTCAATTACGCTAAGCTCCGGAATACATATATCACTGACTTCACCGCATTTGATACATACCAAATGCTGATGGTCTGTAAGTGTGCCGTCGAAACAATCGGAACCGTTAGGCACACTGATTTTTTTCAGCATATTATTTTCAGCAAGAAAATTAAGATTTCGGTAAACAGTTCCCAGACTTAGTTCAGGATTATCTTCCTTGAGAAAATTATAAACAAAATCAGCAGTAGGATGAACCTTATTGTTTAATACAGCATTCAGAATTAGCTCTCGTTGTTTTGAATAACGCATATTAAAATCTCCAAATAGCTTAAGTAAGTTAAGTACATACCAACCACTGTGAATATTATAACAAAAAAAAGATAAATTGTCAATAGTTTTTGAAAAAAATTACAAGAAAATTCTGTAAAATTATACTTTGCACCAAATATGATTTTAATTTTTTACTTGACAAGGATAAATATTAATTGTATAATTTAGACATATGAATGTTTCTATTACAGTGAGGAAATATATAAATGTGACATGAGCACAGCATTTCAGTCTAAAAACAATTAAATAATGAAACGGAGATTTAAATGATTCTTTCAATAGATATCGGAAATACAAATATTGTCATAGGATGCGGTGAAAACGGAAAAATTAATTTTGTTGAAAGGTTATCTACATTCAACAACCGAACAGCACTTGAATTTGCAATTTTGTTTAAAAATATTCTTGAAATATATAATGTAAATGAAAATGACATTGAAGGGGCAATAATTGCTTCGGTCGTACCGTCCGTCACAGGCAATGTAAAATCTGCCGCTGAAAAAATTATAGGAAAAAAGGTTATGGTCGTAGGACCGGGAATAAAAACCGGGTTAAGCATTGTAATTGACAATCCTGCGCAGCTGGGTGCAGATCTGGTGGTAGGCGCAGTTGCCGGCATACACTATTACGGCTCACCACTTATCATTTTTGATTTGGGTACTGCCACGACCGTATCGGTAATTGATAAAAACAGCAATTATATAGGCGGAATAATAATGCCGGGAGTTAATACCGCTCACGAAGCGCTGACAAAAAATACTTCTCTTCTTCAGAATGTAGCAATTGAAGCTCCGAAAAAAATTATAGGTAAAAATACTGCTGACTGTATGAAAAGCGGCGCCGTTTACGGTACTGCCGCTTCCATAGACGGAGTGATCTGCCGTATTGAAAAAGAACTGGGATATAAGCCTAAGGTAATAGCAACAGGCGGTTTAGCTGAAAGTATAGTACCTTACTGTACCAATAAAATTATTACTGATGATGAACTCCTGCTGAACGGTTTAATGCTTATTTATCAGAAAAATATTTAAATAAAAAGGACTGAAAATTCAGTCCTTTTTTATTTTTGTAATATCAATTTTTTCCGGAACATGAAGAACAAGAACATCATTTTCCTCAATATCCGTAGGTCCTCTGGGAATTACGACCTCCTGACCTCTTTTAATAAGGATAACAAGATTGCTGGATACTTTTGCAAAGTCTGATATTTTCTGACCTATCCACTTATTTCCCGAAGATATTTTATATTCTGTAAACTGTATATCTCCGGTACCGTGATATTCCGGAGCGCTTACTACTACAATGTCTCCGTCCTTGATTTTAGTTTTTCCGTTTGGAATAATACTTTGATCTCCACGAATTATAAGTACAAAGAGCAGATCCCACGGAATGGAAAGTTCCCTGATCCTTTTGTCTTTCCATGGATGTTCTCCCTGAACGGTAAGCTTTATAAATTGAACGTCAAGCTCCTCCACATAGTCGTTAAAGGTTTTGAGTACGTTTGAATTATTGTCGACCATGCCGAATACCTTTGCCATAAATGGAATAAGAGTACCCTGGAGCGATATGGAAATAAGTACTATACAGAATACTATATGAAAAATATCATTTTTTAAATTTTCTGCTGTAACAGTAGCCATAATGGCAAAAACAATTGAAGCAGCACCTCTTAACCCCGACCATGATACAAGCAGCGATTGCCTTATACTGCATTTCATAGGAGTCAGTATTCCGAATGTGACAATCGGTCTTGCTATCAGCATAAGGAAAAGTGAAATTGCCAGCGCTGTCGGAAATACTTTAGGTAATGCAGATGGAAAGGAAAGTAGTCCCAAAAGGAAGAAAATAAGCATTTGCATAAGTCCTGTCAGACCGTCAAAGAAATGCACCATGGACTTTTTATTTTTTATATCGGAGTTACCGAGAATAATACCGACTATATATGTACTTAGGTAACCGTTTCCTCCTATTGCTGACGGAAGCGCATAAGCCAGGACGGCAACCGCAAGGACAAATGCCGCATCAAAGCCTTCAGTAGAAAATTTAAAATGCTGCAGCACTAATTTTGCCCCGATTGCAATAACAAAACCGAAGATCAAACCATACGCAAATTGAGCAAAAATCAGATATACAATAGCTCCGCCACTGATCTTACCTCCCATGATCGAAAGTATAATTGCAGTCAGCATATACGAACATGGGTCATTACTTCCGCTTTCCATTTCAAGCAAGGAAGCTGTATTCTCTTTAAGACCAAGCTTTTTTGAACGTAGTATGGAAAACACTGACGCAGCGTCAGTAGAGCTTATTACCGATCCGGTCAGCATACTTTCCCATAGCGGAAATTTAAGAATAAAGTGACAGAATAATCCTGTCAGTCCTGCGGTAGCGGCAACGCCTACAGTTGACATGACTATTGATTTTGCCGCTACAGGCTTAGCTTCGCTCCATCTGGTACCGAATCCTCCGTAAAACATAATGAAAATCAATGCAATAGTACAGATTTGTTCTGCAAAGTCATAATTTTCAAATGGAATTTTCAGAATACCGTCAGAACCGAATAGCATTCCAAGTCCGATAAAGGCGATAAGTACGGGTACTCCGATTTTATTTGAAATTCTGTTGATAAGTACGCAGATTATTATTACAGCCGCTGCTGCCAGCAAAGCAATTGACATTTATACCTCCTCTGTTGTACGTTTATTGGATTTTGAATGGTTCCGGAAAGGAGTAAAGATAATGTAAAATTACCGCTATATATTTTTTCATATTTAAAAAATAATAGTAATTATACAGAGAGCCAGTATTAATGCACATATAACAAAATTAAAAATGCCGGCACCTTTGCGTTTCATTTGCAGAGCTTCAACGCCGTTCCAGCCTGAAACCACGCAAAGAATAATTGTAGATATGATCATTCCTATAGTTTTTGGAATGATTTCGATCCATCCAAGAATAACTATTACTATTACCAGTATGCAAAGTATAGCGCGGACTATAGCCAGTTTTTTTCTTTTGTCTTCATTCATTATGATTACCTCCGTTTTTTCTTGTTACCTTGTGTTTTGAGCCGTCTTTTTCGACTATATATGTATTATCAAGCTGAGAAGTCAGACTTCTGACAAAACTATCACGGTATTCCTGTCTCAGCGTTGCTTGTTCTTTTTTTTCTTCCGGAGTCAGTTCTTCTCTACGGGACTTTCGGGCAAGAAAGTTTATTCTGTCAATTTTGTACTGTTCCATATTTTCTCCAATCACCAGTTTTCATGATTTGAATATACATATATAATAACATATTTTTAATTTTAATTCAATATGTGCTTGCATTTTTTTGCAAATATGTTATTATATTTATAAAAGGAAAAAGCAGGGTATGTCCTACAGTAATTGCTATAGGTACCATAGTTACGATGATGCTTGTAAAATCCAGCACAGCAACAACAGTGGCAATTGTTGTTGGAATGGGAATTCTCGTTTCAATTTATAAGAAAAAAGAAATACGGTTTAGTATTAATTCATATCTTTTGGTGGGAATTTGTACTGTGGTTACAATTTTAATCCTTGCAGGTTCCACTGGATTTCTAAAGATAGTTGTTGAAGGAATATTTCACAAAGACATGACATTCTCTAATAGAAGTCAAGTATGGCAACAGGTGCTATTGTTAATTGCACAGAAACCGTTTTGGGGATGGGGAATTGTTAATGATAAAACGGCAACTGGACTGTTGGGAAGTTTAACATATGTAAATGCACATAATCAGT
>ERZ857922.1152-NODE-1152-length-34405-cov-3.481426_pt1 | contig 34405 bp, 64 predicted proteins | sample MGYA00519579_ERZ857922 | MGnify/ENA primary metagenome ERZ857922 (study PRJEB31778, sample SAMEA3449375) | human gut metagenome | biome: human gut; feature: human-associated habitat; material: faeces | place: United Kingdom | collected 2010/2012 ... | reverse complement strand
TAAATACGATATAGATGAAATAGAAAAATTCATAGAAGAACAGTTTGTATAATGGAATACATAATATTCAAAAAAGAAAGAATGCCAAAATCAAGGATTGTAGCATTCAAGGCTGTCTATAAAACAGATAGTAATGGACCTTACATGGTTATGATAAAAGACAGGAAAATGTGTATAGAGCCATTTGAAATGAATGTTGAGTTGACGGAACAGTTTAAATATCTAAGAGATGTATACAAGGACTTTGTGGAATTAGGGGAGTGGATTTTAAATAAAAGTATAATAAAGTCTTATAAACCAAAGGTAAACAAGGAAAACAATAGATATAGTATAACCATAAGTTCTCCGTGTATAAATGATTTCAGTATTAAATTTAAAAGCGAAGATGGTTTAACTAGTGCTTTGTTGAAAATGGATGAGATATTTAATGTTATATGGTAACATGGAAGATAGGTTGTTAGAGTTGTTGGAAGACAATAACAGAATGCTTAAAAAGATATTGGCTCATATAGAGAAAGTAGAAGACTCAAAATATATTGAACAAGAATATACAAGAGAATTTCTATTTAACGTAGGAGCGGATATATTAGTAGAAATGATGGAACCAGAGAAAAGAAAAGAATTTTATAACACATTAATAAATAAAGGGATATGAAAAGGATATACGATCTAACTCCAAAAGAAGTTTTAGATTTGACAGATGATCAAATCAAGAATTATGTAAATAGAGAATTATTTGAAAAAGATATTCCTATTTCTATATTAACATTGTCAGTTGATGAGGCTATAGATCCTGAGGCTCCTAAGCCAGAATGTTACTTCTTTAAAATAGGCGATCTTAATATAGGGGTATATGATCCAAAAGATGCAATGGATATATGTAAAAAATTAGCGGAAAGCAAAGCGTTCTGTGTAGATACCATGTATTATGATGGAAGTTATCAATCTGTTTATGGCAAAACAAAATCTATTGTTAATCTAACTCCAAAGCAAACAGCATTGTACACGAAGGAGGAGGTAGATAGGATAAGTGCAATAAATAAAAAAGCAATAGGAGGTAATGATACCAGAAGTAAAAGAAGTACAGCATTGCAGATAGAATCAGATGTGTATAGCTATATAGAAAAGATAAAGCAAGATTGTCAATACAATGAAAAACTTTGTAATGTATTTGATGAATATCTTAAAATAGCAGATGATAACAAAGAAATGGCATTGAAGTTCCTAGAGCAAGCTTATAGATTCAATGAATACACAGAGGAGTTTATAAGATCAAACAAGGGAATGGTGATGGAGATAAAAAAGGAAGATTAATATATATTGTGTGTAATTAAATAATTTTCAATATTAATACAATTATCTTTGTCAAAAAGAAATACAAGTCATGAAGGAGAATGTTAATTTAAATCCAGAAGAAGTAAAGGATGCTACTGCAAACGCCATTGTAGTTATGGAAGGATGTAAGTTTGTGATAGCATCTATTACTTCCGAGGAAGACAATAAGGTTATTATACACCATGAATGCTCTTTGAACCAGTTGGCTCTTATTATAAAGGGTATGTTGTCAATGAATCAAGTTCTATTGGGGGACGTTATGTCATGGGGAAGCAATGAGTTAAATAAAACTATACAGAAAACTAAGAATAGTAACTAACAATTTAATTAAAACAACATGAATAAAGTAATATATTCAATTAAGTGAGATTAGTAGAAAGACATATTGTTAGGGATAATCGCTTTGAGGATATATGCTTAAAGTCAGGATTATTGTATAATTATGTATTATATAATGTTAGACAAGGTATATTCTCTGGCGATTACCTGAAAGAATATGAATTTTCAACTAAACTATGCAAAGATAATCAGTTTGATTTTAGGAATTTACCAACTAGTGTTTCACAACAAGTTGTAGGTAAAGTATTTAAAGATGTAAGGTTGTGGATTAAGCTAAAGAAAGATTTTGAAAAGAATCCGTCAAAATACAATAACCGTAGACCTTGTATCCCAAAATACAAGAAAGGGAATAAACAGAATATCGTTATTTTTACCACATCGGCTTGTAGGTTGAAGGATGATAGTTGTATTCATTTTGTTAATAATATTATAGACCCAATAAAAACTAATATCAAAAATGAGGAATTAAAACAAGTTAGAATCATACCTCAAGCTACATGTTATGTGGTAGAAGTAATATACGAAAGGAAGGAAATGGATTTGAATCTAGACAAATCCAATTTCCTTTCGATTGATTTAGGATTAAATAATTTATGTTCATGTATTAGTAATGTAGAAACAAATCCTTTCATTATAAACGGACGTGTTATTAAATCTGTTAATCAATGGTATAATAAGGAGAAATCTGTATTGATGTCTTTTGTTGGTGATAAGGGAACTTCATGTAGGATAAACAAAATAACATTATATAGAAATTTGTTTATAGAAGATAAACTTCATAAGATAAGTAGATATATTATCAACTTCTGTATATCAAACAATATAGGTAAAGTTATCATAGGGTTAAATAAGGAATGGAAACAAGAAATAAACATAGGTAAAAGAAATAACCAACATTTTGTTTCAATTCCTCATTCTAAGCTTATAGATAAGATTACATATAAAGCAAAATTGATTGGTATTGAAGTAGTTATCCATGAAGAGTCTTATACATCCAAGGTTGATCATTTAGTTTTTGAATCTCTTAATAGACATGATGTTTACATAGGAAAACGAATAAAACGTGGACTATTTCAAAGCTCAATTGGTAAATTATTAAATGCTGATATAAACGGAGCAATAGGAATAGCAAGAAAAGTAATCGGTGATTCATGTATTGATATGATAATCGGTAGTGGGTTAGCGTTTAACCCAGTTAGAGTAAATATTTTGTGATATAAATATAAACTATAATAAATAAAATTTAAAATTTTAATAGCGTGAACAAGTGGTTTAAAGTTACCGTAAAAGCTAGAAAAGAGACTGACGGTAAAAAGGATGAAAAGGTAACAGATCAATATCTGTTTGATGGATTATCTTATACAGAGATAGAGGCTAGAGCAATGGAAGAGTTAAAGCCTTACTATAAATCTTTTGATATAAAGATTGATCCGTTCAAGGTATCGGAGATGTTTTTGTCAGTAGATGGTGATAGATTCTATAAATGTAAAGTGAATTTTATTACCATAAATGAGAAGAAGGGAAAGGAAATAAGAAAACCTTCTTATATGTTAGTAGAAGCCAGAGATCCAAAAGAGGCGGAAGCTAGACTGACGGAGGGAATGAAGGGAACAATGTCGGATTGGGGATTAGAGTCAATAGTGGAAACAAAGATTCTGGATGTATTTAAATATGATCTAGAAAAGAAAGCTAAAGAGCTAGAAGAGAAATAAAAGAAATAAACCCTCCACCTTTTTATAAGATTTTCCATGTTATTTATGTTTATATGTGCATTTATTCACGGTGGAGGGTTTTAAAAAAAAACAAAATACCATGAAAAAGATGGCATCTGAGTTACTATTGGCAATATCTGCATTAATAGTAGGCACGGGAATAGGAGTGAATATTTGCTTTTGGGTTGTAGATTATCCTGAGAAATGGATGAATACATATACTATGTATGCAAGTATAGTGTCATTGATATTAACAATCATTTCAATATGGCTAAAAAGTACAAATGTGAAAAATGCGGCAAAGAAGTACTGATAAGAAGTAAAGGTCTTTGTCAGTATTGCAGGAGCAAAGAGTTGCCTCCTAAAGAAAAGAAAAGAATTACATCAGCATATAAGAAGAAAGTTGTGAATCCGGATTTATCCGGATTTTTTCGTTTAATGCTGGAGAAGTTGGAAGATAGTAGAATATCTTATACTGGGAAGCCAATACATTTTCCTACTGTGTGTAATGTATGTCATATACTTCCTAAGCGATTTTATAAATCGGTAGCAACAGAAGAGCAGAATATAATATTTCTTTCTGAGAGTGAACATACAAGATTCGATCATTTGCTTGATTGCTTAGAGTTTGATAAACTTGAACAAGAATTTCCAGGTGTATGGAAAATAGCATTAGATAGAATAAAAACTATGATGGAAGAAAATAAAATAAAGGAATGTGGGAAATTGATGTTAGGAATACAAGATAAATATTTTTAAAACAGCGTATGAAAATGGATATAGATGATTTATATAGGTTAATAGACGATATATTAAAACATAGAGATTCATTTTTTTCTTTGTGGGGTAGAAATGAAGATCATGAACAAATTTTCCTAGGGATTTTTCCAGACGAGGAGTCAGCTAGAGTTGCATCAATTTTTAGAGGTGAATATGACGGTATTTATGGGGTTAAACACGAAAGAAAATAAATATAAGTTATGAAAGAAAAAAAAGAATACTTAATCAGTATAGGCTTTAAACCTATGTCAGAAGATGAAAACAACATTTTGTTTGTCAACAATGGATATGTTATATCAGTAGCAAATCCAGATCAAACATTAGAAGATGTTGTGGCAGAAGCAGAATATAGTTTAAAAAACGAAGATATTATAGAAAGAGAAGAACTTCCTTTTGATGGAGAAGAGGAAGATCCTTTTATCTCAAACTCGGAAGCAGTAGAGCCACAATTCATCTGTGAGGAGCTGGCAGACATCCCAACGCCGGTATTCCGCAGACTGTCGCTGGATGGAAACAGATACTATTATAGACTTCTGGAAGATGGAAGTGTAAAGATATATGCTTCGGGAACCAATTTGATAAATGACGGATATGCTGACAACAAGGATGCTTTAATGCAATGGAAAGAACTACAGAAATTAATGGGGCAGAATCCTAAAGATGTGACAGAGTATGCAGCGGATAAAGGTACTATCATGCACTTCCTTTATGAGCAATATCTTAAAGGAAGAGATATGTATTTAAGACGAAGTTTTATCATTAAATTATTGGAAGAATCAGATTTGAGGATATCTAAAAAGAATATGGATAGATTTAAATCAAGTGTAGATGATTTGGATGATATGATCGAAAGATTAGTGAGATTCGCTAAATTCTGCACTGATTATGAATTAAGACCAATGGCTATTGAGAAAATACTTTCTTGTGAACAATACGAGGTAGCTTCTCCTATTGATTTGATAGCTGAAATATATGAAGAAAAAACAGTAGAAGGGTATTTTGGAGAAGTATATCAAAAAAATACAAAAGATAAGAAGAAAGGAGATCCTAAGTTGTCTACTAAGAAAATAAAGGAAAAGAAAATAGTTATCATAGACTTTAAATCGGGGGATATGCATAACAGCCAGATTCTTCAACTTGAATTATATAGAAGAATGGTTAAAGAGTGGTATAACATTGATGTAGATGGTATCTATAACTTCAGTCCGAAATCAGAGTCTAGTAAAAAGTACACCTTTAGGGAAAGGTCTGGAAGTAAGGAAATAAAGAAGGCTGATTGTGTGTTTATGCAGGGTATGATAAATCACCAAAACAAAGAAAAGAAGTTCAAGACATACAAAGGTTGTTTGAATATAAATAACTCATTCAAGGAAGAGGATTGCACAATCACATATGATATAGCAGAAGAATTGGCTAAACGATTTAAAAACGAATAATATGATAGTATCAACAGAAGAAACGATTTCATTTGCTAAAGAAAATTTAGGAAAAGAGATAAAGGTAAAGATGGATGATGTATATAGATGCGGTATAATAGTAGGATACAATGATGATTTTGTGATTGTATCATTTTCTGATCATTCAGGATGGGAGGAATATGAATTAGAATCAGATGATGTAATATTATTACATTCTCCGTTAAACGTAACATATTGGTATTGGGATTGCCCATCTTACGATTCTGGGAAAAGAGTATTAGATGCTTGCTGTGGATCAAAAATGTTTTGGTTTGACAAAAATAATCCAGACTGTTTATTCATGGATAAAAGACGGGAAACATTAACAGCAAAAGATAAAGACAAAATAAGAGTAATAGAAATTAACCCGGATTTGGTAGCTGACTTTACGAATATGCCATTCGACAACAATTCTTTTTATATGGTAGTATTTGATCCTCCTCATATGAAAACATTAGGAGAAAATTCCTGGATGGCTAAAAAGTATGGGAAATTACCTAATGACTGGAAAGAAGTAATAAGTAAAGGATTTGATGAATGCATGAGGGTTTTAAAGCCAAATGGGACGCTTGTATTCAAATGGAATGAAAGTGAGGTAAAGGTAAGTGAAATACTTTCTATAATTCCTTACAAGCCTTTATTTGGGCACACAAGCGGAAAACAAAGCAAAACAATATGGATGTGTTTCATGAAAGATTAAAAGATATGGGAAAATATAAAGAAAACAATCCTGATAATTTTTATCAGATTAGATGGCTTGATAATTATATGGATGGTCATAAAGGATTTATAGCTGGTGGATGTTTTAAGAATGTCCTTAGTGGAGAAACAGTTAAAGACATTGATATATTCTTTGAGTGTGAAAATGACTTTAATGAGGCTGTTGAATTTTATGAATCCAAAGAAAATACGATAAAGAAATACGAAAACAAAAAGGCTATTGCTTTTCAAAAAGAGGGGAGTAAAACATGGGTTGAACTAATTAAATCTATATATGGTACTCCAGAGCAAATTCTTAGAAATTTCGATTTTACGATAACTAAGATGGCTTATTTTAAGAGACCTATATATAAAGAGGATGAAGAACTGGATGAGTTAGATATGTTATTTAATTCAGAACAAATAAGCGGCTACGAATATTGTTTACTTCATCACAAAGACTTTTTCGAACATCTTCATATGAAGAGATTGGTTATAGATGAGAATATTCCTTTTCCTATCAGTACATGGGAAAGAACATATAGGTATAAGGGGTATGGATTCAATATGCGTAGAGAAACTAAAAAGAAGCTTTTAGAAGCTATTAAGAAAACTGATTTAGATTCACAAGATTTATCAATGTATAATATAGGAGGATGGGACTAATGAATTTAGTGGATTGTTATGTAAAGAAGGTTTTAAGTAAACCATATGAACGTTATGGAATGTGGTGTATAGATGTAGAATTTGATTCTTATGGCCACAGATCAGAGGGAACTATTTATGGTCTTACAAAAGAGGAGGCTGATAATATAGATGTGGGATATAAATTTTTACGGTAATGGAAGATAATAGGGAAAAAACAATAAATGAAGCAATTATAAAAACATTTAGATTTCTTCATGGGAACGTCAGCCTATGCCCTAAGTGTAGAAATTATATGATAATAGATGGGTATAGATGTTTTGGTTGCGGATATGATATAACATCAAGTAATAATAACAAACATTAAAACATACAACATATGAAACTGAAAGTAGATTTAGACGATTTTTATTTGGATGAAGAAGATGATCTTGTTCCAGCTATTAAGGATTTTGTAGTAAATGAAGTAACTAGTACTATATGGGATAGAGTGGAAGAAAAAATAAAACAAAAGATATTGGATTTGTGTAATGAAAATATACAAAAAATAATTGATGAGAAGATAGAGATGTATCTAACTGAAATGTTAGATAAAGAAATGATTAAGAAAGATCGTTGGTCTGATGAGCTTGTTTCTTTACAAGAATATGTATTAACAGCATTTAATAAAGATTTCGATAATAATTATAAAAATACATTAGGAAGGATTGTAGAAGGTAAAACAAAAAATATTTGTGAAGAGATAAAGAAAAGATATGACTTGCTATTTGCATCTCAGTTGATATCTAAAATGAATGATCAAAATATGTTGAAAGAAGATATTGCTAAATTAATATTAGATAAATCATGAAAGTAAGATTAAGAAAAGAGTCATATTGTATTATTATGCCAACATTAGCAGTATGGTGGGGACAAGTAAAATATAATGGTGGATATAAATTTAGTATATCTTTAATAGCATTGTGTTTCGAATTAGAATTTTTATTCTTTAAAAAGAAAGAAAATGGCTGATTTTGTACAACAGGGTCAAGTTGCCAGATTTCAATTGGACAGAAGACCTGGGAGATCAAGATTAAAAATGAAATGTCCATCCTGTGGAAAGGAGCGTTGTTTAACTCCTTATATAGACGTAAAAACAGGACAGCCAGTGGGAGATCAGTTCGGCAGGTGTGACCATGAGCGCACCTGCGGATACGATAACCGTCCCACTGGAAAAGATGTTGGTGATAAGGAATTATGGGTATCAAACAATGAGTGTAGTAAAGCATTTAGGATACCCGATAAACCGGATGTAGCTAATTTTATTCCTTACGAAGAGTTTGCTAAAACTATAAATCCAAGAGAAGATAATAATGTGTTTTTTAAATTTCTGTCTTTTTTATGGGGTAAAGATAGAGTATCTGACATTTTTAGAAAATACAATGTAGGTTCAATGGATTTATGGGGATGGAATGGATGCTCTATATTCTGGCAGGTTGATAAGAACTTCGTTTGTAGGACGGGTAAGATAATGGAGTTTTATATCAAAGAAGGAGAGAAAAAGGAATGGATTGATGTGAAGCGCGTAAAAGGAGATGATTACAATCATGTTACTTTTTATCATTCCCTTAAAGGAAGAGACTTTGTTTTTAAACAATGTTTATTTGGAGAGCATCTTCTTAATTTCTATCCTGAAGACAAGGTAGTAAATATCGTTGAGGCTGAAAAAACGGCTATTGTGTGTGCCATAAATAAACCCAATGAATTGTTTTTAGCTACAGGAGGATTGCAAAACTTTAGACCAGAGGTTATGAGTGTTTTAAGAGGGCGTAAAATAAATGCTTTCCCAGACAAAGGAGATGCTAATAGGATTTGGAAAGAGAAGATATACAAATCTCTTCCTGGGCTAAAGATAACGGTTTCGGATTATCTACAAGGTTTAGATGATTTGAATGATGGAGATGATATAGCAGATTTGATTATTAAAAACAAAGTAAAAGCATTATATAATGGTACTAAGTGAAATAAAGTTGACATCTACCCATAGAGAAGATTTAGATGAAGCTGTTAAATATTGTCTTAGGATTTGCAAAATGATGGGCAGAGATTGTAATAAGATGATATTTAGTAGGGATGGAGTAGACATAGAGATGAAAGAGGGAATGACGGAAGTTTCGTTGTTTAATGAGTTTATTAATAAAAGGAGGGAAGAGAGATGTTTTTAAATGAAGTATGGAGAGCTATATATATAGAATCCAAATCTAAGGTTTTAGAACAGGAATTAGAAGAACTTGGGATAAAAAATGAATTAGATTATCCAGATGAGAATAAGGAAAGACCTATTCTGTATGTAGGAAGAAATATAAATGATAATTTGTATTTTGCAAGATTATATGAAAAACATGTTTTAGAAAGATGTATTTTAGACGATGAACCTAATATGGAAATAAAATCAGAGGAAGATTTTTTGAAAAAAATAAAAGAAGAGTGTAAAGAATGGAACTCACAGAAAAGCAAAAAAGAATATTAGCTGGTGAAATATGCCCTTATTGTGGTAGAGAAACACAGTTAGTTAATGCTGATGAAATATACCATGAGAAGGGAATGGGTATGGTGATGATGTGCAAGCCATGCAAAGCCTGGGTGGGCATTCATACTGATGGTACCAATAAAGGAAAGGCTAAAGGAAGATTAGCCGGACCATCATTAAGGTCACTTAAAATAAGAGTCCATGCAGAACTAGATAGGCTTTGGAAAACCAAAGAAGAAAGAGGGGATATGTATAAAAGTTTATCAGAGTTTCTAGGTATCCCTCCTGAGTATACTCATATAGGAATGTTTTCAGAAAAGACTATGAGTAATGTGTTTGAATTTTGTATGATTAACAAAAATATATCTGGTTCCAATATAGAATGGTTTAGAAACGGAGATAAATGTCCGCATAAAAATGGAGTAATAGTAGCTGGAACATCAGCTTGCAGAGGGTGTCCAAACTATTTACACGACAAAGACCAATATGTTTGGTGTGATCAGGATATGTCTTATGGTAAATTGAAAATAGTATGAAGAAAGGAGACAAAGTAATGTATAATTACCAAGAAGAATATGTTTCTTTAGAATCGGCAAAATTGCTGAAAGAAAAGGGATTTGTTGAAGGAAGTCAAGCATTCTATGATTTAAGTAAAAACGGTGAATTTGTCATTCAAACATCATTGTATGTCAATGGATTGGATGAAAGATTTATAGAAGCACCTACTTTATGGGAAGCTCAAAAATGGATAAGAGATAATTTGTATAAGAGTATTGAAATGTATTCCATAGATCAATCTCATTATTCAGCCAAAATTAAGATATATAGCAGAAAAGGTCGTACAGGAGCATACGAAGAAGCATTAGATAAAGCAATAAAAACAGCATTATTATGAAAACAATTATTATTTACAGTTCAGCAGAAGGGGATTTATTATTTTCAATAGTAGAAGGAGATTATTATCATTTGAACAAATGTTTTATAAACAGTGGGTTAGATTCTAGAAAGGAGCGTGAAGCTTGTGACCTTCTTTATGATGAAGAAGGTCATTTCAAAATACCCATGTCTAATGATATGTCTCTTCTTGAATCTAAAAATTGGGACAAAGCGGCAATCATAACATTCTTACCATAAAAAGAAGTTATAATAAAATAGGAACCAAAAAAAAGAAAAACATGGCAAAAGCAATAGAAAATCATAAAGGATTTCTTGTACTGGAAATAAGTAGACAGGAAATGATTGATAAATGTGGTAGTCTGGGTATATGCGATTACTGTAATGGTCCAGCATCCAAAGGTTATTATGTAGCTGTTTTAAACAGATGGTATTGTCCGGCATGTTATAAGCATTTCATTAATACAGCTACGAGATATGAAGAAGATATACCTATAGAGAAAGCACATTATAAGCATTATTGTAAACTGTTTGGTGTAAAGTTGAAGGTTGAAAGTTGATTTACTATCTTTGCTAAGAAACTTAATACTTAGCAAAAATGGGTAGATCAACAGAATACTACAGAACACATCCTGAGGCTAGACGAAAAAAAAGCAAAAAAGGATAAAGAGATAAATAAAAGGCCAGAGCAGAAAGCGAAGCGGAGGGAGTTAGGTCGCAAGAACTACGTCACCGACAAAGCCAAAGGTAAAAGCTATCGTAAGGGCAAAGACTTATGCCATACTTCTTCTGGACTTAGGTACAAATCGGTTAAGAGCAATAGAGGTTCTAAATCAGATACGAAAGGGGATAAGAATGCAAGGGGATGATATTAGATATATATTCAAGACATCTAAAGAGCTTATAGAGGAGGCTTATTACCAGATACAGAAATATCAAAATAAAGAATTCATACCTGCCAAGACAGGGTATTCTTATTTAGATGAAGCTATGATGGGAGGAGCCTTTCCTCAAAACGCTATAGCCATAGGAGCTAGACCTGGGGTTGGTAAATCTTATGTTGGTCAAATCATAACCGGCAATTTACTTAACCCTTTGATTAATCCTCAGGCTAATGATTATCTTCTAGTGAATTGCGAATTCGAAATGAACCCAATGGACTTAGTGACTAGGGTTCTAAGTAGAAAAATGGGTAAACCTATAAAACATTTTTATGATAGACCTACATCAGTAGAGGAAACTAAAATCAGAGAAATTCTGGAGCAAGAAAAAAGAAATAATATTATTTATATTCCAAAACCATGTAGTATAGCAGAATTTAATAGAGCTATAACGCATGTTTTGAATAAAAATAATAGAAAGAAATTGATTGTAGTTAAGATAGACCATATAGCTCTTATCAAAAAAATGGGAGGAGATCCTAAAAGAGTTATGGATGATTTTGTAGCTACTATAAACGAATTAAAGTTAGCTTACAGTAATGTGTTCTTTTTGGTTATATCTCAATTTAATAGAGATATAGAAGGAAGAAGGTCCCCGAAAGAGCATGCTCCTAGAATGAGTGATTTTTATCAATCTGATGAACTTGGTCAATTGTGTTCTATCATGGTGGGTTTAACTAATCCTAGAAGAATGGGATATGAAGAATACATGTATTTCCCTGCTACCTGGTATACTAATTTAGATAGATTCAAACCAGTTAACAAGAAAACTACTTTTAGAACAGAAGGATTGTTATTCCATCATGTATTAAAAGTAAGGCAGGGAGGTATAGAGTCTTTGGAGAATACAATATTCCCTGAGGTTATGCCTGGATATGGTTACTTATATGGAGAAGGTGGTGTTCGTTATATTAACAACGAACGTCCGCCGGAGGAACCTAAGAGTTACACTTTAGAGAATGAGGAATTTGATGATTCACCTTTTGATTAAAAAACAATGAGAGTAAATTACGAAGAATGTGAGTTTATTATTCAATGGTTGGAAATGTTATCAGAAAACCATGAAAACACGAAAGACATAAAATTCATAAACCGATTGGCTGATAAATTCAAACTGTACAAGGATTACAAAATTGGCATCCGTTTAAATGAATACCAAAATAAAAGATGTTTAGCTTTAATAGCAGAAGCATCTCGTATTGTAAGAGAGTATGGAAAGTTTGCCGGGGATATGTCTTTGATAAACGAATATGATCGTCTTAAAAAGGAATCGGCGGTCATATCAGACTCTATAGGAGATATAGAAGGTCAACTTAGAGCTGACCTAGAAAGTGCCAAGAAGCAGCTAGAAATAGTATTAGATAGGATTAAAGATGATCTTATTGAAAACGATATGGCTAGAAGTTTAGCGGAAGCAGAGAGGAAAGCTAGGGTTGATCCTAGATATGAATCTGCTTTAGAAGATTATAGAGAGTTTACTAAAACAACTAATGTCATGAGAAACAAATTAAATACCATGAAAGATATTCACGATGACATTAGACAATCGGTATCTACGGGAAGGAATAGTATAATAAAAGAAGGATACAATCAATAGTAAGATGAAAGAGCAAGAAAAAGTAGATCTGAAGGCAAAATATAATTTTTCAGATGAATTAATCGAAAAGATAGAGCACTCAATTGATATAATAAGAAAAGCAGAACCAATGGCTCTTAGTTTTTATGATAAGGGTTTTTATTTGTGTTTCAGTGGAGGGAAAGATAGCCAATGTCTATATCATGTGGCTGTGTTGGCAGGCGTTAGATTTGAAGCGAATATGAATATGACATCCATAGATCCTCCACAGGTTGTCAAATTTGTAAAAAAGAATTATCCAGATGTAGTAAAACATGCACCAGAGATAAATTTCTATGATTTGATTATTAAAAAGAAATCACTTCCATTTGCAACAAAAAGATATTGCTGCGATATATTGAAAGAAAGAGGTGGAGCAAACACTGTTTCGTTAACAGGAATAAGAGCAGAAGAAAGTAAAAAAAGGGCATCAAGGAATGAACTAGAGATGTCAAGAAGAAAACTATCTGTATCTTTTGACCAATTTGATGAACACAAAGAAAAGATGATTACATGCGTAGGAGGAAAAGATAAGATTATTATATCGCCAATACTTGCATGGACATCTGAGAATGTATGGGAGTTTTTAAATAAACTTGGAGTTCCTCATTGCGAATTATACGATCAAGGTCATGATAGAATAGGATGCTTGTTTTGCCCTATGAGTAGAGTAGGAGAGATGAGAATGTATCCAGAAAAATTCCCTCATCAAACAAAAAAGTTTAAGCATGCGATAAAAAAATTATGCGAAATGGGAAAATATCAATCATTGAATAGTGATCCAGAATTAGTGTTTGAGTGGTATTTATCCAAAAGAGTAGTAAAAGATTTTATAAAATTAAAAAAAAGAAGATATGAGCCTAGATGTTACGATAAGATTCAAAAATAAAGAAGGTAAAGATGACTTTTGGGATGCTAATATAACACATAATATGAGTTATATGGCTAGCAATATACCGGTGGTGATAGAGGATTTCGGATTTCAAACGCTATATAATTATGTATGGAGACCAGATGAAATAAAAAGCAAGGTTGATACAACAATAATGTGTAAAGCTTTAACAGAAGGGATAATATCAATGATAAAAAGAAGAAAGGAATTGCTTAAATATAATCCTGAAAATGGATGGGGTGATTATGATTCGTTTTTATCATGGCTTATAGCATACAAAAATATTTGCGAAGATTATCCGGGATGTGATATAGAGATAAGCAGATAATTAAAAAAACAAACCAGTTATGTACATAAATTTCGAACAACTTGTTTCATCGGGATTAAGTCCTAATGATCTAATAAATTTATTAGCTATACGTCAAAAAGAAAAATCGGTAATAGAATCTATATCTGATGAAGATCTAGAAGTATATCAGTCTTTTGGTTTTGTAGAAAATAAAGGTAAAGGAGTGATTAGATTAACAAGCAAAGGAACTTCTTTCTTGACAACAGTAGAAACACCAGATGTTACAGATGATATACTGGATACATTGAGTGGAATGATATCGGTGTACGAAAGTAATGGCAAGGAGATTGGGGTAAGCAGATTAGAGGCTCAAAGCAGATTAACCTGGTTTATGTGTAATACTAATTTCAAAAAAGATCTTATTATAGGAACAACGAAACAGTATGTACAAGAATCAAATGAATATACATTGAGTTTGTGTAACTTTATATGGAGACCTCAATCATCAGCATTTTCAATCCATAAGAATTTAAAAGATTCTAAGTTGTTTGATTTAATATCGTCAAGATATGGACTTAATACAGAGTTTTATTTCAAGGACTCACAGAACGCGTTGATGAAGTGGTTGTTCGCTGTATCTAGATTACCTAATCCTCCGGCTAAGTCAGATGAAAATTGTTGGTTCACAGGCAATTCAAAACAAGATAAGGAAAGGATTATTGATATAAAAACATGTTTATTAAACATATTAAGGAAGTGGAAGAGATGAGAGAGGATATAAAACAAAGAGTAATTTATTTAATTGATGAATGGTCAATTAAAGAAGAAGTTAATGAAGATGACGATTTATATAATGATCTAGGGTTTGATGATTTAGATTTTATGGAATTTGTCATAGAGTTGGAAAAAGAGTTTGGTATATATTTACCTGACGAAGGAATTTATGACATGAATACACCCAAAGAATTTATAGATTTTATCTTTAAAGAATTAGAAGAATGAATATATTATCATTATTTGACGGAATTAGCTGCGGCATGATAGCTCTAGAAAGAGCTGGAATAAAAGTAGATAAATATTATGCCAGTGAAATAAATGAAGATAGTATAATGATATCTAAAAAGAATTATCCTAATATAATCCAATTAGGGAATGTGAAGGATTGGGATAAATGGGATATAGAATGGAAGGGTATTGATTTGGTTATAGGTGGTTCGCCGTGCACTGACCTATCATCTAGTGGTAAAAGGAAGGGATTAGAAGGCGAAAGGTCATCTCTATACTATTACTATAGGTTCATTCTTAACATGATAAAGAAGTTCAATCCTAATGTAAAGTTCTTGTTAGAGAACGTAAAAATGAAAAGCGAATATAGGGATAAGATTTCAGAAGATTTAGGAGTAAAGCCTATGGCAATAAATTCTGCTTTGGTGTCAGCACAAAACAGAACAAGATTATATTGGTTTAATTGGGACTGTGATTATCCTGAAGATAAAAACATTTGTGTGGAATCAATATTAGAAACTAAAGGTGTTGTTAGAGAAAGATACAGAGTTAAACCTGGAGTGCAAATATTTGATGGACCTGAACTAACAAAGTCTTTTTGTATTCAAAAAAGATATTATAAAGGAACACCTACATTTAGGAAAGAATATTGTGGAGTACAGTTGCCGGATAATTCGTTCCGTCCTTTTACGCCTATTGAACTGGAGAGGTTGCAGACGCTTCCAGATAATTACACAGCAGGTCTATGCAATACGAGACGCGGAGAGTTGATAGGGGACGGCTGGACGGTTGACGCTGTGGCACACATTTTTAAACATTTAAAGTTAGAATAATCATGACAGACGAACAATTTGTGGTTAATAATAATCTAGAGGATTTTAAAGAACAAAAGAAAATCACTTTTCTAGAAGTAGGAGATAAAGTAAAAATAGTTTCATCTGCTGGTGAAATACTAGGAGATGGAATAATAGAAAAAGAGATTAATAGCTATATAGTTGTTAACGGAGAAAAGTTTTGGAAGAAAGGCATTGATGGAAAACATAGAAAACGAACTAACTATCTAGAGTTTGTTATGAGTTTAGAAGATGCTGAAAAATATAAGGTAAAGGAGAACAAATATGGAAGAAGTAGAAAATAAAGCTATTGCTTATGTCAAAGAGCATTTTGGAGATGTATATGATTGGGAGTCTGTAAGTATGTCAAAGCATACATTTTATTATGAGTTAAGACAGGCTTTCATATGTGGTTATATGAAAAGAGAAGAGGAGGAAAGGGAATGAAAAAAATATATATAAACATTACAAATCATTGTAATGTGTGTTGTCCATTCTGTTGTATGTCATCTGATAATAAAAAACAAACATTTATGACATTCAATACATTATATGATATTATAGAAGATATTAAAGAATCGTCTATAATCATTCAATTAGAGGGAGGGGAGCCAACAACACATCCACAATTATATTTATTTCTAGAGTATGTTGCATCATTGCAAAAGATAGAGGGTATTGTTATTGATACTAATGCATTAACACTTGATAAATGCATTGATAAAATCATAGATATTGCCATTAGAAATAAAAAGACAATAACTATAAAACCGTCATTTAATACTTATCTAGAAAAAATATATGATAAGAATCATAATTGTTCTTTTATTTCTTATTTACAAAACATAATTTCAGCTTGTGAATTTATTGAAAATATAAAATTTGAAATTAATGTAAGAGGATATAACAATGAAGAGTTGGAAATACTTAAAAATAAAATACCAGAAAAGATAAGGGAAATATCTAATTTTCATTTATTCAACCGTTATGGTAGAGCAATGAATGATAAAAATATTCCAGACTTGCATATTAATAAAATATATGATACATGGGGATGTTATGCATCTGACGGTAAATATTTTGGAGATGATTTAAAAGCTAGAGCAATTTACGAATCTAAATTATTGTAATAATGAACACATTGAAATTTCAAAATATAAGAGAAAAGAGGCAGGAATGCTTTAATGTTGATGAATATACATTTAATGATTTTGATTTTGAGGGAAAGAACAGAAGGGTATATTCAAATGTAAATTTAAGTATATTCACAGATGATTATTGTAACGCTAATTGTAAATTTTGTGTGGCTCAACTTAGATTTGAAAGTAAGGGTCAAATGTACAAAAAAAGTAGAATAGCATCTGACAATGAATATTTTGATAGACTTGATTCAGTTCTTGAAAGATTAAAACCATTAAATCCGTCTATATCAATTACGGGAGGAGAGCCAACAAAATCTCATAGATTAATACCTATATTGCAAATTATTGAAAAACATGGATATAGGAAAAGAACATTAACAACAAATGGATCTGGCTTATTTGATATAGTTGATGGCAAACCAGTTATACAACATATTACAGAAAATCATTTTCAACATCTTAATATCAGCAAAGCTCATTTTGATGAAGAAATAAATAAGAATATTATGCAATATGAAACTGGATATTGTAGCAATGAAGATATTGCTCGTATCGCCATGTTTGCAAAAGCCAATAATTTGCGCCCTAGAATGAGTTGTTTATTACTAAAAGACGGAATAAAAGATATTGATGGTATTAAAAAATACCTTGATTTTTACCAAAATTTAGGGATTGATAATATCATATTTCGTGAAACAATGGATTACGATGAAAAATCTATGAGTAATCATATAAAAATGGAATATCTAAAAAACAACAAAATTTATCTTAATGATATATGGAAGCATATAGATAAAGATTCCAGTTTTAAGTTTATAAAACAAATACTTGGATATTATTATTATGTTGAGGTATATAAATATAAAATGGTAGACATGGTTAGTGAAAGTGCTAATCTTGTAAAATTATATGAACAAAAGAAAATAGCAAGCGATGTGGTTTTTGAAATGATTTTTCATCCAAATGGAAAACTCAATGGAAGCTGGGTGGATAACGAAGATGTTTTATTTGATTATAAAAAATAATGAAGGTTCCAGAAACACATCTTCTATATAAAGAAATAGAAGGAGATAAAAGACTAGCCGTTTCTTATTCTCAGATAGACACGTTCCAGACATGCCCAATGAAGTGGTATAAAACGTACGTGGAGGGGATGCGGTCAACCGAGAAGCAGGAAGCTACATCTTATGGAACGGTCATCCATCAAACTCTGGAATATTTCTTTAACAATCATTGCCTGCCAAAAGGAGAAGATTTAGGACAAGCTATAAATTATTTCGCGTATAAAGAGCAAATACCGTTCTCTTCTCCAGAGAGTATGTTGATAGCAATGAAGCAATCAGGAGAGTTGCTAGCATGGTTAATTGATTTATTTGATAAAGACAAATCAGGTAAATTTAAGATATCGGATAGTGAACTTAATCCTTTCGAAAAACTATTAAGACAAGGGAAGATAGTAGGAGTAGAAGAGGATTTTGTGCTTCCATATAAATTACCTAAGCTGGTAGAGATAAATGGAGTTGTACACACAAAAGTATATATAATAGGTTCCGTTGATTTACATCTAGCTATAAAATATAAGGATAATATATATCATTATGTGATAGACTGGAAATCAGGAAAAGATGTTTTCACCGAAGAAAAGCTTAGGATGAACTTACAACATCCTATTTATTCATTTTATATTTATAGAAAATATGGTCATGGATTACCTAAAATGTGCGTTTACTTTTTTACTAGAACAAGACAATATCAAAAATTATTGGTAGATGAAAAAAGGAAAAACGAAGCAATAAATGATTTAAATGAAATATTTAATAAAATGTATGACTTTGAAAATCATACTGTAGATTCTTTCTATGCTTATATAGAAAAAGGTGATAGGTATGTAAAACGAAAGGCTGCATTAAAAGATAGATTATTGGAAAATCAAAGACCGTGTCCAAAAGCATTATGCTATTACTGTGACTTTGGACTACATAAGAAAAACTTATGTCCTTATTCATCAAATTGGGACCCATCTAAAAAACGAAAAAAATGAGAACATATTCAAGTTTACAAGAAATAAGAAAGATTTTCGATGAACATCCATCTATTATTGCAATGAAAAAAGATAAAAACAAATACGCAAGAATAGGTAATTATGCTATGGCTGTTCAAACACAGGCTAAGATAGAGGAAGCATGGAAATCATTTTTAGGTGATTTTGAGAAAACACAAGTGTCTTTTATAGATACAGTGAGAAAAATGGATGAAGATGATCGTAAAAGAAGTATGGTCAACTTGTTTTCTCTTGTTATGATGGCTGACTGTTTTGATTTTATGTTAGCTGATATAAAAGAGACACTTAACAAATATGAGAAGGGAAGCGTATTGGACCAATTTGATTCTATGAATAAACTTAGTAAAGAATCAGCTAATCAAATTCGTTTCTTATTAAATAATACAGAATACTCTTTCAGCGAAGAATATGCTAACAATACAGATTTGTTGAGGGAGATGATAATGGAGAAAGTAGGAGAAGGAATGTATTCGTCATATGAAGTGAAATAATCATAAACATGAACTGGATAACAATAAAAAGCAAAGAAGATTTACCTCCTGAAAGAATACAGGTAATAGCTAGAGGATCTTTAGGAACATATGATATTGCATTTGTTTTTAATGGTAAATGGATAACTAAAGCGGGTAAAATAACTCATTGGAGAAGATTAGATAAATTAAATATAGACAAAGAAATTATGGCATGGTTAGCAGTAAATAGAGATGGAAAAGAGTTATGTTTCTACGGAAAACCAGAAAGGTTTGAAAGAAATGGAGAATGGGTTTTAAATGAAGCGGATACAAGTAACCCTTGTTTATTACCAAAAGGAGCCATAGAGAGATTCTTGGATAGAAAAGTAACATGGGAGGATGAACCTATAGAAATTCATTGAAATATGGAAAAAGAAAGAATAAAAGAGGCATATGGTCTTTATTGGAAATATGTGGAAAAATTTGTAGATGAAGAGGGATGGGTAGAATGTAGGAAAATCCCTCATTTACTGGATTCTTACTATGAGTTTAATCTAAATAAACAGACTGAATTTCAAAAAGGAAATATAAGTCCTACTGGATATTCAAGATGGAGACCAAAAGAATTGAGTAACGATTAAAAAAAGTGGTATCATGGAAAAAGAAATAAAAGAACTGATTCAGGATTTCGAACAAGATAAAGGAAAAAGGATATTCAAATATATATTATCTGTGTCAGAAGAAGATGAGCAGTCTTATTTTAATGTGGAAAAATATTATGTAATAGCCAAAGATATATTTGATTACTATTTAGTGCCAGACAGCGACATAAAAAAGATAATATCTATAAGTGTAAATTGGTCTGTAAATTCACCATATTCAATAAACAAAATAGATGTATATCAAGATTGTTTCATCAAAAGAATAGTATTAACCTTATTCACAGACAAAGAGAAAGAAGATGCCATAAATATGATTAAAGAGGAATTTAATGAACATATAAACAAAAAAGAATGGTATCAGAGTAATGATTTTGTAGAAAAAGTAAATAAGTCATTATGTATGATTTAAGGCCATATCAAAAAGCAGCGTCCGATGCAGGGGTTAAGCACCTGCTTGGTAGATCGAAGAAACCTGGGGTGATAGTTGCTCCAACAGGATGTCATGGGAAGGGAGAATTAATATCTATGGCGGACGGAACGAAAAAGAAGGTGGAAGATATATGTGTAGGAGATAGATTGATAGGTAATGATGGCACAAATAGAACGGTGCTTGAATTACATAGAGGAGTAGATGACATGTATAAAATTATTCCAATAAAAGGCAATCCATTCGTTGTAAACGGAGATCACATCATGTCGTTATATAAAACAAAAGAAGGTGATTCCCCAAACGAAAGACCTAGAATAGATCATATAACAGTAAAGGATTATATAAATACTAATAAATATTACAAGCATTTGCATAAATTATATAAGCCTGATATCGTTAATTATGACAAGAATAATAGAGAGATAATACTTGATCCGTATTTTATAGGAATATATTTAGGTGATGGCAGTTCGGCTGATGGGGCTATAAGTATAACAACTATGAGAGAAGAAATAGTTGAATACTTATATGAATTTGTAAAAGAATATAATTTATATATAATAATATCGGAAAAGAAAGGAATAATTAATAAAGCAAAATCATATTTTTTAAGTGGTGAAAAATGTAAAGGATGTAACCCTATAACAAATGAATTAAGAAGATTGGGTGTTTTTAAATGTACTGCTGGATATAAGTTTATTCCATTGGTATATATGGTGTCATCAAAAGAAGATAGGCTTAAACTATTAGCTGGACTTTTAGATACAGATTCACATTATGATGAAAGTAAAAATACATATGAATATTGCTCTAAATCATTCGTATTGGCAGATCAAATTGTGACATTATGCAGATCATTGGGATTGTATGCAATGATAGGTAAGCCTAAAATAGTAAATGGAGAAACATATTACAGAATATCAATTACTGGTGATTTGGAGAATGTTCCAACAAAAGTAGGTATAAGAAAGGGAAGAGAAAGAAGGCAGAAAAAAAATAATAGAGTTACAGGATTTAGTGTAGAATATGTAGGTAAAGGAGAATATTTTGGGTTTGAAGTAGACGGGAACCACTTGTATTGCGATGGTCAATTATTTGTACATCACAATAGTGGTAAATCTATTATAATTGGGGATATAGTTAAAAGATTAAACGCTCCTACTTTAGTTCTCCAGCCATCCAAAGAGATATTGGAGCAAAACTATAATAAAGCCATATCTTTTGGGATGTCGCCTACCATATATTCTGCTTCATGTGGAGTGAAAGAATTGTCTGAACTTACTTTTGCTACTTTGAAGAGTGTAAAGAAAGATGTAGGAAGATTGAAAGAGATAGGGGTAAAGTATTTATTGATAGATGAATGTTTTATAGGAGAAACAGAGATTTTAACAAACAAAGGATTTGTTAAATTAGAATCATTGAAAGGAGATGAAATAGTTGCTCAATACGATAAAGGTGATATATCCTTTGTTAAACCAAAAAGATATATAAAGAAACACCATGATGGAGATATGGTGTTATTGCATTTAAAAAATAATATAGATATACCTGTTACTCCAGGTCATGAATTTCTTTTTTATTCAAAAAAAACAAAGTTGTTTAAAAAAGAAAGGATAGACAAAGCTTCGTTTCATGGAGGAAAGTTAATACCGGTATCAGGCACATCAACGATTAAAGACAATGGATTGTTATCGCCATTGGAAAGATTGTATATAGCAACTCAGGCGGATGGAAGCATTCACACAGTATGTAAAAAACATATCACAGTTTCTTTTTCTTTTGCAAAAAAAAGAAAAATAGATAGATTGTTTTTATTGTGTGAAGAGTCAGGGATTGAAATACGCGAAGTAAAGTGTTCAAAGAACAAAAGAAGATTTATGGTAAAAATGCCATTAGATACAACCAAGGATATAAGAAACCATATATGTTTTCCAATGTCATATAAAAGAGCTAATGAAATAATAAACGAATGCTCTTTGTGGGATGGAAATATTGTTAGTGATAATATGTTGTATTATTCTTCTAAGGATAAAAGCCAGGTAGATTTCTACAATGCAGTAGCATCTATAGCTGGTCATAGCTGTTATGTATCAATTGAAAAAGATGATAGATCTGAACGCTTTAGTGACATGTATAGACTATTTATATCGAAAAATAAAAAAATGAGATCTACTGCGTTTATGAAAAAAGAAAAAATAAGCTATAATGGAAACGTGTACTGCGTAGAGGTTGAATCAGGGGCTATAGTTTTGAGGCATAAAGGATATACATTTGTATCAGGAAATTGTCATGCATCTTATTCTCCGGAAGAAGGATCGGAGTTTATGAAGTTCTTGAAGGAATTAGGTGATGTGAAAACACTTGGTTTTACAGCTACACCGTGTAGATTACATACCTATAGTTCTATGATAGAGGGGAATTATTCTAAACTTAATTTACTAACAAAAGACGATCCTAGATATTTCCAAAAGATTGTACATGTAACACAAGTTAAAGAACTTATAGATAATGGTTTTTGGTCTGAACTAAAATATGAGATATGGAAATTCGACACTAATGCTCTTAAATTAAATAACACTGGAGCGGAATATACGGCTGATTCTATATCTCAGGCTATTGCTAAAATAGGATTGAATAACACTATTTATAAAAGAGTATTGCAGTTGCTTAATGAAAGAAAGCATATTTTGGTAGCTATGGATTCAGTTACTAGTTGCAATAGAATAAGTGAGTTCATGAATTCCAAGATGGGTGATATAACAGCAGTAGTATCTAATGAAACCAGTAAAAAGAAGAGAGAAAAAATAATAGAAGATTTTAAATCCGGTAAGATAAGAGTAGTATTTAACTACTCGGCGTTATCTACCGGATTTGACTTTCCTGAACTGGATTGTGTTGTTTTAGGTAGACCAACGTTTTCGTTTCCATACTTCTATCAAGTACTAGGTAGGGCAGTTCGTCCTCATCCAATCAAAGAAGATGCTTTAATAGTTGATTGTTGTGAGAATTACAGTAGGTTTGGAAGAATAGAGGATTTGTCTATAGAAGAGTTTCCTGGGAGAGGGTGGTGTATGTTTACAGGCAATAAACTTATATCAGGGGTTCCTATGGGGCATACAGTTACTAAAGAGGCGTTGTACAACCAAGCAAAAGAAAGGGGACTTATGGAGCCTATGCCTAACGAGAGCGGCAGACGTTCTCATCCACTGGATAGTCAGATTATGTGGTTTGGAAAGTACGAAGGAATTATGTTTAAATATATTCCTTTATACTATTTTAAGTTCATAGTTGAGACTTTTGATGTAAATTCGGAGAAAATACAGATGATAGTAAAATACTATAAGGATATTATATTATGAGCAAATACAGATATAGTAAACTAGAAGAAGATATATACCTATTTTGCTATGGAAATTGATGATTTTTTGTCTTATAGAAAAATAAAACAAGAAATAGGAGAACGTTATAGTATATCCGATCCAGAAGTATTTATAAGTTTTTGTAAAGAAATAACAGAAGAAGATTATAATCATTGGTACTTATGAAAGCAGAAAAAGAATTTAAAGCAGAAGATGGGAGTGCTTATAGAATAATAATGAAATTAAGTACATTCTCATCAGATTCATATGGTAGATGGAGCATAGATGTCTATAAAAAAGAAAAGAATAGACGTATGTGGTATAAGATGGAATGTAAAGAATGTGATTCTTATACCCTAACATATGCTCAAAGAGAGAAATGTTATATGGATTTCATCCTCAACAACGTTAAAATGGAGTGGATTGAAGAACTGAGGGACTATATATTATTAAAAATGAAAAACGATCTTATATTACATGAACAAGAGTAGAAGAAAAAGAATATCTGATATTATCACAAAGTTAAATAACATAGCAAGTGAAATAGAGGAGATTAAGGATGAAGAAGATGAGGCGTATGACAACCTTCCAGATGGTTTGAAATTAGCTGACAAAGGAATTAAAATGGAGGATAATGTAAGTACATTGGAAGGTTGTTCTATTGATATAGAAAGTATGGTTTTAGCATTAAAAGATATGTTATGAAAGAAATAGACAAACAAGATATTGATATGACTAGAAGGCTACTTGAGCGTCATAATGAAACAAGTAGTATTGTAGTACATAAATCCACTAAAAGATATGGGTGTATATTAGAGAACAATGTCAAAGACGCTAAAAACCTAAAGAACAGAATGGTTGTATGGAGAGGTTTGTATGGCGATTTTGACATATACTGTATGGAAAGAAATGAATTTTATTCTAAATTCGAAGAGGCGTTCAATGATGACAATGCTATTATTGCGTTAACCAAATATTTTTATAAAGAAAGATATAATCCTATTGAAATATATTCAGATATAACTAAAAACAATACAAAATGATATCATCAGTAAAAATAAACGATAATAACAAGACACCGTTTAAATACGTATCAAACATAAAAGCGTTCACAAACGGATCTGAATTCACGTTCAAACCTGGAGTCAATGTAATTATAGGAAAAAACGGAAGCGGGAAATCAACGCTTATTAATATTATTTCCATGTATATGCTATGCGAGAGATCTATGTGTTCAGAAGCACCCATAGAAGTATTGGACTTTCCTCATATATTTGATGAGGATAAGGTGTTTGATGGAATAGACATAAAGGCAGATTACGTAGGAAAAGTATTCAGGCTTATGCCTTATATGGAAATGAATCAAAGTGAGATATTGAATGACATCCACAACTTCAGTCTATACATGAACGGATCTTCAAGCTCGTTCGGAGAGAAGGGTATTTGTTCTATAGAAAGTCTTTTTGATTTTATGTTCAAGCAAAAAGATTACAGCTTTCCGATTAACAAATTAAAGGAGCGTAAGGAAAAAATGAATGACCTATGGGTTTCAAAAATAGATAATCTTATAGATTATTATAAGAAAAACCACATAGAGGTAACAGAAAAGAGTTTTGAATACACTGTGCTTATGGATGAGCCAGATAGAAATCTGGATATTGAAAACATAATGCAAATTTACGATATTCTATCGTTCCATAAACCACAGACACAAATCATTGCTGTAATCCACAACCCGTCTCTTATTTACAAGTTATGGGATACAACTTGTGTGAACTTTATAGAAATGACAAATGGGTATTTGAATGATGTGATTTCTTTTATAAGAAAGTGAAAAATGGATTATATTATTATTGTTGTATCATATAATAGTGGTATAACAGGATAAAAGATGGACAATATTATTAAAAACATAGAAAATGAAAGACGTAATTATTTATCATAAAGTAGATTTAGATGGAGTAGCTTCTGCTGCCATTGTAGTAGATTATTTGAAAACAAAAGGAAGAGAATACGAATTGCTTGGATGGACTTATGGTGATCCCATTCCTGAATTAAGTGATGGTACATTAAAGGTATGGATATTAGACGTATCTTTTGGAGAGGACCATGAAAAGATATGTGGTAAATGGAATATGGATTGCTCGGAGGTTATTTGGATAGACCATCATAAGACGGCTATTCCAGAGCATTTGATGGAGGAGCAGGGTATGGAGGGCATCCGGAGAATCGGGACTGCCGCCTGTGAACTCACCTGGGAGTATTTGTATGGACCCGATGATTACTGTTATGAATTAATTCAGTATTTATCTGCATATGATGTATGGAATAAAGAAAGATTTGATTGGAACGATGTTATGGCTATCCAGTATGCGGCTAGAGCTAGAGCAGGGTTAAATGTTGATAATATGGTACATTTGATTGAGGCTATAGGAGATAATAGTGCTTCAATTATATCAGAAGGGAAAGCTATCCTTAATTTCCTTGCTAATAAAAACAAAGGAGAATGTACAAACTATTCGTTTGAAGGTCATATAGATGGATATAATGTTGTTTTCATGAACACAATAGAGTTTAATTCAACGACATTCGATTCTGTTTACAATGAAGATAAACATGATTTAATGTGTCCTTTTGCTATTCTACCAAATGGGTTAGTTAGATTCTCATTGTATTCTACAAAGAAATATATGGACTGTGGAGAAATAGCTAAAACATTTGGAGGTGGAGGGCATAAAGGTGCTGCTGGATTCCAACTCAGTGTGAATGATAAGAGATTTTTAGATTTTATGGTAAATCATAAATTGATGTGGATATGATAAAGAAAGGTGATAAATTAAAAGTAAAAAATCCTTTTTGTATTATAAGCGAAGGTATTTTGCCAGAATTTGAGATAGAAAAAAGGAAAAGGGATATATATTATAATAAAATAGTAGAAGCTGTAGAAGATGAAGAGGATATAGAATTATGTGGTTGTTTTGTAAAAATATCATACATTTCATCTGAAAAAGGCAATCCTATAAAATATGAAAATATAGAAACCAAATACTTAGAAAAAGTATTTCCAAAAGTTAAGTATAAAGATATTGAAACAGGAGAGTTAAAAGATGGTCGTTTAATAGGAGAACCTATTAGGAATGGAGCAGATATATTTGTAAAAATACAAGTAAACAGTGGTTCGCAAGGAACGATATTGGTGAATAGTAAACATGTTTACTCTATATTGGATGGTGGATATAATAATGAGGAATTTGAGGAATTTATGAAGACAATGAAAGATATTTATTATAAAGAGAATGAAATGATAAAAGATAGTAGCAGTGATAAATCAATAAAGAATGACATCCAAGATGATAAACTTAGATGGGACCTTCTTCCATTGGAAGAAATAGAAGATATTGTCAGGGTTTATCATAGTGGTGCTAAGAAGTATGGTCCAAATAGGTGGCAGAATCTTGAAGACGGGTTCCAGAGGTATAAAGCCGCGGCGCTCCGTCACCTACTGGAGTACGAGAAAGGGGAGCGGGTAGACGCAGATACCGGCTGTCTCCATTTGGCTCAGTTTGCGTGGAATGCTATTGCTATGTTGTATTTGGATAAACACGGTAAAGGGTTAATTAAAAACAATGAGAAATGAAAGAATTACAAACAAAAGAAGAGTATTTAGAATCAGCAAGAAAGTTCAATGAAACCATGAGAGAAAATGGTAGTATTATAGGATTTAGCCCTTTAAATAGACCTGATGTGGTATTCGTGTCATTACTTAATGATAATATAAAAAAGGCATTTCTTAATGGGGAACCATTAGGGGATATGTTTCATAATCTTAGATTATTAGGTGTATATGAAAAAGAAGGTGAAAAATTATTTAAAGGGTTTAGTGTTGATCAAAATAACTCAAAGGGCGAAATACATTTTATTATTTCTGGAGCAAAATTGGATAACAAAACACTTATATATACAGGAAAAATAGAAGATACTATAAATATTGAACAAAAAGGTAAAAACTAAAAGAAAAATAAAATATGAAAGTAGATATAGATAGAATAGATATTATCAATATGATAAGAGGAACATATCCTAATTGTGAGTTGATAGACAAATATACTAAGCTGGGATTAGGGTACTATCATGGGGCATATAATGCATGGAGATGGGATGAAATAACAAGCACAAGTTGGGATAAATTTTCAGATATTTATTTAATGAAGTTATATAAAGAAGTTAAAGAATCAAACAATTAAATCTAAATAGGCTTTATAAAAATTATATAATCATGAACGGACAAAAAATGACAATAGAAGAGTACAAAAAAGAAATAGATGCTGATTTATTGAGTGTTGAATCATCTATTCATCCAAGAAACAATAGAATAGATCATATAATTTCTGTATTGAAAGATTCAGTATCATTTTATTACCCAGAAACTAAACCAGAGATACTAAAAGGTGAAATATCGGATGGATACCACACATTTAATGAACTATATAGATATCGAATGCTTTACAATGCGGCTTTCTTTAACGCTTTGGCTAAACAAGGATCAATCAAAATGTGTAAATCCAGAAAGCATAGTGATGGAGAAAAGTGTTTTGGGTCCGATGATTGGTTTATTGTAATGGCAATCCTTCCTACTGGTCAAATATCCAATCATTATGAAAGTGAATATTGGGATTTATTTAACATACCAGAAAGAGAAATAGCTTTTGAATATGATGGACATACACCAAATGAAGCTGCTGATAGGATTGAGAGATATTTGAAGGGAGATTCCAATCTTATGACTTTTGAAAAAGCAGTTAAGCTTATTGATGCTGGATGTAGGATAAAAAGAAAAAAATGGAACGACAAATATTTAAGCTTATATAATATTGGATCGTTTGAGGGAGAGTTTGTTTTTCTCACTGATGAAAAAGAGATGTCGTCATATAAGTGGAATCCTAGTTTAAGGGATTTAATTGCAGAAGATTGGGAGGTTGTAGGATGAGTTTATTTATATGTGCAAAATGTGGTTGTATTGATAATACGGCCACATCCAGTTATTGGGGCTTGACGAGATTAGGTGCTAAAGACGATTACATATATGATGAGTCTTTAAAAGAATACAAAGGGAAGCCTCTTTGTTCTGAATGTGCTAAAATAATATTTCATAAAGACAACTCTACTCCCAATGTTGTTCCTGGGAAATGGCATGGGAAATTTCCTAAAGAGTTGGCTACAGAGGAGGATAAGAAAAAAGTTAGATATAAAGGTTTAATATATTAATGGTATGACGATTTTAATAATAGCATTAGTGATTGTATCAATAGGTATAGTAATATACTTATATAATGATCTTGTAAACACAGAAATAGTAGGATATGAATATGATAGCTTTAACGAAATAATGACTGTAAGATCAAAATGTAAGACAGGACGATTGTTTACAGACAAATATACCGGGAACGGCACTGTTTGGTTTCATTTGCCGGATTATAGAAGATGTAATGTTTTTGAGGAAAAGACGCTAAGCAGTTTTTATCATAAGTCAAAATATATCAATGATACAAAATATTAATATAACATGAAATACATAATTTTGACATACTCCCATCGTTAAAACAAACAGGATTCTTGGATACAATCGTATGATACCCCGGTATTGCTACCGTTGGAATTACTCATACTTTCCAATTCGGAAATGCCCTTCCGAAGTATATTACGGGCTGCAAGAACATCACGGTCGTTGACAGCTCCGCACGATGGGCACGCCCACGTGCGGTCTCGTAACGACAATTCTTTATTAATGCGGCCACATTCACAAATTTTGGAAGAAGGATACCATTTATAGATCTTATGTACTGTTACTCCGTATTTTGTTGCAACATACATAAGTTTATCAACAAAAGAAGAATGACTAAGGTCGGAAATCTTCTTTCCCCACAAGCGTTTCATAGCATCGATGTTTAGATCTTCAATAAAAATATAATCATATTGTTTACACAGCTCATGAGCTAATTTCCATTGAAAATCTGATCGAAGGTTGTTAATTCTCTTATAGGCTTGCTGTAATTCGAATAAGATTCTTCTTCTATTGTTAGATCCTTTCTTCGCGTTAGAAAACTTTTTGCTTAGTTTCCTAATCTTGTTTTGATGTTGTTTGAAAAATAGAGGAGAAACGATACTACCGCCATCGTTTTTAGTCAGGTAAGTTTTCAGGCCGAAATCCAATCCTACAGATGCACCATCATGTGTCTTTCTACGGGAATTTATAGAATTATGATCTGTAATAATTATCAGACTATATCGATGGCATGTTTCTCTAACTATTCTTATTTGCTTAACATTACCTTCATAAGGTCTACTGTATGAAAATCTAAATAGTTTCTTGTTCTTATTAATCGTAAGAATATTTCCGTTCAGAGTAAACCCGCCTTGTTTAAAAACAAAAGAATTGAAGCAATCAGCTCTTTTAAACTTGGGTGGACGTTTTGCCAACTTCTTGAAGAAACGATTGTATGCAGAATCTAATCTTTGAAGGATTTCTTGAACTGTTTGTGAATGAAGTAAATTCCTTTTGATTCTTTTGGCAAAATGTTTTTGCATATTCACAACTGGAATATATTTCCCAAACAGCTTGTAATACCTACGCTGTAGAGATAAAGCGTGATTCCATACAAAACAACATTCTCGAAGCATCTTATCGAGATATTTCGTTTTCTTCGAATGATATATATTATACTTGTATGAAATCATTTTAACTATATTTATGACACAAATATAATAATAACTTTTATATTTACAATAAAAAACATGGACAAAAGATGGAAAATAAATAAAAGCAGTGTTTATAACATAGGTTATCATATAATCTGGTGTTCTAAATACAGAAGGAAAATATTGACAGAAAGAATAGAGTCCAGATTAAAGGAGTTGCTTTTTGTAAAATCAACAGAAAATGGGTGGACTATTGAAAGTATTGGAATAATGCCTGACCGTGTTCATATTTTTATAAAAGCAACGCCCTCGGATTCTATTTCGCATATTGTTTCCCAGTTAAAAGGATACACATCATTTATGTTAAGAAATGAATTTGAAACGATAAGGAAAAGACTTCCTTCATTATGGACAAGATCCTTTTATGTAGAAACAATAGGGCATATATCAGAATACGTTATTAAAAAATATATAGATGATCAAAAAAAGCATTAATCCCATGCTTTCAAGCATGGGATTTACGAAAATCGTAATTCTAGCATTTTTGTTGTTAGGATGTGATTCTGACACGTGTACACCATCGGAATATTTCATTGTAAGACATATAGAAATTAAAAATGAACAAGTAGTTCGTTATACAGCTAAAAGTCCAAATAATAGTTTTATAGAGCACAAGTTCATATATTTCTATGATAAAATGGGGAAATACAATATTGGAGATACTTTAATGATAGTAAAGAAAAATAGTGTTAATCAAGTAAAATAGTAAAATATGGAATTATCATACAACGCAATAAATGCATACAAAACGCTGCTTACAAACCCTAAAAATCATGGATTTGAATTTAAGCCAATCCAAGAATGCTTTGAGGAGGTAGAAGAAGTTACGCCTAAGCATATTCTATATGAGCAATATATAGAGTATTTAAAGAAACCTCTTCCTAAAGTAGTATTTTATATTATAATGGATGATCTATTTGGTAGCAGATTAGGTAAAACAGATAATAAAGGGTTATATAAATGTTATTTGGGTTATAAACTTAAACTGAATGTATGATGGATTTAATGGATTTATTGAAAGATAAAGAACGGCTAATAAAATATATTATAAGCACGTCACAAAATGCCGATAAAATAAATAAGGGGCTTCTTTCCATGAAAGAACGAAGGTTTTCCGACCGAGGTATGTTAGATAAGGTTGTGGAAGTAACTGCCATGCAGACCAAGCAGATCGAGTTGCTTTCTGTAATAGCATTAGTATATATGGGTAACTCATCTTTCGACAGGGATGTGGCTCTTATCCTAAATAGAATGGGAAAAGGAGAAGAAGCTTTACAGCAAATGTTTAAAAATAAAATGGGAGGAATGAAGTAATGGAAAGAAAAGAAATAGAGGAACGATACAATAAAATGGTATCCGGAATAGAAGAAGCTGGAATATACGATGGAAGAGGAACATACGATTTGTATAAATGTAAAAGCTGTGGTCATTCTATTATAACAACATATGCTGTAAAAGGGGTAACGCCTTTTATCATAAGATGCAAAGGGTGTTATGGAGATATGGTTCATGAGGCAACATATAAAAGTATACCAGAAACTATTTATGCTATAAAATGGGTTAGACCAACACTACAACAAACAATGAAATTATCTCCTAGACTTATAGAACGTGTTCTTAATGGCGGGTTAGTAATGGAAACAGAATTAAAATAATCGTTATTGTATGACAACAGCATATTTACTAAAAAGAGCAGAAAAGGCTTATTATCTTTATAGAAAAAGATGTGGTGATATAGCCAAAGAGGCTCAAAAATATATAGATTGGGATAACAATGTAGGTTGTGAATACCTTCCTTCTGATGGTCTGTGTATATTAGCAACAGTGTCAGATAAGTATTCTAATGGAGGTATGCCGGAAAGTGTATGTCCGGCAAGTACATTCTTTTATTTTGTAAAATCAAGAGATAAAATAACAGAACAGGAGTTTAAATCAATTTGTATTTAAAAACATATAATTGTAGTAATGGCTATGGATAGAACACAAGAAGTAGAATTGGCAGCTAATACCGAAGTAGAAGGATTAAATGGTTTGAATGGTTTTGATAAAACCGATATGTTTAATATGTTTATTGTTGGTGCTAAATGGGCAGATACTAATCACAAGAATACATGGATAGATATAAATGAACAATGTCCAGAAGATGGTCAACTTGTTTTAGCTAGAGTTGATAATGGAAGGATAACATTAGCTAAACCGTGGATTATTGAAACAGAGAATTCATTATCTGTGAAATGGACAGCAGAATATATACCTCTTTTTGGTGAATATTATATTACTCACTGGATGCCTATTCCTGAATTTAAAGAACATGAAGTATGAACAAAACGTGGCATGATAAAGGGAAACCCAATTTTGGTACTCTGGTAGTTATAATTAACAACGAACGTAAAATTACTTTCTTTGGATATTATGGCTTTAGAGCCATTGAGCAAAATGAAAAATGGGCTTATATGATAGATTTAGTTAATAATACAATTGAAGAAAAATGGAAGTAAGAAGAGTTATTTATTTTGGAACAAACGGTTGTGCTGGGCATATAGCTATTCCGATTACTGGTGATTTTACTGATGAAGAACTAAAGAAGGTAGAATCTATAGACAGTAACAATGATTTCTACAGAGTGTTTAATAAAAATGAAGGTAATTATATACCAAATAAAATTATATCATGATGATCTTTTATATAATAGGATGTCTTATATCGTTTAGTATCATAACAAAAAGACATAAGGATGGCAAATATGAAGTATCAGAAGTCATGTTTTTGCCTACATTGGTTTTGCTTAGCTGGGTATATGTGATTATTTATATAATATACATGTTGAATAATAAAAGGAAATAGAATGGATACAATTAAAATAGATAAAAATAAAGTAATTGACTTATATACAAGCAGTGATGAAAAAAGTAAGGAATTACTAGAAAACATATTTGGAAAGAAATGGTTCTATCCTTCCATTCAGGATCGTATAAAAACATTTGAAGATGCTTGTAATGAATTAGGCGAAGAACATCCGTATGTAATACAATGGAAAACATGGGAACAAACGGGCATGAATATAAGAGCAACTGCTGCTTATCTTAAATTATGTGTCATTGTTACTGCCCTCAATGAATATTGGAATCCGGTTTTTGTGAGAGGAGAATTACATTATTATCCTTTTTTTGTTTTTTGCTGTCAAGAAGAAGTTGATAGATTAAAAGAAGAGAAAGAGGATAATATACTTAATAACCCATCATATAGTATACATCCATATGGAAGATTGATATATAAAGGAGTAAATGAAAGTCGTACAATAGTAAATATAGCAAACGGAACACATCTTGTACTAAAATCAAAAGAGTTAACCGAGTATGCTGGTAAACAATTTATAGATCTTTATGGTAAATTGATTTTAGGAAGATAAAAGTGTAAAATATTATTACTATAAAATAAGCCTGTCCTATCATCACTGACTGGACAGGCTTTAATGTTTAAACCAAATCTAAAAAACAACCGTTAACCTTAAATTACGAACAAACAGTTTACTTTACCTTTCGACATAAAGATATGGAATATTTTTGGTAGTTGTATTTTTATATGGTTATATTTTAA
>ERZ857922.1137-NODE-1137-length-34689-cov-4.253393_pt1 | contig 34689 bp, 23 predicted proteins | sample MGYA00519579_ERZ857922 | MGnify/ENA primary metagenome ERZ857922 (study PRJEB31778, sample SAMEA3449375) | human gut metagenome | biome: human gut; feature: human-associated habitat; material: faeces | place: United Kingdom | collected 2010/2012 ... | reverse complement strand
TGCCTCAAGCTGCCAACTGGGAATATTGCGTTAATAACGTGAAGAGCAAACAACATCTTGTAGATATCAAAGCTAATGTGAAGAACTCACAGTTCGCTACTCCTCTCTTCGAATTCTCCGGTGCATGTTCGGGTTGCGGTGAAACTCCGTACGTGAAATTGATTTCTCAATTGTTCGGTGATCGTGAGATGGTTGCTAATGCAACAGGATGTTCTTCGATCTATTCAGGTTCTATCCCTTCGACTCCTTATACGACAAACGAAAAAGGTCACGGTCCGGCATGGGCGAACTCTTTGTTCGAGGATTTCTGTGAATTCGGTTTCGGTATGTATCTTGCCGTTGACAAAATGCGTGAACGTATCGTTAAGTTGATGAATCAGGCTATCGAAAGCGGTTGTCCCGAAGAAATGAAGACTTTGTTTACCGAATGGATCGCCGATAAGGAAAATACGGAACGTTCTATCGAACTGGAAGCTAAGATCACACCGATGGTAAAAGCTGCAGCCGATAAGTGTGAAATTTGTAAGGAGATCGCTTCGTTGAGCAAATATCTCATCAAGAAATCTCAGTGGATTATCGGTGGTGACGGAGCTTCTTATGATATCGGTTTCGGTGGTCTCGACCATGTTCTTGCATCTGGTAAGAATGTAAATATCCTCGTATTGGATACTGAAGTTTATTCGAATACGGGTGGTCAAGCTTCTAAAGCGACTCCGGTAGGAGCTATTGCTAAATTTGCCGCTGCCGGTAAACGTGTACGCAAGAAAGATCTCGGTTTGATCGCTTCTACTTATGGTTATGTATATTGCGCACAAATCGCTATGGGTGCTGATCAGGCTCAGACTCTGAAAGCTATTCGCGAAGCTGAAGCTTACGACGGACCTTCTATTATTATCGCTTATGCTCCGTGTATCAACCACGGCTTGAAGAAAGGTATGGGTAAAGCTCAGGCCGAAGAAGCTGCTGCTGTTGAATGCGGATATTGGCATTTGTGGCGTTATAATCCTATGCTCGAGGCAGAAGGCAAAAATCCGTTTACATTGGATAGCAAAGAACCGCAATGGGATAAGTTCCAAGACTTCCTGAAGGGTGAAGTTCGTTACGCTTCTGTAATGAAACAGTATCCGAACGAAGCCGCCGAATTATTCCAAGCTGCTCAAGATAATGCAAAATGGAGATATAATAACTACAAACGTCTTGCAAAACAACAGTGGGGTGTTGAAGTAGAAGATTGATTTTCATCTATGTTATATTGAAAAAGGGAGAGCATTATGTTCTCCCTTTTTATTTTCGGTAATAGATTTATTTGAGTTCTTTATAAGAACGATAGCGGGCAATCTGAAGAATGAAAATGAGAAGCAGACCGGAAGAAAATACAGAAATGACCTGATGATATTTTCTTATCGAAAATTTTGAATAAGCTCTTGGTAGAAGACTATGTCGTTTAGAATATCTTGAACCTTTTTATTTTGGACGAGAGGCAGAAGATCCGAAATAATCTTTGGATAAAATAAGATTTGATATGTCCCAAGCTTTTATTTGATCAGGTATAAGAGGAGAGTCGTTATTTCCGTATATCGATTTTTTGTCCCAGTGTACGGCACTGGATACGGGATATTGTAAAATGCTGTGTCCCATTCCTCTCCATGAATAATTGTTCAAGCCCATGACATCGAGTAAAGTCGAGTATATGTCGATTTGTCCCATAATATTTTTATAATTTAGAGAAAGTGGGGCATTTAGAATAATCATCGCGGTTTCTCTATCAGATAGTTTTCTTTTTTTTCTGCCGTCTAAAACGTTTTTACCTAATTCATCATGATCGGAGACGATGACTATCGTTGAATTTTTATATAAATTGTTCTTTTTCAGAGAATCGATAAAAGAACCGATTGCCTGATCTGTGTAATGGAATGCCTCCATACAGTTTCTTACCGTAGAAGTAAATTGCTTGGACTCGGATATCCGGGTTTTATTTATAGGAGTGTCGTAAGGCATGTGTGTCGAGGCGGTTACGATCTGACAGAAGAAGGGTTCGGGCAAATTTTTTATAATTCTAAAACTTTGTTGCATCAGAGATTTATCGCTGATACTGCCGCGTATCATATCGTCTTTTTCCAGACATTTTTTGTCATAAAGCGTGTCGAATGAGAAGGCTTTGGACATTTCTTTTTGATTCCAAAAGTTTCCGGCATCGCTGATAATATTGAGGCTATAATAACCATAAGGTTTTAGGGCATCGGCTAATGATGGAAAATGTTTTGTTTTGCAGGTTGTTGCCGCTGCTCCTGATTGCAGAGGTAGAATTCCCGTATTGATCATAAGATGTCCGTCGCTTGATCTGCCGTCTTTTACCTGGGGAAGAATATGCAAAGCCGAAATAACAGAATCTTCTTTTATAAAACGGTTTAGGTTGGGAGTTATTTCGATTCCGTCTATGGTCCTGTTTAATAGCCATGAATTGAGAGACTCGACGATAATGATGATCAGATTTTTTCGGGGATGATCAAGAATCGTATTGTGTATTTGTTTTTTTTCTTTTGACAAAATGAACCGGTCGATATAGTTTTTTTCTTCTGGTGTTATTTTTTTTGAAGTTGTTGTCGCTTTAGTTAAAGTATAAACAAAGTAAGGAACAAGTCCGTTTGCTTCGACATAGAATGACGGTCCGAAAGATGCAGTCCATCTTATCCAAGGAGACGGTCGGTTCGGATCTTTTATTATCGTTGCTTTTAATGGTGTTGCAAGATACCCGAAAGAACAAATTATGAATATCATTGCACCGTAAGCAATACGTTTTGGGAGAGGTTCGTATGCGCCGATATTGTTTTTATAAAATCCTAAGTACAAAAGTAATAGTAGTATGGTGGGTAGAATGACCCATATATCTCCCGGATGAATAGATCCGATAATGCTTTTTATCAGCAACTCGGAAACGTTATCGAATAAAAAATAGGATGAAAAGGGCATTAGAGTCTGATATGTCCTGAAATACCATATTTGAGATAAACAAAATATATCCAAGAGAAATAATAAAATGAAAATTATCCATTTCCGTTTGTTCATGAGAAAAAAAGGAAGCATGAGCATACACGCATCGAACAGGCTTCTGAATTTTCTGACTATTAATGTAAATGCAGATGTTTCGTTTTGCATTATGTTGTATTGTAATATTTCTATGGATATTGTAGCGCAAATTGCAGTCAGAAAATAAAATAGCAAAAGTCTAAAATTTATATTTTTGAAAAATTCAATGTTCATATTAGTTTATAAATCAATAAAATATAAATATATTATTAGATGTACTATAATATTATAGTATTAATTACGCACTAAAATTTATCTTTTTAAGTGGGATTAAGAGCCTGTTTAAATTTTCCAATAAAAAAATACTATCAGGTCTTTTTTTGTGTTCTCTTCCGGTCTTTTCCCCTGTTTTCCCTTGTCAGATAGCCCGCTATCCTCCTCGTAAAAACAGAAAAACATACTCGGAAGAAATTCTCAAAACTGACCCGAATAAAGTTTAAACAGGCTCTAAATAGATATAACTATTCTGTGAATGTTGGCTTTATCTTTTGATTGTCCGTATATTTATACATAGACAATTTATTCTAATCTAAAGTGATGAAAAATCAACATTATTTTGGGCTTTAAAATTAATATAAAATGGGAATAGACACAACATCCTGTATAAGAAATGCTTGTGAATATATAATAAAAACAAGACACCCTGATGAATTATTCCATCAGGGTGTCTGGTCTTGAAGTTTTCCTTTTACTTAATTCTTAGCATATTCGATTACCCGAGTTTGTTTAGGCAAAGCTCTCGGTTCTATTGCCTGTTTTATATTATTAGCAGGATCGATGCTTGCTGTTGCGGCAAATACAACGATATTTTCGTTATCGGGTAGGATAATTTTGGACGCACCTTTCGGTATGTCTAATTCCAGACGATAGATATAGGTAAATTGATACGGTTCGTTGCGGAATACATATTGGTTAGAACCTTCAAGTCCTAATACCTGATAGTGGCGATGTGTGCCTACATGGGCGATAACTCCGTCTTTTACATACCCTTCACTGAAATTCTGTAATCCCCATTGCGAATAGAAATCGCTATAGTACGGGATTTTCAGATCGACAGCTTGATCTCCTATACGGAATGTGGCTGTACGATCTTTGTCTGTTGCGGCAGCAAGTATATACACTTTGTCGTATGTTTTATCCTGAGGTATGTCGATTGTGTCGCCTTTACATTTAATTATATTGTTTATCCCGGCTTTTCCCATTTTGAAAGGTATCCCGTTTACCTCTAAGACTGCAGGTAATAATTCTGCAGCATAAGAGCATTTATTTCCATCTACATCAGCTATTTCGGCAAAATAGTCTGTCGATATGCCGTTTGCGTTATAACTCAAAGCAATACTTTTGCTCTCTGCCGATTGTAATTTGTGGTTCGGATCTTTCAGTTTCACAATAAAAGTTTTAGGCTGGAACTTACTGCAACTGATAGAAATCGAGTTCCCGGATACAGGTACATCTCCGACATTTTCTTCGATCCCGTTCACCTCACGAGCCCATTCTATATCTGTCGGGAAAGAAATATGTGCATCTTTCACTTCTTTTCCGGCTGTTTCATAAACCCGTAAGACGTATCCGTTCCCGTTTTCTGCTTTTTTCAGCATTTTGACGGCTACTTGAGGTGTATCTGAATTTACGAATGATATTGTTTTTCCTAATACTCCGTTATGTTTAGGTGCAATATAAGTTATTAACGGTTGATTCAACTCTTCAGCTTTTTGTATGATTCCTGCATTTTCGAGAGATTGAGTATGTCCTACTATGGAGTAAATGATCTGGTGGTGTCCGAAATCCATAGTTCTTTGATGAGCATATCGTTTGTCAGAACCCGGTGTGTGCAGCAAAGTCAGGCGAAGCGTATTATCGTCAGGCTTGTCCCAACCGTATTTGCAGTTGTTTAGAATTGAGACACCGTAAGATCCGTCTTTATCAGAAAGATCAGCCCAATGTTGTGCGTAAACTTCATAAGCAAGTTCTGTGTTGTTGCCTCTTTTTATGTTTCCTAATCCTAAATCATAAGTAGCTTCTTTATTGGATACAGATAGCGGAAATTCGGCTTTTAGTAATGAAGCCTTTGTTGCCCAGTCTATATCGGTAATGATGTCAATGCGATCATCAGCAGCACCTTCGGTGAGGCAAATGCGTTGAGTAAATTTACTGTCACCGTATTTACGTTCTACTTTCAGCACAGATCGTAAACTTCCATTTTCTTCTATTGTGATTTTGACATCTTCTTTTATGGATTCGGGTTCGGCATCTATTACGCTTTTAATGATTTCCCATGCCGGCCATTCGTTCGACATATTGTTTCGGAATAAAGCGAGACGTATAGCCTTTCCATTTTTAACAAGTTCTTTGCCGACTCTTTTGTCTATGATCGAAGATATATCGCCATTGGAGTTTAGAGTGACCTTGTAAATACTGTTTTCGATAGAGTTTGCAGTGGTTATCAGAGTTTTCGTATTTTTTTGTTTTCCGGATAAACGAATGTCGTATACGCTATAACTCACCGGATCGACATTTGCCGTGAATAAGATGTGGGCTTTTCCGTCGGTATATCCGAGTATTTGTGCGGGAGTTTCTTTTCCGTCGGGAGTGTAAACTTTTATACCTGAAGGAAATTTATCTGTGGGGATAAAGGCTTCGGCAATATTTTTACGGGCATAAGCAGCCGGATTATAGATTACGACCGGAATACCTTTGACTTTTGTGTTCATTCCTGAAATAACTGCACCGCTTGCCGTGTTCATCACCTGCATAAACTGAGTTTGAGAAAGAATCTCATCATTCCAAGAAAAAGGATATGCTTCTCGAATGCTTGTTCCTGTAAGATCATCATGAAATTGATGCCAAATGAAACGCTGCCAGCTTTCGGTCAAGGTTTTACTTTGATAAGGTAAAGCGCCGAGCCATTCGGCCATTACGGATGCCCGTTCTGCTGCATCTGCTAATTGTTCGTTTCTGCGATTGAATCGTTTCATTGCCGATTGGGAGGTGTAGCATCCCGAAGCATGTACGTCCATTAGCAATTCGCCGTCGAATACCGGTAACTCTTTTACTTTTCCGGAATGTAAATAGTCCTTGTATAGTTGGTCAGAAGATGCGCAGACAATTTCTATCGGTCCGTCTCCTGAAACTTGGGCTTTTTCTATTGCCATAGCGGAGACAGGCATTGCAGAACCCCCTCTGTCTCCGGCACCGAAATAGCGGTATGCCGTATGCATCGGATCTCTTTCTACGCGTTGTATCAGATCATTATCTTTTGTAAGATCATCGTCTTTAAAATTATGTACATAACTACCACAATCTAAAGCACATATCAGTTCTGCTCCGTCAATACCTTTCCAGCGTCCTATGGTGAAAGGTATTTTCGAGTCTCCGTAAAACGGTTTTTTGCGCCATCCCAATTTTTGAGTGGAAAAGCCTATGAGGCCGCAATGTTTGGCAATAGAAGGAAGCGTGTAACCGAAACCGAAACAGTCGGGTAAAAAAATGTCAGTCGATTTCAGTCCGAATTCTTTTTTATAAAATTCTTGTCCGAGCAATATGTTCCTGAAACTGGATTCGGGAGACGGAACATTTACATCATTGGCATCCCAAGAAGAACCGGATACATGCCATCTCCCGTTTTTTATAGCCTCTTTTACTTTTTCGTAGTCAAGGGGATAGTATTCTTTCATCCAGTTATATTTTACAGCTCCTTCAAAATTGAAAATATAATTGGGATAATCACGTATAAGCGCTAAGTTCTGATAAATAGTGCGGGGAATATAGTCAATGATCGATGTTTGTACCGTCCACAACCATTGGGTATCCATATGTGCGTTGGAGACAACGTATGCCTTACCTGATTTGGGAGGCTGTGTAGCCGGAGTATTTCCGGCAATACTTACTAAACAGATTGCTAATATCCATTTTTTTGATAAAAAGGAAATTCCCTTTTTACGTGTTGGAAAAATTTTTTTCATAAGTGTGTAATTTATGTGTAGTTAGACGATAGCATATTATGATTTCATAAAATAATTCAGGATGCATTAAAGGTATAAAATATAATTTAATAACCGATTAAGAGCCCACCTAAATTTTTCGACAAAACAATATTGTAGGAAAATTTAGACAGACCTTTAGGCTGAATGTTTGGGTATATTGTATTTTCTTTGTGTCAAAATTTCTAATAAATAGGTAAAAACAAAGCTTTTTGCCATTAAAAGTAATTTTATTGCGCTTTTTGTTATTTATTTTCTGTTATTTCTTGCAATTATCAAATTATTTGTTTTAAATTTGCGTCAAAATAAAAGATATAGCCTCTATTTCTTGCGTTTTTATTACTAATGAGCAGTTGAAAAGTAAAAAGTCAGAAGCGAAAAAGGGAATAAAGGCTTGCTTTATGCAAAAATGGGATCGGAATTTGAATTATTTACTACTATAAATTATCAAGAAAATGAATGCGCAAAACGTACTGAGTGAATTGAAAAGACGTTTCCCGAATGAACCTGAATATCATCAGGCTGTGGAAGAAGTGTTGTCAACTATCGAGGATGCCTACAATGAACATCCTGAGTTTGACCGTTACAATCTTATCGAAAGATTGTGTATTCCTGATCGTATTTTTTCGTTTCGTGTAACTTGGATGGACGATAAGGGAAAGGTACAAACCAATATGGGATATCGTGTACAGCATAATAATGCCATCGGACCGTACAAAGGGGGGATTCGTTTCCATTCATCCGTAAACTTATCTATCCTTAAATTCCTTGCGTTCGAACAGACTTTTAAAAACTCTTTGACGACATTGCCTATGGGGGGTGGTAAAGGAGGTTCGGACTTTAACCCGAAAGGAAAATCCGATACGGAAATCATGCGTTTTTGTCAGGCTTTTGTTACTGAATTGTGGCGTCATATCGGACCGGAAACTGATGTTCCTGCCGGTGATATCGGAGTTGGAGGACGTGAGGTCGGTTATATGTATGGTATGTATAAAAAACTGGCTCGTGAAAATACAGGGACTTTTACCGGTAAAGGACTTGAATTCGGAGGTTCTTTGATTCGTCCTGAGGCTACCGGTTATGGTAATGTATATTTCCTCCTTGAAATGTTGAAAACCCGGAATATCGATATTAAAGGTAAAGTCGTTACGGTATCGGGATCGGGAAATGTAGCTCAATATACAGTAGAAAAATTGATCAGTCTCGGAGCTAAAGTTGTCACCATGTCTGATAGTAACGGTTATATTTATGATCCTGACGGTATTGATGACGCCAAATTGAAGTATATCTTTGAATTGAAAAATCTGTATCGCGGACGTATAAAGGAATATGCAGAACAGTATGGTTGCAAGTATGTAGAAGGCGGTCGTCCTTGGGGAGAAAAATGCGACATCGCCATGCCGAGTGCTACTCAGAACGAATTGGATGGAGATGATGCTCGTGCTTTGCTTGCAAATGGATGTTTTGCCGTGTCGGAAGGTGCGAACATGCCTTCGACTCCTGAGGCTATCGATGAATTCTTGAAAGCGAAGATTCTTTATGCTCCGGGTAAAGCGGCTAATGCCGGAGGTGTTTCTGTTAGTGGTCTCGAAATGACTCAGAACTCTATCAAATTAAACTGGACGGCAGAAGAAGTCGATGCTCGTTTGAAACAGATTATGTTCGACATCCATACTCAATGTGTACGTTATGGAAAACAAGAGGATGGTACTGTTAACTATGTCAAGGGTGCTAATGTTGCCGGATTTATGAAAGTTGCAAAAGCAATGATGGCACAAGGCGTGTTGTAGTGGAGTTTTCTAAATCATACGATAAAAAGTAAGGCGGATAAAATATCCGCCTTACTTTTTATCGTATGATTTAGAACCTTTTAAGTTTTGTACTTAAAAGGTTCTTGAAATAATCTTTTATCTGTATTCTTTCCAACTTTTGATTTCTATGTCTTCCATTCCTATGTTACAGAATGCTTCTATAAATGCACTTGCCAGACGGGCATTTGTCAGTAACGGAATATTGTGATCTATCGAAGCACGGCGTATCTTGTAACCGTTGGTCAGTTCCCGTTTAGTATGATTTTTAGGGATATTGATGACCAATTCGAATTTATGTTCCGAGATCATGTCCATGACGTTGTTTTCTTTATTTTCATCCGGCCATGAGACAACTTGCACATTCTTTACGCCATTGTCTTTTAGAAATTTTTGTGTTCCGGCTGTGGCATATAAATCATACCCTTTTTGATCGAGTAGTCGGCAAGCTTCCAATAAATCGACTTTAGATTTTGCCGATCCTGAAGAGACCATTACGCTCTTTTTGGGAATGTTATACCCTACTGCAATCATAGAAGTCAAAAGAGCTTCATTGAAATCTTCTCCGATACATCCGACTTCTCCGGTAGATGCCATATCCACACCTAATACAGGATCGGCATTCTGTAACCGGGCGAAAGAGAATTGTGAGGCTTTGACGCCGATGCAATCAACATCGAAAGCCGATTTATCGGGCTGTGAGTATGGGGCGTCGAGCATAATGCGGGTTGCCGTTTCGATAAAGTTGCGCTTTAATACTTTAGAAACGAACGGAAAACTTCGAGATGCCCGCAAGTTACATTCGATAACTTTCACTTCATTATTCTTGGCAAGATACTGAATGTTGAAAGGTCCGCTGATATTCAATTCTTTTGCGATCTGCCGGCTGATTTTCTTTATACGGCGGGCAGTCTCAAAATAGATTTTCTGAGCCGGGAAAACCAGAGTCGCATCTCCTGAATGTACTCCTGCAAACTCGACATGTTCGGAGATGGCATACTCCACAACTTCTCCGTTTTTGGCTACGGCATCGAATTCTATCTCTTTGGCGTTCTGCAAAAATTGAGAAACTACAACGGGATATTCTTTTGATACGTGAGCAGCGAGGTCGAGGAAGTTTCTCAATCCTTCTTTATCGTAGCAAACATTCATGGCAGCTCCGGAAAGTACATATGACGGACGTACCAATACCGGGAATCCTACTTTTTCGATAAAAGCATCGATTTCGTCCATACTGGTGAGCTCTTTCCATGCCGGTTGGTCTATACCCAATTGATCGAGCATGCTGGAAAATTTGTGGCGGTTTTCTGCACGGTCGATGGAGACTGGAGATGTTCCGAGAATAGGTACTTGTTGACGATGTAACTTCATTGCCAGATTATTCGGAATTTGTCCGCCTACCGATACGATGACCCCTTTAGGAGATTCCAAGTCGATCACATCGAGTACACGTTCATAGGTCAGCTCATCGAAATAAAGCCGGTCGCACATGTCGTAGTCTGTCGATACGGTTTCAGGATTGTAGTTGATCATTATCGATTTATATCCTAATTTACGAGCTGTTTGCACGGCATTTACCGAACACCAGTCGAATTCTACCGAACTACCTATGCGATATGCTCCTGATCCGAGCACGACAACCGATTTGTCGTTTTTGTAGTAGGGAATGTCATGATCGCTTCCGTCATACGTCAAATACAAGTAGTTGGTCAATTCGGGATGTTCTGACGCAACCGTGTTAATCCGTTTTACAGAAGGAAGTATTCCTAATTTCTTCCGATAGTTACGGGTACGGATATTTTCAGCTTCCATATTCCCTTGTGGGTTTTCTACAAAACGGGCAATCTGGAAATCGGAGAATCCGAGACGTTTTGCTTCGAGCATTACGTCTGCAGGAATATCTTCTATATGATCGTATGTCTGAAGTTTTAATTTATAGTCGTGGATATTTTTCAGCTTACCGAGAAACCATGGGTCTATTTTTGTCAGATCATGTATTTTCTCGATCGTATAACCTTTGTCGAATGCTTCGGCAATGGCGAAGATACGCATATCGGTCGGGTGGGAGAGTTCTTCTGCCAGATTGTCAAATTTCAGGTCGCTGTTTCCTACAAAACCGTGCATTCCCTGTCCGATCATTCTTAAACCTTTTTGAATGATTTCTTCAAAACTTTTACCGATAGACATGATTTCTCCTACCGATTTCATGCTCGATCCGATTAGTCGGGATACTCCGGTGAATTTGTTCAAATCCCAGCGGGGAATTTTGCAGATATAGTAGTCGAGACTCGGTGCTACGTATGCCGAATTGGGAGTTCCCATTTCTCCGATTTGATCTAGGGAATAACCCAGAGCGAGTTTTGCAGCGACGAATGCTAAAGGATAACCGGTCGCTTTTGAGGCTAAAGCTGAAGAACGGCTCAACCGGGCATTGACTTCGATTACCCGATAATCATCTGTTTCGGAATTGAAGGCGTACTGTATATTGCATTCTCCGACGATACCCAGATGGCGGATAGTTTTTTTAGAAAGTTCTTGTAACAGAGCCAGTTCTTTTTCGTCAAGAGAACAAGTCGGTGCTACAACGATGCTTTCACCGGTATGTATACCCAGCGGATCGAAGTTTTCCATACTCGCAACGGTAAAACAGTGATCGTTTTTGTCTCGGATAACCTCGAATTCAATTTCTTTCCATCCTTTCAGGGATTCTTCTACTAAAATCTGGTTTGAATAGGAGAATGCGTTTTCGGCAAGTTCTTTTAATTCTTTCTCGTTATAGCAGAAACCACTACCCATACCGCCTAAAGCGTATGCCGAACGTATGATCAGAGGATATCCGATCGATTCGGCTGCTTTGAAAGCATCTTCCATAGATTCTACAGCGATGCTTTTCGGTGTTTTTACTCCGATTTCATTTAGTTTTTTAACAAATAAATCCCGGTCTTCGGTATTCATTATCGCTTCTACCGAAGTACCCAATACTTTTACATTGTATTTATCCAGAATCCCTTTGTTATATAGTTCTGTACCACAATTCAGTGCTGTTTGACCGCCAAATGCGAGAAGAATGCCGTCGGGTTGTTCCTTTTTAAAAATTTCTTCTACGAAATAAGGGGTTACAGGTAAGAAATATACTTGATCGGCAATCCCTTCCGACGTTTGTATTGTCGCGATGTTAGGATTAATAAGGACTGTCTTGATTCCTTCTTCTTTTAATGCTTTTAACGCTTGAGATCCGGAATAGTCAAATTCTCCCGCTTGTCCGATTTTTAAAGCGCCGGATCCTAATACCAGTACTTTTTTAATAGATTTCTGCATAAATGGATATTATTTAAATTCTTGTTGTCCGATCAAAAAAAATGCGTTAGCAATAAAGCCAACGCATTATATAATAAAAATTTTAAGTTCATTGTCTACGAAAAACGGGAAATTGCTGTCGGGATTCGACATGCTTGAATGCGGTATACCACTATTCAGATAAATATTAATTATCATATCTTTCCTGTTTTTCAAAATCTCGGCAAAGATAACAGCTTTTAATCAGAATGTCAAATTTTCACTTCTTTTATTTTACTCGAATAGGTTGTCCCAATCGCAATATCTTATTTTTACTGATACCGTTCAATCGGCATAATGTATTTACTGTTGTACGGTATTTGACGGCAATAGAAGAGAGCGTATCTCCTTTTTTCACTCTATAAGTGACATATTTGCTTCCGTTATTTCCGCTTTTCGATGCTGCAGTGCGTGCCGAATAAACATTCTTTACGGATGTTTTTGCTCTGAATACATAAGTATCGGTATGGGGAACTTGATTGACAAAATCGAAAATTTCGTTCGGATTTATATCCAGACCTAAAAAACGCGTTTCAAAATGGAGGTGAGGACCTGTTGATCTTCCGGTGTTGCCTCCTAATGCAATAGGATCACCTACTTTGACAATTTGATTGGGGCGAACCAATATTTTTGAAAGATGCCCGTAAATTGTTTCCAATCCGTTTGGATGCCTTAATAAGACATAATAGCCGTATCCTCTGGCTTCATATTTCGTAATTCTTACTTTTCCGGAAAATGCGGCCCTTACGGTATCTCCTACCTGAAGTTTCAAATCTACTCCTCTGTGCATTCTGCGCCAGCGAGGACCGTAATCAGAGGTTTTGTATCCCGGAACTGGCATGCAATAGTTAGAGACGTCGATTGAAAACGAGTCGGGAAATTGCACAGTCGATTTATAAGGATTTACCCATTCTGTATTCCAGTTATCTCCGTAAAGATCAAGAGCGGGGTATTCGTTATATTCCTGTTCCAGCCTTTTTTTTAGAGCGGCCGAATCCACCACATTCATAATGCGGGGAATTACTTTGTTGTAGGCGATAAGGTCTTCTTGAATGGAGGTATGTTTTTTAGTGGCCGGCTTTGAGGTTTGCGCTGAAACTAAACCAAAGGGGATCACTGTGAATAAGCCTGTAATAATAAATTGTTTTAATCCAATCAATTTCATTCCGATGATTTTTTGTCTTACTTTTCCGGATTTCCCGGAACATGGATAATGTAAATGTGGATATCGTAATCGATACGCTATGTGCCTAGATTTAGGCTCACATTTTCAAAGGTAATGATTTTGTCCGGAAAAAGGATTTTCTGATTAACATCTTTTACGGTAGCGGAAAGAAAAATAATGCTTTATTTGACGATAATTATTTGTATTTTAGATGTTTGTATCAAAATATGTTTTGCAACATGTTTGAACAATTTAAGAAATGAAGATTTGGACAGACTTTTAACTGATCAGACTCCAATTGATTTTCTTTTTGAATATTTTTTGTAATTGGCGGTTCAGGACATAGTTTTCTGTCAGAGACAATTCAGGATCTTTATCTAAAATTTCATTCGCAATATCACGGGCTAATTGCAATATTTGTCCGTCTTTAGCGATGTTTGCGATTTTTAAGTCGAAAGCGATGCCGCTTTGTTGAGTACCTTCCATATCACCCGGACCTCGCAATTGCAGATCGGCTTCCGATATTTCGAAGCCGTCGTTTGTGCGTACCATGATTTCGAGTCGTTTTCGTGTTTCTTGGGAGAGCTTGTGCGAAGTCATCAAGATACAATATGATTGATCTGCTCCCCGTCCTACACGTCCTCGTAATTGGTGCAATTGCGATAATCCGAAACGTTCGGCATTTTCTATGATCATTACCGAGGCATTCGGAACATTTACACCTACTTCGATTACAGTAGTCGCCACCATAATGTGGGCTTCTCCTGAAACAAATTTCTGCATTTCAGCATCTTTCTCAGCCGGTTTCATTTTGCCATGTACCATACAAACTTTGAACTCGGGAAAGACCTCTTGTATATGTTTAAATCCGTCTTCCAGATTTTTCAAATCCGAACGTTCACTTTCTTGTATAAGCGGATATACGATATAAATTTGTCTGCCCATTTCGATTTGTTTGCGAATAGATGCATATAGAGCTCCTCGTTTATTATCGTATTGGTGTATGGTCTGTATCGGCTTCCTTCCCGGAGGAAGTTCATCGATTACCGAAACGTCCAGATCTCCGTAAACGGTCATTGCCAATGTTCGAGGAATGGGTGTTGCCGTCATTACCAGTATGTGGGGAGGCCGGTTGTTCTTTTTCCATAGTCGTGCACGTTGTTCTACTCCGAAGCGATGCTGCTCGTCGATAACTACTAATCCCAGATTTGAAAAGAGTACGGTATCTTCGATCAGTGCATGTGTACCGATAATCAGATTTACATCTCCGGTCAGTAATCCTTCATGAATGCGTTCTCTTTCTTTTTTTCGTGTCGATCCGGTTAGCAATTCTACATGTATGCCGATTGGGGCTACTAATTCGCTGATCGATTCGTAATGCTGAGATGCCAGTATTTCGGTGGGAGCCATAAGGCATGCCTGAAATCCGTTATCGACAGCCATCAGCATACTCATTAAGGCCACCAAGGTTTTTCCGCTTCCGACGTCCCCTTGTAACAAGCGGTTCATCTGTTTTCCGCTTCCGACATCCGCACGAATTTCCCGTAATACTCTTTTTTGAGCGTTTGTCAGCTCAAAAGGTAAACATTGGTGATAAAAATTGTTGAAATAGTCTCCGATATGGTCGAACCGAAAACCGCCCAGTTTTTTTTGTCTTTGTCGGGTAAAGCGGAGTATATTCAGTTGCAGGTAGAACAGTTCTTCGAATTTGAGTCTGAATTGTGCTTTTCTAAGCAAGTCGGGAGATTGCGGGAAATGTATATTTTGTATGGCTTCGGTCAGATAAATGACTTGGGAACGGGCGATAACCTGTGCCGGTAGTGTTTCGGGAAGAGGGCCATTAATACTTTTCCAAAGATTATACATGATTTTTTGTATAGCCTTCGAATTGAGAAAATGACTTTTCATCTTCTCTGTCGTGCTATAATAAGCTTGTAATCCCGGAGCTTTATCGATAATATCGTCGATCGGATCGATTTCGGGGTGAGCGATATTGAATTTGCTGCCAAACCGGGTCGGTTTCCCGAATAGAGTGTATTCTATCCCCGGTTTGTATTTTTCGATAATGAATTTTATTCCTTTAAACCATACGAGTTCGATAATGCCTGTTCCGTCCGAAAAACGGGCGATAAGTCGACGACCTTTGCCTTCGCCTTGTGTTTCGAAATTCAAGATCTCTCCCCGTAGTTGTATATAGGGCATATTTCCGTCTATTTCCTTGATTTTATAGGTACGGCTGCGGTCTATATATTTGTAAGGGAAATAGTATAAAAGATCTTCGAAGCTGAATATTTTCAGTTCCTTATTGAACAGTTCCGCTTTTTTCGGACCTACTCCCGGTAGAAATTTTATGTCGCGGGTTGATAAATCAGACATGGGATAATAACATTTCTGCCAATAACAAATCTTTCGGGGTTGTAATTTTTATGTTTTCCGCATTTCCTTTTATCAACTTGACCTCTTTGCCTGTAGCCTCGACGACTGATGCGTCGTCGGTGAAGCAATCGCAGAACGGTTGGTTGTATGCTTCTTTCAAAAGTGCGGTTTTGAAAACTTGGGGAGTTTGTACACTTCGGTATAAGTTTCTCGGGACAGATTTGCTTTTTCCGTCCGAGGTCAACTCTCGTAGAGAATCGGTTACTTCAATGACCGGAATTACCGCGCCTGACCGTTTTGCTTCTTCGAATGCATTGTCGATTACCTCTTCGGAAACTAATGGGCGTACACCGTCGTGCACGGCTACCAGCCCGTTATCGGGCAAAGTATCGAGTCCGTTTTTTACTGAATGGAAACGGGTAGGCCCTCCTGTAACGACTCTGTGTTTAAGGGTAAATCGATATTGAAGACATAAGTCGTTCCAATAATTTTGGTGTTCTTCGGGTAATACCAAAATGATTCTTATTTCGGTATCATATCTATAAAAAGCTTCGAGAGTGTGCATCAGTACCGGATGACCTGAGATCGGGCGGAATTGTTTGGGAATTTCTCCACCCATTCTCAATCCTTTTCCTCCGGCCACGATAATAGCGTATTTAGGAAGTTGAAGACAATTATCGGTTTGCATTTTTCCGGTTTTTTGCATTTACCGGCAAACTTACATAAAAATAACGAAAAACGTGTTGTGGTGAGTTGTTTTGTAGAAAATACAATTTTTATGGGGATTTTCAGATAGGCTTTTAGGGGATAAAATGTTAAAACTGTATCCGGTTATAGCTTATTAACATCTGTTTTTCAAACTTTCTTTTATAAGTATTGTTATGGAATCATAATCGTTTCTAATAATAAATTTAAATGGAAAGTAATATGAAAAAAATGATTTCTGTACTACCGGTACTATTCGTATTATTTTTATCAACATCGTGTCAGAAAGACCCCGATATGTCTAAATTGGATGACAATTTCATGGTCTATACCGATTATGATAAAAAAGAAAATTTCAGCGAGTTTTCAACGTATTATATTCCGGACAGTATTTTACTTATCTCGGACAGTAAAGAGGCAAAATATTGGAAAGATGATAATGCGTTGAATATTATCGACACTTATGTGAAAAACATGGATGACAGAGGCTACACAAGGGTCGAAGAGAAAGAGGATGCCGATTTGGGTATTCAAGTAAGTTATGTCGAAGATTCATACTATTTTACAGGTTATAGCAACCCCTATTGGTGGTGGGATTATCCCGGTTACTGGTATCCCGGTTATTGGGGCGGCTACTGGGGTGGCGGCTGGTACTATCCTTATAGCGTAGTTTATAGCTATAATGTAGGTTCTATGCTTGCAGAATTGGTAAATTTGAGTGCGCCGACTGGACAAAAAGAAAAACTTCCTGTTTTGTGGAGTGCGTATATGACCGGTTTGCTTTCCGGTTCTAACCGCTTTAATACACAACTTGCTATCACGGCTGTAAATCAAGCTTATGTCCAATCTCCTTATTTGAAAAAATAAAATTACAGACAAGATGAAAACAATAAAAAATATAGGATTGAAACTCGCCGTTATAATGGCGGTTTTCATGGCTGTTCCTGCGGTAGGACAAGCTCAGGTGAAAAAAGGTTATGCTAATGTCGACTGGCAATTCAACGTACCGCTAAGTAATAAATTCGCAAGCACTGCCAGTGGTTGGGGTATGAACTTTGAAGGTGGTTATTTTATCACCGATAATATTGGAGTAGGTCTTTTCTTGGCTTACAGTACGAATAATGAATATTTTGGGCAGAAAACACTGAATATTTCCGAAACAGCAGCAATGACCACAGATCAACAACACTCGTTGTTCCAATTGCCTTTCGGAGCGTCTTTCCGTTATCGTTTTGTTCCCGAAAGTCAGTTCATTCCTTATTTGTCATTGAAATTAGGTCCTGAATATAGTGAGATGTCATCATATTATAATGTGTATAAATCGCATGATTATGATTGGGGATTCTATATTTCTCCTGAAGTAGGTATTACAATGTATCCTACTCAGGACAAGTCAGTCGGTTTCCATGTAGCGTTATATTATAGTTATGCTACCAATAAAGGAAATGTTCTTACTTATTCGCTCGACGGATTAAATAACTTCGGATTCCGTCTCGGTTTGGCATTCTAAAACTATATATTATTTCCTAAAAGGTCATCGGGCAGATTGTCTGATGGCCTTTTTTATGTTATGAGATATTCATGTAAAAATTATTCTGATAGAAAAATCCGTAATTTGGTTAATAGAATCGGAGATTTATCTACAAGTCTGTAATAGAAGAGCTATTATTTTTGTACCGAATAAAAACATTAAGTAAGAAAATGAAAAAAATATTGATTCTTTCATCGAGTCCGCGTCGTGGCGGTAACTCCGACACTTTGTGTGATGAATTTTTACGAGGAGCTACAGAAGCCGGTAATGAGGCCGAAAAGATCTTTCTTCGGGATAAAAATATTAATTACTGTACAGGATGTAGCGTGTGCAGTATGTATGGTAAGCCTTGTCCTCAGAAAGATGATATGTCCGAAATCGTAGAAAAAATGCTTGTTGCGGATGTTATTGTTATGGCTACTCCGGTATATTTTTATACGATGTCGGCACAAATGAAAACCCTTATCGATCGTTGCTGTGCACGTTATACAGAGATAAAAAATAAAGATTTCTTTTTTATTATAACGGCGGCAGAAGATGATAAAGAAAAAATGTTACGCACGGTCGATACTTTTCAAGGTTTTCTCGATTGTTTAGAGAATCCGGTGATAAAAGGAACTGTATTCGGTTTGGGAGTATGGAATATTGGCGAAATTAAGGGTAATGCTGCTATGCAAGAGGCATACGAAATGGGTAAAAATGTGTGATTCTATAAAAATAGGATAGGATGAATAGAAAATTATGTTTTTTGATATTTTTAATGTCGTTAATTATGAATACGCTTGGTGCTCAAAAAATGATAAGACTTTTATCGTCAGTGATAAGGTAGAAGTTGAGAATGTCCGATATAAAAATCGTTTCGGAATTACGATTGCTGCAGATATGTATGTGCCGAAAGACTTTGACAAGTCTGAAAAATATCCGGCAATTGTCATAGGAACGCCTTATGGTGGGGTGAAGGAACAAGGTGCAGGTATTTATGCTATGGAACTTGCCGAACGAGGGTTTATAACTTTGGCTTTTGATGAGTCTTATAATGGAGAAAGCAGCGGTGAACCTCGCCATATTTCTTCTCCGGATATTTTTGTTGAGGATTTTAGTGCTGCGGTCGATTTTATCGGTACACGATCGTTTGTTGACCGAAATCGTATCGGCGCGATCGGGCTTTGCGGGGGTGGAGGCTTTGCAGTTACGGCGGCTCAGGTAAATAAACGTATTAAAGCCGTTGCTACAGCAAGTATGTATGATATTAGTCGTGCAGATCATTACGGATGGAAAGATTCTATGACGAAGGTTGAATATGATCGGATGCTCGAATGTCTCAGTGAACAACGTTGGAAAGATTTTGAGGCCGGAGAACCTGAGTATAATCCGTCATTTCCGGTCGAGGTCGCAACAGAGATACCTGCAGGACTCGATTCGATAGGCGCTGAGTTTTGGGAATACTATGCTCTTAAACGAGGGCATCATCCTCGTGCCCGGGGAGGTTTTTCCGAAACGAGTCATTTATCGTTTATTAATTTCCCTCTGATGAACTATATCGAGACTATCTCTCCTCGTCCTTTACTTTTTATTATAGGAGAGAATGCACATTCGCGTTATTTCAGTGAAGATGCTTATGAGCGGGCAGTTGAACCGAAAGAGCTTTATATCGTACCGGGAGCGCGCCATATCGACCTCTATGATCGTGCCGATATGATTCCTTTTGACAAATTAGAGACATTTTTTAAAGAAAATCTGAAGTGATTGTAAAATATTTGATGGATTGTTTTCTTTGGGTGTATTATAATCATTTAGTTTTTCGTAGGTTCTGAAAGATGAAATAGTAAGAGCCAGTCTAAATTTTCCAATAAAAAAATACTATCAGGTCATTTTTGCGTTTTCTTCCGGTCTTTTTCCTCGTTTTCCCTCGTCAGATAGCTCGCTATCATCCTCTTAAAAACAGAAAAACATACTCGGAAAAAATTCTCAAAACCTGACCCGAGTAAAATTTAAACAGGCTCTAAAAAATAATTTGCAGAATAAAGTTACCATCCGGAGTTCGAATGATTCTTCCGAATGGTAACTAAGTCTAAATTTTAGCAGGCTCTTAATTTATAAAGTTACTTTCCGATTTTACCGATCGGGTTTTCTATTGCTCCGGCGGCACACTTGTTATCGGTATAAGATCTTGTTTTTTGTAGTTGGTCGACATATACGCCTACTTCTTTCAAATATTGTGCATTCCCGGCTTTTAGTGCTTGAGAATTGTCTTTTAAAGGAATACATTTTAGTTTTTGTATGCACTCGATCGGATTTTCCACAAGACCGCATGATATGCCGTTCGGGGTATAATTCATTTGGCTTTCGGCGGCAAAGCTGTCGCTTAATTTATTGCTGGATTCTGCTCCTATAAATGAATTTTTGATAACCAGTTCGTTTTCATTGACATCATTATATTGTATGGACAAGTCAGAAGGGCGTTCTCCTTTTTCGGTATTGCCTTCCAGAATGCAGTTATAGATGCGTTTGGTCATATTTACAGCTCTATTGTTGATGCGTATCCCTCCGCCGGATTGGGAGTCATTGCCTACGATAGTGCAGTTGATAAGGTCGAATGTGCTTGTCGTCTCGGGAACTTGGTCGAGCATGATAGCTCCACCGGACATGGCTTTGTTCCCATACATGGTCGTATTGATAAAGGCTACTTTATCTGTGCCCGAAGGTTGGCTGTTATCTACAATGCATACTCCACCCTGATATTTCAGGCATTGATTATTGTAAATGAGGCAGTTCTCAACCCGGAGATTTAAATTTTTATCTTTTACGAGATGTTTCAGACTGAATGCCGCACCATTCGTATCTACTTTATAGTTTCTGATAACCGAGTTGCGAAATACGATGTCATTGAAGTCTCCTTGTGTGGTAGTTTTTAGTACTCCGCCTTCCGATCCTGCATATATGCTGGCATCAGTTCCTTCAAAAGAACAACCGTCGACAAGTAATGCTCCGTTACTGAAAAAGATATCACTACCTTCTTTGTTCAGATTACCTTTAAATATACATTTGTTAAGAGTTAGTTTGGAGTCCGGATGATTTCCTTCGTAATAGATAGCGCCTCCTCGAGTAGTCCCGTTATTCTGTTTATAGTTGCGATTGTCTATGAAAGCACAGTTGTCGAATGTGATTTTACCTCCTCGAATATAAGCACCTCCACCTTTATCTCCGCAAGGATCACCGTTTTTTATAGTAAGGTTCTTGACAGTTAATCCGTCGTATATGCCATCTAAACGAAGGCAGCCTGTTCCGTTTCCGGAATTTGATTTTCCGTCGAATCCGCAAGTTTCTCGATTATCTCCTGTAATAGTCAATGTCTTGTTGGGAAACTTTACTCCTTGATTACCTTTCAGGTTGTAGCATCCATTTCCGTATTGATCAGAAGTCGGTTCTTTAGAAATATCGATAAATCCCGATACTTTGATTTCGTCGCCTTTATCTGCAAGTGATAAAGCTTTTGAGAGGGTTTTTACAGCCGTAGTAGGAGTTGTACCGTCATTTTTGTCTTTTCCATTAGATGATAGATAGATTTCTTTGGCAGAAGCCGTAGTAATGAGGCAGCATAAAAGTAAAGAAGCTGTTTGTTTGAATGTACATGTTTTCATAAGTATATTTATTAGAAATAATAGTCCGGAAATAATTGTCGGTTAACATTGTTGCAAATATGTGATGAGACGATTATTAGATCAATTATATTTTAATTAATTGGGGATTAATAATCGTAGAGAAGAAATAAATGTAAAATTAGACAGGCGATATATGCGGTTGTTTTTTTAAGAACGAAGCTAAGAGCCTGTCGTCTGAATTTTACCCGAATCAGGTTTGGGGGTTCTTTAAACAGGCTCTAAATGAAAGAAAGTTCAGTGGAAATTTTTATTGTTTCTGTTTGGGTTGCATGAATGAAACCAGCCATAACAGAACAATAGCTCCGATTACGGATGTGATAAAACTACCGATCGAGCCGACGGGAATAAGACCGAAAAGCCCGAACAACCAGCCTCCGAGCAAACCGCCGATAATGCCGACTACCAAATTAACAACCAATCCGAAACCTCCGCCTCTCATAATTTTTCCAGCGACCCATCCTGCGAGAATACCGATCAATATGTACCATAAAAAACTCATGACAATCTGTTTTTAGAATTTATATGGTATAAACATTTTTACAGACTGTTTGGTTTTGTCATCTCTTTTTTATCCTGTTATCGATATCTTGCTTTTTCCGTTGTTTATTTTTTCTACTTGTATTTGCACAGCAATGCGTTCGGTCATTTCTTGTACATGTGATATGACGCCGATTTTTCTTCCTCCTGTTTGTAACCGTTCAAGAGCATCCATTGCAATACGCAGGGTATCTATGTCGAGAGAACCGAATCCTTCGTCGATGAACAAGGATTCGACTTGCATGCGGTTCGAGGATACGGAAGACAAGCCTAAGGCAAGGGCCAAAGATATGAGAAAAGATTCTCCTCCTGATAGAGAGTGTACCGATCTTATTTCTCCTCCCATATCGAGGTCGGAGATTTGAAGCCCGAGTGTGTCCGGAATGCGTTGTAGTACATACCGTCTTGATAACTCTTGCAGATGTTTGTTTGCATAAGATAACAATATGTCGAGGGTATATCCCTGTGCGATTTTTTTGAATTTATCACCGCTTTGAGAACCTAATAATTCATTTAGTTTATTCCACTTTTCCGAAATAAGACTTAACCGATCGAGTTCATTTGTAAACTGTTTTACTTTTTCTGAATTTCGTTGGTGGGATTGTAATAATACGGAAATCTCGGTATTTCTTTGTTGATATGATTTTATATTGTTATTAATCTCTTCAATTTGTTTTATCAAAGATTCATCATGATTTGTGCTTATAACTCCCGGATTATTCGATTCGTGAGTTTTAAGTTTGTTTTCTCTTTCGATAAGTGTTGCTTTACAGATGCTTTCCCGACGAGAAAGGTCTGCTAATTGTTCTCGTTCACGGGTAACCCATTCCGGAGACCGGGATAAGAGTTCCGGCAAATCTTCTGACGAGAGACGGAAGGCTGAGGTACGATTAAAATCGGAAATCCATACCTTTATGTTTTGCTTTTCCGTTTCGATTTCTTGTAAAAGTCGGTTAAGTTCGAGTTCGTTTGCTGCGGATATACCGTTTAGATGCTCTTGTTTTCCGGCAATATCGTTTAATGTTTTTCGAGAATCTTCGAGTTGTTTTGAAACTTCTTGTTTTCGTTTCTCATAATTTGTTTGTATATCGTTTGCCAGCCGTCCTTCGAATAAACTTTTTCTTTCTTCGATCAGTTGAGACAATCGGGAAGATTCTGAGAGTTGTTGTTGCTCCCTCTCTTTTCGGGTCTCTGCCAATCGTTTGATAAGATCGGTTTTTGCAGAGAGCTTTTCGTTCGATGTATTTTGTTTTTCTGATAAACGAGAAAGAGATTCTTGTTTTATTTGCCAAAAAGACGCAGTTTCTTTTAATAGTTTTCCCAGTGTTTCTTCTTGTAATAACTTTTCCCAATCAGGAAAAGTCTCGAAATATCCGGCAATATTTTCATGCGCATTTTTATACGATGTTTCGTAGTTCTGTATTAAAGTGCGGTATCGCTCGATAGAAATCGAGATTTGTCCGATTTCTTCCGAAAGAGAAGAGATCATTTTATCGGCATTTTCTTTGAGTTCTTCCAATTTTTCCGATTGTAAAGACTCTTCCGAAGTGTCGGTATTTTGTTTTATCGGATGGTGTATGCTCCCGCATACCGGGCACGGAGTGCCTTCGGTAAGTCGGGAACGCCATAAAATGATTTCTTTGGGAAGATGTTTTTCCAGATTTTCGCGTTCTGTTCTTATTTGCGTTAATTTTTTCTCTTGCGCTTCGAGAGTTTTATTTAATGATATAAGTGTCTTTTCATTTGATAATTTCTGGTTGCGGGCGATCTCCGTTTCGTGGATTAAATTCAAAATCAAGCTTATGTGAGGGATTATATCTTTAAAGTGCTCGTGTTCGGTAAACCATTTCTTAATCTCTTTTATTTGAGTCTCGGTTGTAGATATATCCTTGTGCAGAGTTTCATATATTTGTTGCTCTGCGTCCAATTCTTTTGTAATCTTGTCTATATCAAACTTTAGAGTGTCGATCTGTTTTTTCCCGTTCTCGATTCGTATATCCAGTTCACGAGCCCTTCTTAATTGAGGTTCTATAAGAATATAGGTATCTTCTATCTTTTTCAGTTGAGATTCGTTTTGCTTATAAACATCTTCTGCTGTTTTATATTTTTCTGAAATTTCGTTTCGTTGTTTTTGTAGCGTTTGATAGAGAACTTTGGCTTTAATATGTTGTTCTTCTGCTGTTTTTAGTTTCAGATAGTATTCTTTTATCGGTTGTATGCAGTCGATACGTTGCAGATAGTTGAAGCGGGGCTGAGCTTCAAGAAGTTCTTGTCGTATTTTTGTCAGATCGTTTTGTGCTTTTTCCTTTTCAAAGAAAAGTGTTTCTCGGTTTTTAATCCAATTCAATTTCTCTTCGATACTTTTTTGCTGTTTTTGCAAAAGAGAAAGAGATTCGATGATCGAGTTTTGCTCTGTTAAATATTGTTTTACGGTTTCTTCCGGCAGAAGTTCGATATCTTTGGTGCGGTTGTACATAGATTGCCATTTTTCTTCAGCATCTTTTGCACGCATGTATATTGTTTTCGATATACGGGAATAGATATCAGTTCCGGTAAGTTTTTCCAGCAATTCCGCTTTTTCGTTTTGTTTAGCTTTTAAAAAGGTAGAAAAATCATTTTGAGCTAATAGTACCGATCGAGTAAATTGTTCGAAATTCATGCCGAGCAGTTCTTGAATACGAGACAGAATCTCGGTTTTTGTACCTTGTATTTCTTCTTGATTATCGAGTCTGAATACCCGTATTTCGGCATTTTTTAATTTCCCGGTTATTTTATCTCTGGCGCGTGCCACCGACCAAGAACTACGGTAACAGAGACCGTTTAATGCCTTGAAATCTACCTCTGCATATCCATGTGTCGTACCTCTGCGCAAAATACTACGAGGATCTTTTTGTCCGATACTTTGTCCTTCGGTATCAGAAACCGATATACTGTCCGAACTGCCTTCGGTGCGGGGAGTTTTATCGAATAGAGCCAGACATAATGCATCGAGTAAAGTCGATTTGCCGGAGCCCGTAGCTCCGGTAATTGCGAATATTCCGGCTGAACATAATGGTTCGGTTGTAAAATCTATTGTAAATTCCCCGGCTAACGAGGCGAGGTTTTTTCCTCGTATGGCTAATATTTTCATGTTCTCAAATCTCCGTTTGTTCGATTGCTTCTTTTAACAAGCTTTCTATATCTGTGGGCATTTCTGATCCGTATTTCTTCAAAAAAGCCTCCTTTGCCATCTCTATAGGACTGATCTTCTTAAACTCGTCATAATTTATTATCCGTTGCTCGCCTGATCCGGAAATAACCGCCGATTTTCGCAAAATACGAGTAAGACGTACTTGCTTATTCTCCAGTGCTTGTTCTATTTTATAATTAAGAGACGGTTCAGGACCATCGACCGATACAAGCACCTCTATATAATTTTTTGAAGACGGGTCTATGCTATCTATTGCCTGTAAAACTTTATCTATCGGTTCGGCTGTTTCGGGTATTGATTGCAGAGGAATCGGTGCATCGAAGATTTCTCGGTGTATATTTATAACTTTGTTTTTCTCTAATTCGATGACTTCGATACCGTGCTTATAATTTTTTTCAGCGAAAGACATCGGCAAAGGACTTCCGGCATAACGGACATTTTCTCGTTTCGAGACACGCTGTCCTTTGTGCAAATGGCCGAGAGCCGTGTAAGAAATGCCGGGGGCAAAGGCTTCGGGAGAAATGCACTCCAAACCGCCGATTACGGTACGTTCGCTCTGGTCGTCTTCTGAAATCTCAGATCCTGTGGCCTGCAAATGTCCCATAGCGATAATCATTTGGTCGTGCTCTGCATGCTTCAAAGCCTCGTTATATATGGCGTTATACAGATTTTTTACACCTTCTGCGTAACTGTCTGAAGGAGGATAATCTCCTTGTCTTATGTAGGGGACAGCCATACACCAAATGAGGATATTTCCCTCTTTATCATAAATGGGAACTAACAAATCTGAGTAGTCGATTCCGTCTTCATTTCTTTTTATAACACCTTTGATCGTGATGTTCATCGATTCCAACAAAGGCATGGGAGCTTCCAAGCGGGCAGCCGAGTCGTGGTTTCCCGATATGATTATGATTTGCAGTTGCGGATTTTCTTCAGTGGCCTTTCTCAGAAAATGGTAAAATAAACGTTGTGCCGAGGCCGGAGGATTAGGAGAATCGAAAACATCTCCGGCAATGAGCAGGGCATCGGCTTTTTCCCTTTTTATTACAGCACACAACCATTCAAAAAACATTTGATGTTCGTTGTCTCGGTTATACCCGTAAAATGATTGTCCGATATGCCAGTCTGCCGTATGAATGAGTTTCATATATCGATTATGATCTTGATAGAACAAATGTACAAAACAAATTTGATTCATCCGTGTTTTTATAGCCTGACTGAATTACTTTATCGGAAAATTTAAACGGGATTTATTTTTCAGGAGTTTAATAGATATAGAAATATCTTTAAAGTTCTATATTTGTGATACATTGGTAGAATAGATGAAAGGAATTTTGAAAGAGGAAATTTCAAATCTCGTTATCGGATTTATTTTGTAAAAACTGTTAATAAAGCAGGTGAAATTATATCAAATACCGCAGTCATTAGATAACTTTGTAGAAAGTAGGACTGGATTGTTTCAAAATAAGTTTTACAGATGTTTTGAAACAATCTTTTTTTCGGCTTTTCTGTTAATTATATAGAGTTATTTTCTATGGATCAGAAAATTCCGGTAGTGTGAGATGTAAGTTAAAAAACTAAATGATAATGAAGAAATTATTTTCGCTGTTGTTTCTTTTGTGTGTGAGTGTTATAAGTTATGCCCAAATTATCGAGGCGGTACATTGGCGTTTTTCTGTGAAGGATATTTCCGGTTCTGAAAAAGAGCTTGTATTTACTGCCAATATGGATGACGGATGGCATCTTTATGGAATGAATATTCCGGATGGAGGACCTGCGGCAACAACATTTTCATTCGATGAGATACATGGTGCGGTCTTAGATGGCGGGGTAACCTCTTCGTCTCGTCTGATAAAAAAATATGATAAACAGTTCGAAATGGAACTCAGTTGGTATGAAAAGCAGGCCGTATTTATTCAGAAAATAAAATTGACAGCACCGACATTTTCTATAACGGGTAATGTGAGGGCAATGGCTTGTAATGACCAGAGTTGTCTTCCTCCGACGACTGAGGAGTTTACTTTTACGGGAAAAGGTACTCCTGCAGAAGCAACGAAGCCGGAGTCTTTACAAAAAGAAAATATAAAATCAACATTTGAACCGGAACAAAAGAGCGGAATTTTGAAAGCCGATACACTTATGGCTGCCCGGGTTGTTGCTGTCGATTCTGCTACTGTTCACACAAAGAATTCGGAAAACGATTTGTGGACTCCGGTAATAGATGAGCTCAATGCTTTTGGCGAGAATGGCGGAACTGCCGAAAGATCGCTTCTGATTATTTTCTTTTTGGGATTCGGCGGAGGTTTGCTTGCCTTGCTTACTCCCTGCGTGTGGCCTATGATCCCGATGACTGTAAGTTTTTTCTTGAAACGTACGAAAGATCGTAAAAAATCGATAAGGGATGCTGTTATGTACGGTATTGCCATTATCGTTATTTATGTAGTGTTAGGTTTGATTATTACGGCTATTTTCGGGGCGAGTGCTTTGAATAATTTAGCGACGAATGCAATATTCAATATTATATTCTTTGCATTGTTGGTACTGTTTGCCATATCATTTTTCGGAGCGTTCGAATTAACATTGCCGGCTTCATGGACTACAAAGCTGGATAGTAAAGCCGATGCAACTACAGGTATTTTGAGTATCTCTTTTATGGCATTTACTTTGGTTTTGGTATCTTTCTCTTGTACCGGTCCTATTATCGGTACGCTTTTGGTTCAGGCAGCATCGATGGGTGAAATTGCCGGACCTGCGATCGGAATGTTGGGATTTGCAGTAGCATTATCTATTCCCTTTTCTTTGTTTGCCATATTCCCTTCTATGCTCAAGTCGATGCCTAAATCGGGGGGGTGGTTGAATTCTGTAAAAGTGGTATTAGGCTTCTTAGAACTAGCTTTGGCTTTAAAATTCTTGTCTGTTGCCGATTTGGCTTATGGCTGGCATATCCTCGACAGAGAGGTATTCGTGACTTTATGGATTATTATTTTTACTTTATTGGGATTTTATTTACTCGGTAAAATTAAATTTTCTCATGACAGTGATATAAAATATGTCTCTGTACCACGCCTTTTTATGGCAATTATTTCTTTCGCATTTGCTATTTATATGATTCCCGGCTTATGGGGAGCACCTTTGAAAGCGATCAGCGCATTTACTCCTCCGTTGAATACACAAGATTTTAATCTTTATAAGGATGAAGTACATGCCAAATTTACGGATTATGATGAGGGCATGGCATATGCCAAGAAAGTTAATAAACCGGTTATGATCGATTTTTCCGGATTCGGTTGTGTGAATTGCCGGAAAATGGAGGCTGCTGTATGGACTGATCCGGCCGTAAAAGCGATGATCGATAATGATTATGTGTTGATTACTTTAATGGTAGATGACAAGACTCCGTTATCTGAACCGGTAAAAATAGAAGAGTATGGAAAGATGCGTACGCTTCGTACGGTAGGGGATCGTTGGAGTTATTTGCAACGGTCGAAATTCGGTGCTAATGCACAACCGTTTTATGTTTTATTGGATACCGATGGTTATCCTATAGCTCCTCCGTATTCTTATAATGAGGATATTTCCACTTATTTGAATTTCTTAAAAGGAGGAATCGAAACTTTCGAGAATAGAATCAAGTAATGATACTTGATCTTTATTGGTCTGAAATCCGCATTTTTTATAAGATGCGGATTTTTCATTATAGATTAGAACCTGTCGTCTAAATTTTATTCGGGTCAGGTCTGATAGTTTTTGAGGAAACGTTTTTTTTGTCTTTACGAGAGAGAGCAGGCTATCTGACAAGTGAAAACGTAAAAATGGCCTGGTAATATTTATTTATCGGAAAATTCAGACAACCTCTTAAATGTAGTCAAATAATCTTAATCCTGTGAAACTTTTGCATGACGCCTTGTTATCCCAATGTATTACAAATGCTAAATCGAAAAGACGATGAAATTGAAATCTATTGGGATAGTTACAATATTATTATTTTCGGTCATGGGAATATTTTTCTCGTGTGATGATGACGATAAAAAAATCGTTTATAATAATTTGCCAGTCGAGAGCCGACATTTTATAGAGAATTATTTCTCCGGGGTAGATGTGGCTTCTGTTGAGAAAGAGGACGGAGAGCCTCATTATAAAGTGGAGCTTGCAAACGGTTTTGTATTGCGATTTTACAGGAATGGCGGATGGCAAGAAGTAGATGGAAATGGCGTTGAAATTCCAGGACCTGTCTTGTATGATCTGTTACCGGGAGCTATTTTGACGTATGTCGCCCAAGAATATCCGGATGCTTCTATTGTTGAGATCAGCCAGCATAGTTATGGCTATGAGGTAAATCTTGAAACCCAACCGGAGGTGAAATTGAAATTTAATCGTGATGGAGGAATTATCACAGAAATTGTAGACTGATTGATAAATAGATGATTAAACCCGGAGACATCACTTAAAATATAGAGAGATGTTTCCGGGTTGTTTTTGTATTATTTCTTTTCGTAAATAACAAAGGAATAAGGATAAGAATGTTTTTCGTCTGCCGGATGATCTTCCCGAAAAACCTCTTTCCATTTATTAGGATCTATGACCGGGAAAAATGTATCGGCATTTTCAAACTTATGATGAATCTCCGTAATATACAATTTGTCGGCCATTTCGATAGTTTGTTTGTATATCATGGCTCCTCCGATGATAAAAACTTCATCTTGCGATTCGCATAGATTCAGTGCATCTTCTATAGAAGAACAAGCAAAGGCATTATCATAAAATGATTCGGGAATAGAAGTAAGAACCAAATTTTTACGATTAGGTAATGCCCCGTCAGGAAGGGATTCGAATGTACGGCGTCCCATGATAACGGCATGATTTACGGTCAAGTCCTTAAACCGTTTCAGATCGTTGGGCATATGACACAAAAGCTCTTTATTTTTGCCGATAGCCATATCTTCAGCTACTGCGGCGATTAAAGAAATTGTTGGCATAATATTATCTGTATTAGGTTATTATTAAATAGTTTTGCCGAAACTTATACCGCAACCTCTCCTTTTATATGAGGATGCGGATCGTATCCGGTAAGTGTAAAATCTTCATATTTGAATCCGAATATATCCTTTACATTCGGATTTATTTCTATTTGAGGTAATGGACGAGGTACCCGGGTCAATTGTAATTTTACCTGTTCGATATGATTACTATAGATATGGGCATCTCCCAATGTATGAACAAAATCTCCGGCTTTTAATCCGGTAACTTGTGCCATCATTTTTAATAACAAAGCGTATGATGCAATGTTGAACGGAACACCTAAAAATATGTCGGCACTACGTTGGTAGAGTTGCAGACTTAAGCGTCCGTTTGCTACATAAAATTGGAAAAACGCATGACATGGAGGTAAATTCATCTGAGGAAGATCTGCGACATTCCATGCACTTACGATTATCCTGCGAGAATCGGGATTGTGTTTGATTGTTTCCACAGCTTCGGTTATCTGATCTATATGGCCACCGTTATAATCAGGCCATGACCGCCATTGATAACCGTATATATGTCCCAAATCACCGTTTTCATCGGCCCATTCATTCCATATCCTTACTCCATTATCTTGAAGATATTTGACATTTGTATCACCTTTAAGAAACCATAGAAGTTCGTATATAATCGATTTCAAATGCAGTTTTTTTGTTGTCAATAGCGGAAAACCATCTTCCATATTGAATCGCATTTGGTGTCCGAATACACTAATCGTACCTGTCCCGGTACGGTCTTCCTTATGAGTTCCTTCCTGCAATACACGTTGTAAAAGATCTAAATATTGCTTCATGTTCGGTAGTTAATAGGAGTACAAAAATAGTAATTCTGTGTCAATTATTATATAGAAAAGAAATATATTTGGGAGGGTTAACATTTAATTTGTAGTACCGGTTTATTTTTATGAGTCGCTTTATACGGCTTTTATCGACATGACTATCTTCCTGTTGGGGTGTTATCGAATTTTCATCGATCCGATTTCTATAGGCTTTTTTATGGTTTTTAATCATAAATGTTAAATTATGCTGTTTTATTTGTGTTTAATGGTACTATGCATTACATGGTACTTTATATTTTATATATTTGTGGAGTAGAATAAGAGGTAGATTTGAGTCTGTTAAAATTTTGTACAGATATTTTTTTGACTAAAAATTATTATTTGCAACCTTTAGATCTGTAATATACGTCTAAGATTAAAATTATATAGAATATTTGACTATGATACGCCTTGAGCAAATTCACAAAACTTACCATAATGGTTCTCCATTGCATGTACTGAAGGGTGTCGATTTGGAGATCGGCAAGGGGGAGTTAGTTTCGATAATGGGGGCATCCGGATCTGGAAAGTCCACTCTGTTGAATATATTAGGTATCTTGGATGATTATGACTCGGGTAATTATTATTTGAATGATGTGCTTATTAAGAATTTATCGGAGACTAAAGCTGCTGAATATCGCAATCGAATGATTGGATTTGTTTTTCAATCATTCAATTTGATATCTTTTAAAAATGCAATGGAGAATGTTGCTCTTCCTCTATATTATCAAAATGTATCACGTAAAAAAAGAAATATGCAGGCAATGGAATATCTCGAAAAAATGGGACTTAAAGAACATGCTTTGCATCTGCCTTCGGAATTATCCGGAGGTCAGAAACAGCGGATTGCCATAGCAAGGGCACTGATTGCCCGTCCGCAGATTATATTGGCTGATGAGCCGACCGGAGCGTTGGACAGTAAGACGAGCCAGGAGGTTATGGATCTGTTGAAAGAAGTGAATAGAGAAGGAATGACTTTGGTTGTCGTAACTCATGAGAGAGATATTGCCACTCAGACGAATAAGATCGTTCATATCAAAGATGGGATTATCGGTTCGGTCGAAATTTTAAGATAAAACGAGTATGTGGAACATTGTTCAAGAAATATGGGGAGCTTTACGTAATAATAAATTACGAACATTCTTGACCGGATTTTCTGTTGCTTGGGGCATTTTTATGCTTATTCTGTTATTGGGGGCAGGTAACGGGCTGAAGAACGGGGTGCAGAGTAAATTTTCATGGCGTGCAAAGAATGCCGTAGCATTATGGACGGGAAAGACTTATCTTCCGTATAAAGGTATGCCTAAAAACAGACAAGTAAGTTTCCGTCCTGAAGATGTTTCCGAGTTTCGTAAACTTCACCCGGAGGTTACCCGTTTTACAGCCGTTCTTGATCGTTGGGGAGATACTTTGTCGGTAGGAAAAGAATCTATGTTTAATTTGATAAAGGCTGTTTCTCCCGAATATCCATCTATTCGTAATGTAGAGATTGTAGCGGGAGGAGGGCGTTTTATTAATGAAGCTGATATGAAAATGGCTCGTAAAGTAGCTGTAATTCACGAGCGTACGGCCGAGACGTTATTTAAATCCAAACCAGCTATAGGACAGCAGATCAAAGCCGGAAATATCGTCTATAAAGTTGTCGGCATTTATACGGAAGAACTTATGCAGAGTTCGCCAGATGTATTTATTCCGTTATCGACTGCCGGGAAAATTTATTTTCCTGACGAAAAATATAAGAGCTTGGAGATGTTGGTCGAGGGTGTAAACTCGTTAGAGGAAAATGCTGCTTTTGAACGAGGGATGCGGGAAACGTTGGGCCAGCTCGGAGATTTTTCTCCGGACGATAGGAATGCTTTGTATGTCAGTAATACGATATCGAATTATTTGCAGACACAGGGAATATTTAACGGAATCCAGATTTTTGTTTGGATTATCGGCATCGGAACTCTTATCGCCGGGATTGTAGGGGTTAGTAATATTATGTTGATCTCGGTAAAAGAGCGGACTCGGGAATTAGGAATCCGAAAAGCATTAGGTGCTACTCCAGCTTCGATTTTGAGACTGGTCGTGATTGAATCGGTGTTTGTAACACTTTTTTTCGGCTATTTGGGAATGATTGCAGGAATCGGTTTGACGGAAGGTGTGAATGCTTTGTTGGTTGGAGGAGGAATGAATAAGGATATGATATTTCAGAACCCTACGGTAGATCTTTCGATAGCTGTTTCTGCTACGTTGGTTCTTGTTGTGTCCGGAGTTCTTGCTGGATATTTTCCGGCTCGGAAAGCCGTACGGGTAAAACCGATAGAAGCATTGCGGAGTGAATGATTAAGTTTTGAAGTTATGTTTGATAAAGATAGATGGCAGGAAATATGGCTTACGATCACGCGGAATAAAATCCGTAGTCTTTTGACTGTATTTGGGGTGTTTTGGGGGATATTTATGTTAGTTCTCATGTCAGGATCGGGAAACGGGCTTGAAGAGGGGATAATTTCCGGGGTGAAAGATTTTCCGAAAAATTCTTGTTATTTCTTCTCTGAGAGGACCTCTAAAGCTTATGCCGGTTTTGCAAAAGGGCGTAATTGGTCTATACATACGTCGGATGTGGAGGTGCTGAGGGGGCGTTTTCCCGAAATAGAGCGAATATCTGCTATTATGTTTGAGTGGAATGAGAAAAATACGTTGCGAAATAATAAATATGGGGCTTATATGGTAAAAGGGCTTTCTCCTGATTACCTTTTTATAGAACCCCAACGTATGCTTTATGGGCGCTATATAAATGAAGTGGATATTAGGGAGAGGCGAAAAGTCTGCGTAATAGGGGAACAGGTGTATCAAGAGATGTTTATGCCGGGAGAGAATCCGTTAGGAAAGTTGTTACAGATAAATGGAGTGGCTTATCGGGTAGTAGGTGTGAATATTCCGGTAACGAAAATACAGATCGGAGGCCGTTCCGAAGCATCTGTTATTTTACCGTTTAGTACTATGCAGCAGAGTTATAATAGAGGGGACAAGATAGACTGTGTAGCATTGTCTGTAAATGAAAAGTTTTCGGTTTCTGCTTTGGAGGAGGAAATGAAAAATGTCGTTAAGAAGCATAATCGAATCTCTCCTGACGATTTGCAAGCCGTCGGCAGTATAAATGTTGAGAAAGAATTTAAAATGTTTTACTCTTTATTCGGTGGGATAAATATTCTGATTTGGATTGTAGGAATAGGGACATTGTTGGCTGGGGCGGTAGGTGTGAGTAATATTATGTTGGTGACCGTACGGGAACGGACTAAAGAGATCGGTATCCGTCGGGCATTGGGAGCTTGTCCTCGTTCTATATTGATGCAAATTATGTCCGAAAGTCTCATCTTGACATTGCTGGCCGGTTTTTTCGGTTTGTTTATGGGGGTAGCTCTTCTATATGTGGTGGATATATTTATGCAAAACATGTTGCAATCCGGAGAACAGATATTTTTTGCTCC
>ERZ857922.1122-NODE-1122-length-35015-cov-4.758066_pt1 | contig 35015 bp, 39 predicted proteins | sample MGYA00519579_ERZ857922 | MGnify/ENA primary metagenome ERZ857922 (study PRJEB31778, sample SAMEA3449375) | human gut metagenome | biome: human gut; feature: human-associated habitat; material: faeces | place: United Kingdom | collected 2010/2012 ... | reverse complement strand
TTTCGGCTCCCTAATTAGTCTATTAGTCATGCAATTAGATTAAGCCGCATCTAAGTACTGAGCACTTACGTAGCGTGTGCCGCTGTAAGCCTGATACTTAGCCCAGCCATTAGAGATGGACTGCACGTACAAGTCGTAGCCATCATGCAATTGACCAGTAATGCGGTAATTGGTGCCAGGGCCGCTGCGTACATTGAGCGCGGTATTGACATCAACTGTGTACCATCCGCCAGACTTGGTGGAGCTGGTGGAGCTGGTGGAGCTGGTAGCTTTGCCGCCCTTTACCAAGTAGTCGCTAGGATCATAGCCGCCCGTAGGCTTACCCACAGCGACATAGCGCACATTGCCGCTATAAGCAGTGTACTTACCCCACACGTAACCGTCGGCAATCTTGTACCAATCGTCAAGGACTACTTTGCCGCCACGTGCGTAATTACCAACGATGCCTGCAGAAGTGCTCGGTGCGGTACGGATATTAAGGCTCGATGCCATTACCGTATAAGTCCCGCCAAAGCCTGTTCCGCTATGACCAGAGACAGAGCTATTAGACGCAGATCCGCCTACAGAACTACCAGCACTGCCAGAGACTTCGCCAGTCTTCATGTAAGCCTGGACAGCGGCCTTAAACTGGCTCCATGACTTGCCGTAAGTCTCAAAATAACTAATAGGATCGGTATGATCGGTACCGCCCCATTTCAAGCGGCAATCGTTATGACACAAGAGTCGATCAATTCCCCAACCTTTGGCGTTAAGGTAATCTCCTGCCCATTTAATAGCCTCTGTCCATTGCGCATTAAAATCTGACTTATTTGTTGCATGGCAGAGTTCGATACCTACGGTTCGACTGTTTCCATTACCTACGTGCCAGGCTTTGCGATTGTCAGCCATCGCATGATAAACGACATCACCATCGAGATCCATTGTGTAATGAACAACGTATGCATTAGGATTGTTGCGCCAATAAGTCATTAGCTGTTTAGCCGTCGCACCTGGATCCGCAGTTTCGTGGATCACTAAATAGGATGGGGTAATGTAGCCATGGCCATTACTGATAATCTGCTCATACTGCGTATATGCCAGAGCATCGTCTGGCGCAATAGGATTGTCAACAGGGGCATACGCCATAGCTGCAGTAGCAATTCCAATGCCAATGCCGATTGCTACTGCCTTTTGAAAGACTTTGTTTTTCTTGACTTCTTTGGCAGCGCGATTAAGCAGAGTTTCTTCTGCTGTTGCGTTATTCTCCATCATCGGCACCACCTTTGATGGCAGACGCACCAATAGCGGCTCCAATAAAGACTCCTACACCAGTAATGCACGTTGCAATTTCTGCAGTGTATGGCAGTCCAAAGGCATTACCGATCGTCAGCGTTAAAGTTGCTGCTGCAGGGCATACTACAAGACCAGTCCACTTAAGCACGTTGTAGGCCTTGTCTGGCAACAGCCATTCTGGTGGACGGGTTTCTTCGTCATTCATTTCTATCCTCCTTTACGTGTTGTTCCATGATTTCTTGGTAGAGTTGGGTTCCTGTTCCGTTGCCCCCAAGGGCGTGGTAGGCGCTATAGACGCTTGTTGCCTGCTCTTTGATCTGTACAGGGCATGGACCGCCTGATGCCACGTATTCAGCGTGATAGGTGATTAGCTGTTGCCTAAGCAGTGCACGCATACCTTGCTCCATCGCTTTGTCGTGCTCTCGGTCACGTTTTCTTGCGGCCTGATTGGTGGCTACGAGGTATCCAATTGCCGCCGAAAAAAGAGGCGCGAAGATCCAACCAGCAAGCGTCCAAAAAGGAATCTCTTGCATTACTCACCTCCTTCCAGGGGGCTTTGGTGCTTAAAAAATAGGGAAGATGTCACCAGGGAAAGACCAGACTCCTACCATGCTTAATTGATCAGAAATACGTCGGGTCTTTTTTGCTTGAAAGGAATAAAAAATGAAGCTGAAAACCTATTACGAAACCATCTATAGGTCCTATTACAAAACGCTATCGCCCAGCACCGTAAGTGGATATGAGAGCAGTTGGCATCTTTACATCAAGAAGAAGTTCGGTGATTGGGAAATTGAGCAAATCCGTGTGCGTGACATCAACATTTGGCTAACAGAATTTGATAGCGCAGGAGCCGCTAGAAAAGCGTTTAAAATCCTCCGTCAGATAATAAATGCAGCTATAGCTGATGAAGTCTATCCTGACACCGTAGCCGAGCCTAAGTTTCGCTCCGTTAGACAACCAAAAGTGCCACCACGTGAAAACCGCGTTCCATGACGCTCCGAGAAATGAACCAACTACTACGCGCTTGCTATGGTTGGGAGCATGAGGCTACAGTCATATGCGGAGTATGGCTTGGTTTAAGACGATCGGAACAATGTGGTTTGCAATGGCGAGACATCAACCTGAAAACAGGCGTTGTTATGATCAGACGAGGAGTGCAAGTAATCAATGGAGAGCTACTTGTAACAGATGTCAAAACGCATCGATCAATGCGCCCCAATGTACTACCTAAGGTCGCCATAGAACGCCTACGTGAGATAAAGCGCCAGATCAACCCTAAACCTACCGATTGGCTTATGGGTGCAGAACCCAACCCTGAAACCTATGCTAGGAAATTAAAATCGCATACTAAAAAATGTGGCGTATACTGCCCTGCTCCTAAATTCTTCCGTCACAACTTTAGTACCAATATGCACAAGTTGAGCATACCTGACGTGGATATCCAATATGCGCTTGGTCATGAGGAATTTAGCACCACCGCCAACAACTATATGATGCTCGATACAGACATCATGAGACGTAACATACGTAAGCTAGAGCGAGAGGTATTAAAGGCTGGTTCTTAACCAGCCGATCTTCCATAGACCAGCTCAACAAACAAACGTTAGTTGACATACAAAACAAGCATAAAGTTACTTACGAAGTCAAGGCAGGCATCGTAACAGTTAGAGGTGCGTCTCTTGGTGATTCTTCCACTGGCGGAACCAATGCTGGCGGCTCCAAGAATGTAGATATAGGAACCATGCCAGAAGGACTGCGCCCATCAGAGGAAACTTTCTTCTACCTTTCTGGGCGTGGTGGTTCTACAGGAAATCAAGCTAACAAGATTATGCCTAATGGCACAATCCGTTTGTACAATACGTCTAGCAGTATTAATTGGTGGAGCTTTACCTGCGTGTATCCTGTGGGTTAGTTTTCCATAGACCAGGTACCAATCAAGACTGTTGAAATTGAAGCAGGATGCACTCTTTATTACTATGGAGATAATACGGTTGAAATAAGCGTTTATGACATGCTCATGAGAGGTGTAAACACCTGGAATCTAGGAACGCTAGACAAACCTCCGCACCACAAGGTGTGTATGGCTTTATGCGCTGCGGACGGAGATCATACAGGCGTTTTATGGGTAAATGAGCAAGGCGGAGTGGTGTGCAAGCACAACAACAACGGCGCATATCACTACAGCGGTAATATTAGATTTCCGCTTATAAAGACCACTTAAAGTTAAAAATAATTGCCGAATTGGTAATTGCAGAACCTAGCGCCATAGCTCTTAGCTTCTTGGTAGCGGGGTCTGCTTCAAGTCTTGCACCGTTCGAGCCGTTTGCAATGCCTGGTCCATATGTTTTGTGATCTGGCAGGAATCTATCAGGGATTGTAGAGAGCTCGATATAATCCCACGGTGCAATGGTCACTGTTACTTGTCCCCAGCAGGTAACAGTGTGACCGTCTTTTTCGTAGTGCACTTCATTTCCTTGCCAGGACGATATACTTTCATCCTGGGCTATGGAAGTCTCATTAGAAGAATTGAAGCAGTAACCGTTACAGGAATCGCCGCTCCTGAAGTGTTACGAACGTTCACACTAAGCAATTTGTCCGTTAGTCTCCACGATGATAAAACAATGGCTCCATTCTGGCTTGTAATGCTGAGATACCGCAATGCAACAGGAGTATATCCTGACGGTATGCTTAGGTCGAAGGTAATTAATTTCCTTGATGTGCCCTCAAGCGATACCTCTTTGGTCTCAGTATCATAGAACTGGGCTATGGAAGATCGGAACTCTGATGCCGACTGAAATTCAGGCACCAACAGAATAGGATTGCCAGGAGCAATGCCGTCGTATTCGATGCGAAAAATAGGTTCTTCATGGACGGAATCGACTCCGTCAAGGATATTGCCAGAGGTTACTGCTGGGTCGGTCGGCGTGTCGGTAGTGGAGGTGCCATACTTTACGACCCATGAAGCTGATTCGACACCCGTGCCTTCGGCCTTCTCGTATCGAGCGCACACAAGAGCATTACGTTTTTGGCCGCTTACGCCAGATTGCAAGGCGATCTCTTCCGATTGCACAACGGTAAAATGGTGTCCCTGGATCATTAGATCGCCAGTATCTACTACAAGTTTGTTTGCTGTTTCCAGTGTGGGTTCAAGCTTGTTCTGAGTATCTAGCAAATAGGCATCATGACCAAAAGCTACAGCATTGACGTGAGCCATGTCTATGGGGTCTACGTGTGCCTGTCCAGCAAAGCCAGTTACAAGTTCCATTACTCATCAACTCCGTTCAGCCATGCTTGAAAATCTTTGTCTTCTTGCTGAACGAGCTCTTGGTATTTCGTTTTATGTTCAGGGCATAGGTAGTATTCAGTCGATACACCGTTGGAGTCTATGCGGTTGAACTTTCCCCATGCTGCTTCGCGAGCACCACCTACTTTGATGTGCTCTTCGGTACTGCAATTTTTTTTGTCACAAGTCCATTTACTGTAGTTGGTATCAACACCCATGGAATAACCTCACTTTCGTTCAGTGAGGTTATGGTCTTGGTGGTGTCACTTAGGCTGTCCTTACCCAGCGATGGAACTCGAATCCTGGGCAATAATTCCATGTTCCGCCATACGTAGTTGCAGGACTTGTCGATGAGGTGCTTTCGTATACGGATCCAACCGGGTGCGCCGAAAGAAATCCTGCAGCTTCGCTGTCGCCGGTAACGGTGATGGTTATGTTTTCAGAGCCATCAAATTGAGCCGATCCGTTTACTGCGCCAGTAAGAGCAATGGTGCGCTTGGTTTGAAGTTTGGAAGCACTTGCAGCATTGCCAGTTTTCGACAATGCTCCAATATCTGACGGCGTTATAAGCGTCGCTACACCTGCAGCAAAGTTAGCAGGTGTAACTGCTTTGATGATTGGATCTGTTGAGCTTCCGTAAGCATCAACAAGCGCAACATAAATGCCAGAAATATCCGTATCGCTGAACTCTTGGATGCTGTTAGCGATCAGATTGTAAAGGCTTGCTGTTGCCGTACCGCCGCCAAGACCGCCACGAGAAAGGGGAAGGTAGCCTGATGCTATATCGCTTGCACTATGACTATGCTCGGAGTTTGCTTTATCATCGAGAGCACCTTTGACCGCCTTGTTCTGTACGGGATTAGTGCTTGTGCTGCTTAATTCACTATCAACCGTAGTCTTATTTGCGCCTTCCTCCATGCTGTCAAGCTTAACCTTATCACCTGCACTCATCAGGCCTTTAGTATCTTGTGTAGCAGTGCTGCTAGGCAAGGTTACGCTGCGCCCCTCGGCATTGCTTACGTGTCCCTTGGCGGTAACCGACATGCGAGCACCAACAGTAAAGGTGTCGCCCCAGTTGACAGTTACGTTTGAGGTCGGGCCATATGAGCCAGCAGATACGCCACTGTTGTCGTGAGTAAGCGATGCTGTACTGCCATCCCTTGTTGTGCTTAGTGGACTAGTTGCTTCGATTGTTGCCACCGCTGCGTCTGCCGTAGCCTGGGCGGCATCTGCGGCGCTTTGCGCTGACGAAGCTGTTGCAGCGGCATCGGACGCTTGCTCCTTTGCGTCTGATGCCAGTTCGCTTACTTCTTCTAGGTCAGCTGCATCGACGTCCGCATTGATGGTGCGACCTGTGATAGTGATACCTTTACCTGCAGAGTAGCTAACACCACCGCCAGAGCTTTCAGAACGTCCAGTCATGGATTTACTGGCTGATGTATCACCAACTTTGTATGCAATGCTTACAAGGCCGTTAGAGCTGATTGTGACGGTCTTGTAAGTAACTTCAGTTGCTACGTAGATTCCAGTTATTGGATCGATCGCACCAACAAGATCGCCGATATCAAGCACTCGCCCTTCAGGTATGTCGACCTTGACGGTATCGCAGTTTTGCAGCTCTTTGAGTTTTTCTTGGCCCTTCTCGCTTAGCTCGTCACTGTCTGCATTGGTGTAGTCATATATCAGAGTGTTTTCATCTGCTCCAAAAAGGCTTTGTGTTGTGGATACATTACCATCAGCATCAGCGTAAAAGTGCAGGACGATTCGGTTCTTCAGCTCGCCTTCGCCAAGGCAAACAAGATGATTGACTGGGAGGTAATCCTTGTCGATCTCTAATTCGATCTGTGTGGTGTCAAGCTCATCGCTGTCGGAATAGTCGGCAATAGGTTCGGCAGAAAGCACCACCATGCCGTTGTCATAGGTCATCTTTAGTTTTGCCGATGATGCAGCAAGCATAGCAAGGATAGCGAAGTACCCGTATTCATAGCGAACTTGGTAGTTTATGTTGATCCCGCTTGACGTCATCGGCGCAGTGAAAATATCCTGCAGGTTCATCCTCTCAATGAGGCTGCGGATAACGGTATGTGCTTCACCGCTGAGCACCAAGTAGTCTTGTCCGCTATCGGGACCGAGTACATGAGCATTTAGCAGGCCGTGCCAAGTCATTCCCTTGTAGGTTATGACATCTTCTCCTGTATTGGTGCCGATGCCTGTTATCTTGCCGCCGTATTCGGTGCCTTCGATGTATACGAGAGCCTTGTCTTCTAGGCGGATCTTCGAGTTGCGATCGATGGATACTTCGAAGGTGTTTGTCTGGTCGCTTTCATCGCGTCCGTATTCGAGGTCGAGCGTCGTATTGCCCAGCTCTCCCTGGTCGATACGATTAGCATCGGTATAGATCAATTGCTCCATGGGTGCTGGCTCCTCTCGTAATACTTCACGATGTCAAAATCAAAGGAGTTATCCCAGGACAAGGTATTGTTACCTACGGCTAGTTTCTGCCACATGTATTCACCTGAGCCTTTAATGCCCTTGTTGCGATTGTTGAAGCAATTAACTACGTTGCCATAGAGATCGATTAGCTTGATGCTTTGATGGTCCTTTCTGGTATAGATTTCAAGCCTGGATCCGTCAGGTACATTGACGTTTACCTGGTAGATATTCCCGCCAATGTTTATGTAGGGGTTAAGTGCTGGTCCATAAATACGAATAAGCATGTCGCAAGGCATGAGAGAATCGTTGATGATGTTTTTGTTTGATCGTGGTCGCTTGAAGTCAAATGGGAAGTCAAATGGGAAATCGAGATAGTCTGAATCAGACATGGTATCGATCTCAATCCTGAATTGTTCTAACTCCTCCTTTACCCAGGCAGGGTAAGGTATATGGCAGTCCATGGTCATTTCGGCGAAGCGGTCATCGAAGTGGTAGTTATCGAAAGAGCACGCGCGCATAAATAGCTCTACATACCAATCATTGACATAGAGCTTACCTGGCGTCGGATCCTCTTCACTATCGGGAAGCATGGTTAGATTGTCTTTCTCTGCGATCTCGTATATTTGATCGCGCAGAAGTAGTCCATCTTCTTCAGTATCGGCAGCAACGCCTATAGGTAGGTCTTTATCAATGGGGCTTCGAGTAAATGAGGATACTTTTCCGTTAACCTCATTTGGCGTCCATTCCCAGTCTCGAATCGCATTGGCGAAATAATGCAGAGGGCCACCGTCACCAAGTGAAATGGTTTCGTTCTTGTGGTTGACGTATTTTATGGCCATATTAAACGGCATCTACACTACCTCCCTTTGCATGCGTCCTAACTCACGGCGGTTGTATTTGATCTGTACTGGACTTGCGAGTTTCGCTGAGATGTTCTTGTCCATCTTGTCGATGCGTGAAGTTACCTCGTCGAGCTTTGAGACAATTGAATTGAATCCGTCACTTAGATCAGCGGTAAAGTTGGTGTTATCGATTGGCGCCTGAATAATGCTTGCTGCAGATACTTGAGCAAGTTGAGCTGACATGTTATCCGGTATTGCAAGCGAGCTGAGCTGACCATCGATATTGATCATCGGCAAAGAGGTGTTTTGTACCTTCTTTGCGATGCTATTGGCGATTTTTGAGGACGCATCCTCAATCAGGCTAATCTTTCTCAGCATGCCGCCTGCGAGATTCTCAACCAAATGCTCGCCCCAGACGGCTTCACCGCGCCCGCCTTCTCGCAGGATACCTTCCTTAGGAACTGAGTGCCCAAGGATATTGCTTACCGTACTTGCGATAGAGTTTGCCGCATTAGCTACCCAATCGACCGCACCGCTAAGGCCATTCGCGAAGTTTTGTCCAAGATGGCTGCCCCAATCGCCACCTTGGCTTCCTGCTTCTTCGAGTGGACCAGTAGCAGCATTAGCATCTCCCTGTGCAGCTCCGCTGATGCTTCCTTGACCACTGCTTAGGCCACTTGCCATTGCTTGCGAGCCACCAGATCCTGCTTGACCAAGCTTATCGATAGTTCCGTTTTTAATAGCTTCGGCAATCTGATCAATGCTCGCTTGCCCGTTGCTGTAGGCACTGACTATCTGAGATATCTGGGTAGGGGTGAGGTTAGCAAGATCCTGTTGACTTATGCCAACGCTTTCGAGTTGGCTCTTAAAGTCACTAACGTTATATCCAGCATTAGTAAATCCCGTCCAGGCATCAGCAAGTGCGCTCATTTGATCGGGCGTTGCTGCCGCAAGCTGTTCTTGCGATAAGCCAATAGCAGCCATATCAGAAGCAAATTTATTAACATCAATACCTTTTTGAGACAAAGCATCGTAGGCGCTAACAATCGTGTTAACTTGGTCTGGAGTCATACTAGCAAGGGTCTCTTGTTTGATGCCTAACGCATCAAGATATCCGCCCATGGATTCAAGCGCGATGCCAGATTCTCCCATAGCATCAAGCCATGTTTGACTTGTTCCAATAAATGCCGTAACGCTTTGCGCAACACCATCCATCGAGTTGCTATATGACTCAATGGTGCCTTTGGTGGCGTTCATTGTTTCTTGCTGCTTTCGGAGGTCTGCTTCTCCGTTAGCAATCTGCTGCGCTAGATATTCGTTGCTTGATCCTGTTGCTTCGTATTGAGCTCGCAGCTCTTCAAGGGCCTGCTTTGATGTCTGGTAGGTTTGCTCTTGTTCAACAAGCGTTTTTGTTGCTTCGGCAATTGAGTCCGCATAGGCTTGCGCTTTGGCATTTTCAAGCCATGCATCGGCATTATTTCTAATTTCATCGGCCGACTTGGACAATGCGCCAGTAGCTGCGTCGGTTACTTCCACCGAATCGCCAGTTATCGAGTTGTATTGTTCAACTGCTCGTTGCAAGTCGCCTTGTTGAGATGCGGTAAGGCCTGTTTGCCCGGCAAGCTCCTGGATGGTTCCTACGTAGCGGTTGAGTAACTGTTCATTTGTGTAGTATTCAGCCCAGGTGTCCTGGAATGATTGGGCCATCTCGGCAGATTTTGCTATAGAGCTTTCGATTGCGTCGCTATAGCTTTGCCACGAGTTGATACCTGATACAGCCGCATCGTTTGTGCCATAGACTGCTTCTTGAGCACTCTCTTGTGCAGTGATAAGTCCAGTAGTAGCTGATTCCAGGTTCTTAACTTCAGTAGCGTAGCTAACGATTTGATCTACAGCAAATCCTGCCAGCAAGGCGATAAGAACGCTACTTAATGCCATTCCTGCGATCTGTAATCCGCCAACCTTGGATGCTGTATCTTTGAGTGTTGCACCCCAAGTGGTAGTTTTGCCATCTGCGTCGGTTATCTCTTTCGTAAGAAAGCCAACAGCGCTACCAGCAACATTAAAGCCAGCACCAGCAACCTTCGCTGCAGGGCCCACGCCAGCAAGAGCAAGCACGAATTGTAGAACGCCAGCTTGGCTTTCCTCGCTCATGTTGCTGAAGCTATCGAGCGCACCAGCGAATACTTTCACGGCATTAGCGCCGCTCTTTAATACGCTTTCCAAGTGCGGCATTAAGGATTCAACAAATGGCCCAAGAGAATCGGTAAGGTCACTTAATGCTGCAGTGAGATCCTTATATCCGTCGGTATCCTTGATTGCCATTAGGGGCTTCTGCACAGCGTCTGCCATGTTAGATAACACGCCAGTAAGCGTTTGTGCTTGCTTGGACATCATGCCGCCAAAATCGCGATTCATACCGTCTTGCAAAGCTTGTATTGCAGTATCAGCGTCTACTACACCATTGGTAACCATTTGCATGGCAGTAGGGATATCGCCATTAGATATGACGTCAGCTAAGTATTGCCAAGCTGGGATACCAGTCTCGGTTAGCTGCATCATTTCTTCTGCGGACACTTTACCCTTGGCGTTCATTTGGCCAAGAGCGCGTGTGATTTGGTCGATGCCAGCTTGACCTGCACCAAGTCCAGATGCGGCATCGCCAATGGAGGTGAGCAACGGGATGCATTCTTCTGCTTCAAATCCCATTGCGATGAGTTTTTGGGTGGATGATTCAAGACCTTGTAGCTCGAATGGAGTGTTAGCCGCAAAGTCTGCAAGGTCTTCTAACATCGAGCGTGCTTTTTGAGGACCAAGCATTGTTTCGAATGCAATACTGGCCTGTTCCGCTGCGGCTATGGTGTCAAACGAAAACTTGGCAGCTGCGCCAGCAGCAGCGGCTAATGGGACGGTAACGCCCATGGTCATGATATTGCCGAAATTAGACAAGCCATTGCCTATAGTGCTTAGGTTTGTGGCCATGCCTTTTGATTCACGTTTAACCTGGTCTGCTAATCCTTGTACTGCTTGCTTAAACTTCTCGATATTAGCAGTAATATCAATCTCAATCTGCCCGTCAGCCATCCATGCCCCTTATGTGTCTATTGCGGGCTGCCTCCTCTCTGGTACGGGCTGGTAGCATGAGGGCTTGCTGTCTCTCCCTGTAGCTTGCTCTCATTTGCTTGTTTAGATTCTTGTCGTCCAGATCAACCGCACGTATTCTAATGGCTTCCATGGTCTGTGAAGTGTCACTAAGGCCATCGAATAAACTCATAAAGCGCCACCAGTGCATATCAGTTTTGGGGTCGGTTAGATCGATGTGGTACTCACGTTCGAAGTCAGATATGACCCTCACAGCGTCGTATCTCCAGTCAAACAGGCGCACCTTCTTCAGACGGCGTTGCTGTTTGGTGGGTGGTTTTTCTGGACCATGAATTGATTTGCGTTGAAGGAAATCAAGAGCTGCCGTTAATGCTTTCTCGGTATGCGCTGCTGCAATTTGATAGGGAACCGATCCGTCGCTTTGTGGCTCGTACGGAAACGCTTTAAGCAGGATCACTGCAGCTTTCTTCCAATCCAAAGCTTTTGGATTATCGACTACAGTCCAAATATCTATCCAAGTGCGAAATGAAGTGTTGATGGGAACAGAAATGCCGCCAACATCAACTGTTGACGGCATCTGCTTAGTAAGAAGGTTAAGCATCTCTAGACACCAAATTCCTTAAAAAGCTCCTGCATAGAAGTTTCCTTTTGAGCGTCTGCAGCGGTCTTTTTGAGATAGGTAAGTAACTGCAGAGTTTCCATGAAGTTATTACCGCGCCCCTCAAAGATTTCATCACATGCTTCCTGGCCGATCATACCTGCAATGAGATTGCGCATTTCCCTAAAGATAGAAGTCATCTTTGCGGTGTCATCGAGGTTGTTATTCTTTGCAAGCTTCTGGATCCGAGCTACTACCATTTTGGTCTCATCGATGGCATCAAGATCACCTACGCGCACCTGATACTCTTTGCCGTTGATCTCGACCGGGACAAAAGTCTGCTTAAACTCAAAACCCATTTATAAAACCTCCTCGTTGTTGTCGCTTTCTGCTTCGTCCTCACCATCTGTGGTGGGGCTTGATTGCTCAGCCCCACCCGAAGCGTCAGATGGTGGTGTTATTCCCCCGATGGAGTAAAGGTGCTGGTAGAAGAGTCCCAATCTCCTTCTTCCCAGGTTCCGTTATCAGCCATATCAAGAGTGCCTGTTGCCTTTACTGGCTCGCCAGAGTTTGGCTTAGAAAGAAGCTGGGTAGAAAGCAGGAACGGAGCTTTCTTCGCGAGTACTTTGGTCGCGCTAGAGCCTTCTACCCAGGAGTAGACGCGCAAGATCTCAACAGGGAGGTTTGACTTGCCTTCATTTTGTTGGAAAAAGGAATCAAGCGCGTTATTACGAAACAAGTCCTTCTCGTAAGAAATGGAAGCCTTGTTTCCTAGTACGTACTTCGAAGGCAGGCGCTGGTCAATATAGCTAGGCTCATATGCTTGCTCATCGCCTTCGTCTTCCCAAGAAAGTAGATGGGTAATGTCCTGCCAAGAAGGAGACTCGCTGCCTGCAGTGTTAATAAGATATTTGAGTTCGTCGCCCCATACTGGTACTTCGGTATTATCTTCAGCCATGTTGTGGCTCCTTTCTATTTATTCTGGTTTCTGGATATAGTTAAGGTCGAATGTCACTTGCCAGTCCTCGAAGGCGCTCGTGCGTCCCAAGCAGTAGGGGATTGATGCGGTTGGCTTTCGGTATGCAACAAAATCGGGAAGTATGGTTGCTTTTGGTAAGAATGCAGAAGTGAGGCTACGAAGGTACTTGTCTGCATCGAGCCTGTCTTGCTCATCTTCGGCAGCTATACGTAACGTCAACAAACATGGGAATGGACAGGCATATTCACCAGATATATAGCCTGTCGAAGCGTCGGTAGAGCTGTTCCTGGTTGATAGCATAAGGCGTGGAAGTGGTCCAGGTTCGGCGGTTAACTCTTCGAAGTGTATTTCTACTTGCTCGCCATTTGCTTTTATGACCTCTTCAAACAGGTCTAGAATTTGTTTCGCCAGTTCAGGATTAACATAGTTCATTTGCTTGCCTCCTCTTTTGCTGCTTGCTCTCCCTCTTTAATCCATTGCTTGAGGTGTTTACCCTCTGCTTTGCTATACCAATCTGGACCTGTTCCAGGTGTGGTGTATTTCCACCCACCAGGCGCGTTGTACTGTGGTGCTGCGTAGGGCACTGCTGCGCTGCCATATCGAACCTTGCCAGTTTCATAGTCGCTTTCCGTTTCTGCAGAAGCACGCAATTTACCCTCACGCTTAGGAACGTACGGCTCGCTATCACGCACTACTGCTTGCGATATGGCGGTTACTGCAGCGGTTTCCATAAGGTCTGCTTTCTGCAGAGCGCGCCCCACGTTAACTGCGGCTACACGAATCTGTATAGACCCGCTCATGTAAGCGTCAACTCCCAGTGATGTACACAAGAGCCGATGTAGATAGGGGATGATGTCTCAACCGTAAAGGCATCTTGAGGTGGTTTCTCTTCTGCATGAGCACCCATAATCACGCGATCACCCTTTTTGAGCGGTTCGGCTGATCCTGGCATCAGCATTGTTACGTTGCGATTTGATGTGTCGCCCTGGATGCCTGGGGTGGCACCAAAGACTTCATCAAAGCGTACCCGCGTAAGAATTTCTGGTCCTTCCCAAGTTGCCTGGCGGTCTTCAACTCCCTTAATCCAGGCAGTGACGGTGTGAGGATAGATACTCATAGTGCTGTCTCAATCAGATAGGTGCCTGACAAACTCTGCTCAATCAAGTCATCGATGCTCATGGTTGATGCATCGACGTATGTCTCGCTTACCTTTGATGCGGTATAGCTCGACACCGCTGGATCGGTGATCGCATCGCATGCAATACAGCATGCGTTTTGATACGCAGTCAGTTCTTTATCAGGTAAATCGGACAAATCAAAAAGGCAGCAGCGCGCATTGACGCGCGCCACCGCCTTAGAAATAGCTGCCTGAAAATCATCCTGGCTAAGTGACCCGCCAAACTCTTTGGAGTAATACTCGTATGTTGGTACTGGGTCGGCCATGACTATTCACCAGCTACCGTTACAACGCATGCTGCAGAAGTCTTGTCGCCTACGGTTGCAGTGATATTGGTAGAACCAGCAGCTACACCAGTTACTAGGCCAGTATCAGGATCTACGGTTGCCTTGTCTGGGGCAGAAGATGCGAAGGTTGCTTTGCCAGCTTCTGAAGGAATTACCGTAGCGCTAAGTTGCTTGGTTTCCTCAACGCCAAGAGACATGGTCTTCTGGGAAAGCGTTACGGAATCGGCAGGCTTGCCAGTGATCGAGCCAACGACAACGCGGTCGATGAGCTCTGCATACAGAGCGATACCACAGACCGCAACAGTATCGGTCGTGAGGTTCTTGTATTCGACATCATGGTGCACACCAACGTAGCCCGTTGTATCGGTAGTGAACTCGAATGCGCGAGCAATGTCAGCATTGGCTGGGTTGGTGTAGTAGAGGATGATATTGTTGCGAGCAGTACCGAATACCGTACCCTGAGGAATAGAAGCGTGAACAAGCACGTTGTAGAGACCCAAGAAGTTCTCGATATAGGTGAAGCCGAACACCGTCTGAGTGGTGATGTCCTTATCGGTAAGGTAGTTTGCAATATCGAGCGGGTTTACAAAATAAACCAGATCAGATTCTGCTACATCGTAATCTTCAAAGAGAACCTTGAGCTGACCCCAGGTCTGAGCCAACGCACCCTGAAGGCCAACACCAGATGCACGTCCTTCGCCTGTCGCCAAGAAGGTGATGAAGTCGCTGCGGATACCCTTCTGGATATCGGTGATCATTTTGGTGTCGGTATCGGTTACTGCCTGTTCGTAGCCCTTGTCATTGATGGCTTCGAAAGTAGTGGTCTTACGATACTTCTTTACCGTAAGCTCAAAGGTGTCTACTACCTCGGTCTTGTACTTAGACAGGGGGATTTCTTCACCTTCTGCAACGGTACCGTCTTCGAGCGTGCCAACCACACGGTACGCCTTAATGGTATTGCCAGGCGTCTTTTCAATCTTGCGCGTGATGCCAAGCATCTCGCTCAAGGAGTTAACTACATTCTCGGAGAACTGGTTCACAAAGTCGATTTCAGAAACCTTTGCGAAATCGGCTGCTTTCATAAGATTAGGATCAGTTGCCATTTATAGGCTCCTTTCTACTCAAAGAGATCCATGTTTTCAGCAATTAAGCGACGTCGCTTTTGTGCGTCCTTGATTGCCATAATCTCTTCTTTGGTAATCTTCCTTCCGCTACCACCAGGAGTTGCAGCGCTAGACATCGTCTTGGTGGCTTGGCTGGTATTTGGTTCTTGAAACAAATAGGGGTAAGTCTCAGCAAGCTTGGCGGTATCAAGGCCTGAAATGTGGCCATCCTTAGCTACCTCGATCTCGTTCATGTCGAGATGAGCAATAAGGGCCACCGTATCAGTGCAGCCAGCGGCTAAAAGGGCATTAGTTACCGTGAGGTTCTTCTCACGCGCTGCCCAGTCGCTTGCTGCCTTATCGGATGCAGCCTTAGCTTTTTCCTGCGCTGCCTTTACTGCGGCATTGATGTCATCCTCTGTAAGCGCCTTCTCAAGTGACGTGTTAAGCGTCTGCTCACGCTGCTTAGATGCTTCAAGCTCAGCTTCGAGGTCTTTGACGCGCTGCTCTAGCGATTCACGCTTGGCTTTCTGGTTTTCATCGGGCTTTCCTTTAGGACCGCTTGGGTCTTGTGGATCAGCACCATTGCTTCCTTGCTGCTGGTTGTCGTCGCCGTTGTCTGCCATACTTGCTCCTTCCATCGAGTTTGGTTCGGGCTTCTCTGCCCGCTTGGTGGTGCCACTCTCCGCTCGTGGCATGCGATGTGAGCCTCTTCGCTTGGCTCGTGCGATGGTTGGAGTATCGACTTTGTGTCACTTAGTCGCAGTCTTCTACATGGGTATGCTCTCCACACCCGTTGGTTGGAGACAGTTGCGGTCTTGTATAGATGATCGATCCGTCATTCATCACCCAGGTTTCTGACGGAAAACGGCGGCATTCAATGAGCCCGTCATCGTTGGGGTACGTTGCATAGACGCATGTTGCGCAGGTTAGGTATTCAGGAAGTTTCTCTAGCATGACATGATTATGAGAAACGAGTCACTGGGTAAAATAAAACCCCGCCGAAGCGGGGTCAATCTTAAACATATCTGTATTTAGGAGAATATTCTGAGCTGAACTCCCGTATTTTTTTTGTTTCATCTATCAACTCTTTAGGCGCATCTGGCAATGGATCCATATTGTCATCGAAGTACATATCAAATACCGATAAACTTCCATATTTTTCAACAAGAGAATCAAACACAGGAGTTTCAGGCAATTCTCGTTTCATTACGATAACCTCCTCCTGATTTCTTCTAAAACATACCTAATAAAAGGCGATTTCTTTACTTGTCCATTGTACGCTAATTCAATACACATAGCTAATCCTTCGGAATATAAGGCTGATTTATTGTTGGTGGCATATGCTTCTTTTGCAGGGTAAAAAGAAACGCTATCAATTGCGTTGTCTAATTTCGTTTTTTTGCTAGAGCTAGCATTCATTTCTTTTAGTGCAGCAGTCAAAATGCTTTTTGCTTGTTTCGCATTCGCGAAGTCTTCAAAAGAGTTTCCTCTCCCTTTATTTGCTAAAGCAACCTCAATTAAGTGGCCTGCCTCATGTCTGCCATCACTTAATGCCTCATTATGTTTACCAACAAAATAAAGAGCATTAACGTACACAACTCCAGAAGCAGATGTTTCCATGTAGGTGTTCTTATTTAAATACTCTCCAGAAATTGATATCCAAGACTTCGCTTTTGGAAAATCAGATAGAACTTCATCAATGCCGCAACAAGCCATCTTTACAGATTCAAAGTCTAGGTTTTCTGCATTGTGAATGAGTACATTATGTTTGTTATTTAGCAGTGTTTTTAGTTCGTCAAGACTATTTGCTGAATACAGCTCTGACGTAGTTTTATTTTGACTCGCTTCTTCCAGCTTTGAAAAGAAAGTTCTTCTACGTCTTGTTTCTGCAGTTACTTTTGAATATAGTGCCCTTGGTTGGCTGCTTACTCCGTAGGCTTTCTCTCTGTTGTATAGGCGTACCAGTCCTGTATCTTTACAGTGCTTGTTTAGTATTCTCTGTTGCTTGCCTAAAACAAGGCGCTTCTGCACATAGGTTGAATCTTCAAGTCCAATGCCAGCACGCTCAAGCCCTACGATCTCACGTTTGGTTTTACGGATTCTGCGTTCAAGTTCTCGCTGGCGTTGCGTTGCTTCGTAGTATTCATCGCTTGTCATGTGGTACTTGGCTTGTGCCGCCTTGAATTCTCGATCGGGCAGTTGCGTGATGCCAGGAAAGAACGGGTGCAGCCCGTGCTTACAGTTGACGCCCTTTAGCCTGTCACCCAGCGCTACGTTAGGCCCACGTAGTCCTTCATAACCTGTTAGCACGTAGAAGTCTGGGTAAGTGTAGCCATCAACAGTTTTCTCACCCGTGGTACATCCTGGTAGTCCTTGCCACTGGGCATGCGATGGACGAGCCCCAAAGTGTGCGGTTGTAATCGCGAACTCATGACCATAGCTTTCCATTGCCTCCATCGACATGCGTCCGCCTACTTGGCTTACTTGACTTACTATGTGACGCCTAAGGGCTACATCGATCATATTCGATACAGTAGCCTTGCCATTGCTGCCATAGTCTATAACCCCAATGCCAGCATCCATGAGTTTAACAACACCGTCAGACAAAGCCTTTTCGTATGGCTTGGTGCCGAGTACTACCTCATTGATGGCATCCTGCGATACCTGATACCACATACGCTCTGCACCCTGTTCCATAAGGATATTTTGGCGCGTGACAATATCGGCTACTTGCTCGGCTGTTGTCTTGGCGAGATTTGCAAAGTGTGCCGTAGCACCGAGAGAAAAGTAGGCTTGTGCTACGTCTGCTCGCTCTTGGCCATAGATTGATTCGAGCTGGTTTAGGTCGGCAGATACCGAGTCTGACAACGCCTTCTCTACCTCGTCATGGACTTCTTGACTGATCACGTCCCGGTACTTGTTGAGGATTGTTTGTGCTTGGTTTGGAAATGTCTCTACAAGCTGTTGCAGGGCTGCCTCATCGCCTAACTTGGTAAAGCCTTGCACAAGATGGTCAATCAACGTATCGCTCATTTCCTGCACGTACTTTTCTTGCGTTCCATGCAGGATGGTCTCGACCAGCTCATCGATCTGTTGCTCGGTAAGCGCCATGTGTTACGCCTCGATAGGTACGCTTAGTGCGGCGTCATCGAGTGCGCCTTGCGCTTCTTTGGCTTCTTCTTCGGTATAACCCTGCCAACGTACCATATACTTCCAGGGTTCGAGCAGTCCTGCAGCCACGTCTGCTCGGTCACGCTCTCGTAAGCTGTCATCGTCTTGCATGATCGAATCACCTAGGACTACGTTTACCTGTCCTGCAATATCGGCAAGATTTACGGTGCCAAGCTCACGGTAGATCCCACAGGCTGCCGTAATAAGCGACTGGATCGCTGGCTTGATGATATGCTCATGGCGGCGTACAGCCCGCATCATTTCTGAGTTATCTGCTGCTACTTGCTTTGCTGTCGTAATGCCGCCTTGATCGTCGAGTGCATACGCTTTGATGCCGAATCCGATACGTTTGCCAAGCATCTGCAATGCGGTCGATAATGCCTGCCTGTTCTCTTCGGTGCGCAGGCTTGGGTTGTACTCAAAAACGCGAGCCTTTTCATCGTAGGTATTGCTCTTTACCGCTACAAAGAAGCGTTTGCCCGTCAACATGGGTACCTGAGCGTTGCCGTATTCGTCTTTAGACAACATTGATTCAGGCAACACTAAAAGCTTTCGACCCATAATTAGATCATCGCCCATATTGTTGAAAGCAAGATCAACGGTTTTTAATGCATCAATCGCATCATGAAAGAGAGCCACACCCATTGGACTGTAATCCCAGTATGGGTTATCGAATGCCAAGCGAATAAGGCTGAACGTTGGGTAGGGTTGTTTAGTATTTACGCTGGTATTGGAATCGAGATATCCTGCTGGTACAAATTGTTTTCCAGTATCGTCAAAGAATCCGCAATAGATCTGGTAGTTACCATCGTCACCACGCTGATGTACTTCAATCTGGGTGCACTTGTTGCCACGAATGTAGACATCAGCCAAGAAGGCACAGTCGATGCAGTCATCTGCTTCCCAGGACAATGGAATAATAGAGCGTGCATCATAGCGCATCGGACGAACCTTAAGCACGGGTGATTTACCCGACTCTGCAAATCCAGAGACGTGTAGTGCCCAGGCAGCAGTGCCCGTGGAGCACATTCTCCCAATAGCTAATGGTGCTCGGTCGTGCCACATGGTTACGTCTAGCCACTGCTCTAACCAATCAACCGTAGTCCCATCTTCAACTTCATCGAGCGAGATTGAAGCAGTTTCGTTATAAATCAGCCCTGCCATGTCGTCACAGATCATGGATGCAGGTGTGCAGCTGCGTACCTTGATTTTATTTTTCTTAGCAGGGTTTTGTGTATCAGGTTCTTCAAGCCAATAGAACGGGTTGCCCTCTTGGCGAATGTAGCTCCACCAGGTATCGATGTAGCTATCCATAGGTGTATGCAAGTCTGCATTGTCGTATCCAAGGCTAGCAAACCACTTGCTCGCTTCGCTATTGAGTCCTTTGTCCATCTTCTAAATCCTTTCGGTTTAAGGCATATCGGGATCTGCAATGAGATCGAATACGGCATAACGCACCGCATCGATCGTGTGATTGTCTTTGTCTGGGTAGCCTTTGAAGTTGCCCTCGTCATCTTCGAGTGCGCGGTATCGGCTGAACTCCTGATAGGCAAGCGGGCATCGCTCGCGATCAATAACGATTGCTTTGCGCTTTGTAAGCCACTTAATACCGTCAGCTACGGGCACTCGCTTAGACGCACCCATAATTGCCATACCGCCATGGCGCCAGGTTGCAATATCTTTAGGCGATGCGGCATCGGCTCGTATCTCGTTTTGAGGTTTGTTGCGGTTATAGACTGGCTTGCCATCGTTGGTGTATAGCGGTTTGCCAGTTTCGTCTCGCTCTATCAAGTGCCGCTTAACCTCTTCGATGTTCGCGTCGTCTAAGGTCTTGGTATTAAAGATCTCATCCAGGATGTAAAGCGTGCGGGTCTTGCGGTCATACCCGACGCGAAGCCATACCCACGGATCAGACTGAAAGCCCCAGTCCATACCGCAACGGATCCACTTCATAGCAAGCGTGTCTTCGTAGGTGATGCTTTGGGCTACCACGTTATTGAATATTGTGCCTGTAAGACCAGTTTCATCTCCCATGTACTCGTTTGCATAAGCGGTCGGGTTGATCTCTTTGAGCACCTCGGCCTGCTCGATGAAACGCTTGCCGATGAACTCTGCAGGTACGTCTAAATACGTTGAGTGGTGCACCAGCTTGCCAGGTTCTTCTATGCGCGCTTCTTTGTTGGTCCACTGCTCTGTGTCGGGTTCTGGGTTGTAGATATCGAACTCCAGCGAGTAGTCGCTACGGAATACTGATTGGCGAACATTGCGTGCATCCTCTGGCCCTGATAGCTGGTTGTACTCTTCAAGCAATAGAATCTCAATCTTTGCGTCGGGATCCTCGAAGGTGATTGACTTGAGCTTTTCTGGCTCATCAAGACCACTAAAGATGATCTTTTGCCCGGTCTTGTTGTAGGTGAGCTCCATAGGGGAGACGGTCTTACCAAAGTCACACCCCTCACCTGGTTTGCCTACCGTCATGCCGCGCTTAGCAATAGCCCATAGCACGTTGGCAAAGCATGAGCGGCGCAGTGTATTAGCATAGCGTCTGCCGCAGATCCACTGAGCATGAGGTCGATGCAAGAAGATGTCTAAACACTTTTGGTAACCGTAGCTCGACTTGGTAGAGCCACGTCCACCTTTTAGCATCACGCGGTTTGCTTTGCCCGAATCGATAGCGCGGGACACATCGCAGAAGGTAGGGGAGATGTTAGCCGACATATCATATGGAGGAACTAGCACTCGCACATCTTCAGCATCGGTATTAGCTTTTACAATTTGCTTATCAATACCTGTCATGCGGTTAAGCAAGGCTGTTGAGTCGATTAGCGCTTTGACAGACGGAGAGCCTTTGTAAAGCCCGTCTTCCTCAAGGCTGGATAGTGCTTCATCATTAAGCTTTCTCACGCGTTCTACTGCTATATCCAGGCTCCACTGAGCTTTTTTAGCAGCTTCAGCTCGTGCTTTTTCTATTCGTGCCGATATCTTGCCGTTTTCAATTAGCTCAAATGCCTTTCGGTTTACCGTTTCTGGCTTCATGCGGGCACAGTTATAGGCAGCGCGGTAAGCGTCGGAATAGGTCATTCCCGATACCACGCATTCAATAAACTTTTCTTGTTTAGAGGTAAGTTCCATGGATGCATAATCGGCTACGTGTCACGCAGTGCTCATACGCAAGAAGCCAGCCCGAGGAGATGGACTGGCTTCAAGGGAGAAAATCGTAGGACTTGACCTACAGCTAGCAGTATTGGTGCAGTGTCACCTATAACGACAGAGAGCCGCACCATTTACTGGCTACGGCTCTCTGCCTGTTCAAGGGCTCCCTAAAGAGGAGAAAAAAAGAAAGGAGTGCAAGAAGGGGAAAACCAGGCGAAGGAAAAACCCTCCTTGCAGTGTTTATAGTGAGGTAGGTGTCACTTCATTCTCAACCACCTTCGCTCCGCAGTTCGGGCAATATCCTATTGGATTATATGGTTTAGATTCAAAGTCGAATTTAACAAGAAGCTCACCGCATTCAGAACACGTATATGCACATTCTCCACCAAATTCTTCTTCTTCAAATTTAACGGCACGGCATGTTTTAGGCTCAATGAGGTCTGCAATCCTTTTTGCTATTGTTTCGCATATTTCAAATTCATTTGCGCCATTTTCTTTAAGATTGTTTTCTAATTTGTCATCAAGAACATACATAAGCTCATCTTGAGAAATATCATGAATGTCAGGTGTTTTCCTAAGACGTTCGGCAATATTTCGTCTTTCTTCATTAGAAATCATTTTTAAATTATCCTTTAGTCAATCATTACAGCGTCGGCGATGCTCATAACTTCATTAAGAGCCTTTTGTGTGCTACCTGGTTTGAATTCGTCAATCTTTCTTCCGTCAGGCTTTTCGCCGCGAACAACGCTTTTAAGAATCCCAATATTGTTTTCTGTAGCATCAATTCTTTGTGCTGCGATGATTCTTCCAGGAACGTCACCATCTCGCCAAAAGATAATCGCTTGATCTCTAACAACGACAGCTATCTTTCCTTCATTTTCTTCAATCACTTTGCAATCATCATCAACATTAAAAATCTCAAAGAAGAACCCATCAGGTGAGTAAATCTCACCTGGGCAATAACAATCTTCTTGTAAGTATCTTTCCATGTCTTTAATATCGCCTAATTTGTTAATCATCGTTTACTCCACAACCTCAATAACGCCGCCGCATTGAAAGCGGTCGGAGTATTCCATAATTTCCGCTTCCTCACCGCAGAATGGGCAGTGCTTTGAAGTTCTTCTTATACTTTTCCAAGTTCATTTTCTTCCTACCTTCGTCATTCGTATTTAGTAAAGAAACGTTAGTAGGTTAGGCGTCTAGCCCCCGCGTCACGAGTGCGGGCGCGGCTTTAGCCCGCACGCACGTCCTAACCTACCTAACCTTGAATTACTTAGTTTTGTTAGTTAGTTATCCTTATATCTTTAGATATAGTCTGACTAACTAACTTCAAGCGTTACCAGTCTTCTTATACTTTTCCAAGTTCATTTTCTTCCTACCTTCGTCATTCGTATTTAGTAAAGAAACGTTAGTAGGTTAGGCGTCTAGCCCCCGCGTCACGAGTGCGGGCGCGGCTTTAGCCCGCACGCACGTCCTAACCTACCTAACCTTGAATTACTTAGTTTTGTTAGTTAGTTATCCTTATATCTTTAGATATAGTCTGACTAACTAACTTCAAGCGTTACCAGTCTTCTAGTGCTGCCTCCAAATCGGGGTCATATAAAGTGATTTCTCGTCCTGTTCCTTTTCGTGATCTAATAGGACACCAAGGTGCTTTGTTGGGATCTATCCAGTTTCTAAGCTGCCCCTTGCTTACCTGCTTATCTCCGACCTCTGGCATGCGCTCAACCACATTCTCAAGCGTGCGTTCTACTTCGTCACGATCACATGCATCCATTCCTTCGCGAAGCGCTGCTAACTTTTCTGCTTGGCGTGCACTATCTCGCTTGGCCTTTGCTTCACGACCACGTTCCCTATATGCGTTGCGTTCTAGCATCTCGCCTTCAGGTGCAGCATCGGTAAGCACGCCTAAATCATCGCGTCGGTGCATGGGGTAGTCGAACCATAGATTCACAGGCTCAAAGCGGGGGAATTCGCGCAGAGTACCTTCCACGCGCCAGGCGCTGCGAGACTTTACCTTCTGCCTGGCTGCATAGATGGTATTCAGCAATTCTTGCTCAAGTCCTAGAGGTTGGATCAGGTTCTTGGTGTCCGCCAGCATCTTGTTGGCCATAACCTGATCGTCAAGTGGAATTACCTCGCGCCAGCCATCTAGGTCATGGTGCGCATCTAGGAATTGAGTGCAGCACTCACACACCGCGGCATCTTCTTGTTGCTTGGCCAAGTCTTCGCTTACGTGCAGCTCGATCATATCGAGTAAGGCGTCAGGGTCGCGAGCAAAAACACCTGAACCAGAGGCGCGATCCATGGAGCGTTTCTGTCCTTGGCTGCCCTTGGAATGATGGTGGCAGTAGATGACAGCGCATCCAAGACTATCGGCTACCTTGTCGAAGTTATTGCAGAACTGTGCCATCTGATCTGCACTATTTTCATCGCCTGTGATTATCTTGTAAATCGGGTCAATGATAACTGCTATAGGGCGGGTTTTAAGCGCGCGCCTAATAAGTGATGGTGCCAGCTCGTCCATAGGCTTAGATTTGCCGCGTAGGTTCCAGATATCGATGTTGGCTAGATTGTTAGGCACGGCTCCCATAGCCTCGTAGACGTCGCGAAAACGATGTAGGCAACTTGCTCGGTCAAGCTCCAAGTTAACGTAGAGCACACGACCTTGTGCGCACTCCCAGCCAAACCACGGTAGACCTTCGGCAATGGATACACACATACCGATTAAGGCAAATGACTTACCAGCCTTAGAAGGGCCAGCAATAAGCATCTTGTGTCCTTGACGAAGTACTCCATCAATCAATGGTGGTGCAAGCTCTGGCAGATCGTCCCAGACACTTGCTAGGCTTTCGGGCTCAGGCAGATCGTCGTTTTGTTCGTCCAACCATTCACGCCAGTCCGCCCATGATTCGCGGCCTATGTTGGTAGCGATGAGCCACTGTTTTTTGCCGTTGCGCATAACGCCAGGCATGCGGGACAGGCGGCTTGGATTCTTGTTCTGGGTATCCAATTTAAGACCATTGTCTCGGCATGTTTGATAGAGGAAGTCTACGCGCTTTCGGTATTCCTCATAGTTTGGTGCATCTACATGCACGATGGCATGAATACTCTTGTTGCCAGAGTGCACCATGGCGGCGATCGGTAGTTCAAGCGATCGCATAATGGCCATCTGCCTAGATGGAGACATTTCGTCTGATTCCACAAGCGCGTAGCGAAACTCTGCCACGTTGTCGTTTCGTACGCCTTCGCCATCTAGCGGATTGAAGCGGATCCATGCACCAGCATCTGTATTGTTAAATCCGATAGCGCTTGGCAGGTCTCCGTTGTACTTGTTTAGTCGTGCAACGATATCTCCTGCAGTATCGGTGTGAGGGCCTTTGCCTTGCGGGATCCAACGCCCGTCCTTCTCCCACGAGTCAACTACATATCCGACTACTTCTTCAGAAGAGAACAACGTCTCTAGGTACTTCACTAAATCGCGCCAACCTTGCCAGGTGTCTCCTGGTTCTTCTAACTCAGCGTTCTCGACCCATGTTGGGTCAATAATCTGGTAGGCTGGCTTGTGCGATTCTGCGGTTCTGGGCAATTCTGGGCTTATTTCAGGGCCGTTATCAATAACAACACCTTCCCAGTCTAGTGCTTCACCTAAATCGTATTCTGGCGGCTCCCAGCCGACCTTTCGCGCCATTTCAACGACAGTGCCGCCACCGACGTCGTTTTGGCGCCCTTTGTCGCTAAATGTCGCCCATTTACGTTCGCATTCTCCTAGGTGGTAGCGTGGAGCGTCCCGTGCACTCCACGCGTCCCATACCTGCCAGTCGTAGCCTTCGGTCTTGAGTGCCATGCCAACTTGTACCCATTCGGTGTAATCGCATGATCCTGGATCAATGGCATCCAGGCAGCTTTGTAGATCGTATCCCATCTACCTCAGCCCTCCTTCAGGCACAAAGGTTGCAGGTTCAAAGCGATCAGGTGTGCGCCAGCCGTTTGCCGCAATAACGCTTATGAGTTTGTTAGCATCTGTGAACGACCAGCGGCCTACCTGCTGAAAGCCTCGGCTTTCTAACTGCCTAATCTGACGCGGTGTTGCATAGCCTTCTGCACGGCGCTTTTGCAGCTTATCGAGCAAAAGTGATGCCTTACCAGCGCACTCAACTTCGTCAGGGAAGATGCCGAATTTCTCCAATGCTTTTAGCTGCTTGTCGGATGCAGGTGCCATCTCCCAATCGAAGGAAGGCATATACCCCACAAGGTCAGCATCAGCAATAGACATTTCAAACTGCAAAGGATCCACGAGCTTGCGCTTGCGGCTACGCATTGCAGCCAGTTCTTTCGCTAGTGATTCTTCGCGCTGCGCCACAACATCTTGTTGTGCTTTGTGTTCTGCTTCTTCTAGATCCACCATGCCAGGAGAATCTTCGATAGCCTTTGTCATTGCTTGTGCCACTTCATCGTCAGATGCTATTAAGTGCGCTGGATGGCACAGGTCGTGCCTCTCGGTCATCCATAAGAAGTCGAGCACTAGAAGCTCGGTCTTGCCTGTCTCGGGGGATAGGCGAGTACCTCTGCCCACCATCTGACAATAGAGACTGCGCACCTTAGTGGGGCGTAATACAATTACGCAGTCGACACTCGGGCAGTCCCAGCCTTCGGTTAGCAACATCGAGTTACAAAGCATAGATCCAGGGCCAGCTTGGTCGAACCAATCCAACACCTCTGTGCGGTCTTTGCTTTCTCCGTTGACTTCGCGCGCTGCAAAACCTTTATCGGCAAGGATATGGGCGAACTTCTGGCTCGTGGCTACAAGGGGTAAGAACACTACCGTCTTGCGCTCCATACAGCCTGCAGCAAGCATTTCATCGGCAATCTGATCTAGGTACGGGTCGAGTGCGGTGTCAATATCTCCTAGTGCAAAGTCGCCGTTGGAGATATGTACGCTGGAAAGATCGAGTTTGAGCGGTATAGTCTGCGCTTTGATGGGGGACAAGTAGCCTTCACGAATAGCACGCGGCAAGGTGTACTCATAGGCAATTGAGTCAAAGTATTCGCCTAGGTTTCGCTTGTCTCCTCTGTCGGCGGTAGCGGTAACTCCTAACACTTGAGCACCAGGGAAGTGCGCCAATACCTGCTGGTAGCTATCAGATAGCGCATGGTGAGCCTCGTCGACTATGATTGCGTTAAAATAATCAGGTGAAAACTTAGACAAACGCTTAGGACGCATCAATGTCTGCACGCTGCCAACCGTCACGCGAAACCATGAGCCTAAGCTCGTTTGTTCTGCTTTTTCGACTGCGCATCCTAAGCCCGTTGCATTGGCTAACTTGTCGGCTGCTTGCTGGAGTAGTTCGCCTCGGTGCGCGAGTATTAGCACGCGCTTGCCTTCATCTACTGAATCTTTGGCCACCATTGAAAACACGATCGTTTTGCCACAACCTGTCGGTAAAACAAGGAGCGTCTTGCGACGCCCCTCATTCCACTCGTTCTCGATTGCTAATCGTGCTTCTTCTTGGTAAGGCCGTAAACTTACGGCGTTCATTACAAGCTCCAAGTGCTACCAGTAGTGGGATTTGTGTACTGTTGGGGCTGTGCTGGTATTGGCATAGCGGTTTGCATAGGCTGCGCGGGCTGTTCGGCAACGGGCGCTGGCTGCTGTGCTGGCTGGTAACGTGCTGACCATTCTTTGTAGGCTTTTTCGGCATCCTTTGGACGGCAGTATTCGTCTACATCGTTGGTCTGCTGTTTGTTGCCGTTCTTATCGGTATACTCACTCACTTTGATCTTAAGCCAGCCGCTCTTGTCCTCAAGCTCGTTCCAATGCATGTGCATGTTGCCCTCGTCGTCCCTGGTAAAACCAAGGCACTCAAAGAAGCGAGCGACGCGCCACTGCATCTTAGTGTTGAGCATAATGCGATCAGTAATGGTGACTTCACGATCTCCTGCCGTTACCTTAAGTGTCAGCTTGGCACGCGGGCATGATGCCATTTTTGCAGAGCCGTCAAAACGCTCACGCTCCAAGCTTTCAACGCGGAAGGGATAATAGCCAGCATCAAGCAATTCAAATGAGGGGCCATCATCAATTACGATACCTTCCCAGTCGAGCGCCTGGCCTAAATCTACTTCTGCCATTGTTTTTCCTTTCTAGTCTTAGTTAAAGGGGACATCAATACGGTTTGCCTTGACTACTTCAAGGATTTGCTGCCAGCTAGGCACGATAAAGCCTGTGATGTAGTCTGGTGGGAAATTCTCAGGTGGTGTATCAAGCGTGAAATGTCCATGATCTGCCGCCACCTTGCGAATCTCATCTACGGTTACGCCATCTGCCTGCATAAGCTGTAGTGCTGGTGCCCAGAAGTCTGGCAATCCGCTCTCAGATGGTGCGGCAGGTGTCGCTTCCGGCACAGGTGTTGGAGTCTGATCTACCTGGGGTTGTGGTTCTGGTTGTGCCATAACCTGAACAGGTGCAAAATTTGCACATGTTGCTTGCGTGATATAAGGCGCGATTTCCTGGTAGTCGAAGGGTAGCTCTGCAGGCAGCCCCCAGCGATTCTTTGCATCCCAGCATGCGTTGTGCTGGGTGTACATCACGCGCTTGTTACCACGTGCCTTAGCCTTGCCGCTGTCCGTCTTTTCGACCACGGTCTTGTAATTAGCGAAGAGCACTACGTCTGCCCATTCTTTGACCATGTTGGCCACGGATTTCTTAGGCGTGTCGATGAGCTTTAACTGATAGCGGTCGTAGGCTGCAGCTTCGTCAGGCTGCTCGAACTTACGAATCATCGAATGGGCTACCAGAACCACATTGACCTGCTGCTCAACAATGTCGGAAAGCATGTTTAAGAGCTTGCCGAATGCCTCATATACATAGGTGTAGCCTGCTCCATAAGCGAAGTCCTCAATGCCACTTTTTTGACGCTTGCTGCATACCTCGTTGATACAGAGGCGTTCTGCCCAATCGATCGTGTCAATTACAAGTGTCGAGCAAAGACCAGGCGTATCACGTACATATTGGACTTCTTGTAAGAGCATCTGCCAGCTATCAGGAGCAGGGAGACGCCTTACGTTCATGGTGTTAGTGGATCCTTCCGTATCAATGAACAGAGGATTTGGGAACTGCGATGCGAACGTTGACTTGCCAATGCCTTCAACGGCATAGATCACGCACTTCGTTGCAGCTAGTATAGGGCCCTGCGAAATATCAAATTGCATTACTAGCACCTCCTAGTGATTTTGCTTAGCGACTGTCAGGCGGACTTGCGCTGATGCAACAGAAGTTTTGATGCACGCCTTATAAACATCGGGATACTTCTCGCGGATAACGCTTGCATTTAAGCCAGTCCGAGTGGTTGGCCTTGTTACCGTGACCGTATGGCCTTCAGGGGTAATGTGCTTGCCACCTTCACCAAGTTCTTCTTTGATTGCATCTTCAAGCTCTTTCTTCTTGTCGGTGAGGGTATTAATACATGCCTTGGTGTTGATGAGATTGAGGACTAATTCATTAACTTTTGCTTCGTTCATTTAAAGGCTCCATTTCTGCTCGGTTTTAACAGGGGCGGTGGTATTAGCAGTAAGTGCGGTAAAACGATCAACTGGATCTGGAATAGGGCTACCAGTTGCCATGGCAAGCCCTGGAGTGTTGGCAAAGGCAGCGGAGGTATCGACTGTTGAGGCAGTAGGCATACCGTAGCCATCCTCGATGATGATTTGGCAGGAATCATCGCTACCAACGCGCGTGCCAATGATCTGCAGTCCTTCTGTTTGTGCCCAGGCTCCAAAATCGGCAAGGGTCTGAGGGTCGAACTGCTCCAACTTGTCGACGAGCACAAAGCCACATGCTGGCTTTAGGGCGCGCACGATTGCAGTGGCCACGCGAAGCTGTTCCGATCCGCTCATACAGTCCCATGCTTGTCCGTTGTAGGTAAGCTTGCCTTGTTCGACACTCAAGCCCGGCAACGGTAGATCAGCACCGTCCAAGAGCGCCATACGTTTGGTGCGTACGTCTTCGATCTGGTCGGTGAGCTCTTTGTATTGGCCGTCGAGTTCGTCAGCTTCTGCAAAGGCATTTTCACGGGCTGCGTTGATGCGTACCTTGGTATTGATGGCGTCAATTTCTTGTAGCTTGGCTTCGATCTCTGCCGTGCTTTCGTCGCGCAGTTGTTCGACCGTCTTATTCGCTGTATCAAGATCAGCACGGGCTTGAGTAAGCTGGTTATCTATAAGGTCAATCTTCTTGTTGATATCGTCTTGTTGCTCAAACAAACGAGCCAATTGTGCTGCTAAATCCTTACAACGCGAATCAAGCTGTTGTGCCTGATAGCGCTTTTGCTGGTTTTCGCCATTGCGCGCCAGGATTGCTTGCTGTTCCTGGATAAGCTCTGATGCGCTAATTGGCGTATTAGGTGCATCAGGAAAGTACGTCATATCTTCTGCAGCACCACGCTTTTGACGTGCGAGTTGACCTAAGGTTGTACGCTGGTTGTAAAGCTGATCTTCTTGGGTTTCGAGCTGGGCCAGCTCATCTCCAATACCGATGATCTGCAGGAGTGTTTCAGCTTTTTCCTTATCGGTAGCGTTAAGGAATTTAGGTAAGTTGAGGGCTAATTGCTCCAAGAATGAATCAAGCAAGTTCTGGCCTGATTTGTGGCCTTCAGGATCGGTGACTTTAAGCGATGAATTGACCCCTTTACGCTCTACTACGATTCCGTTTGAAAGTTCGACGCGTAGATGTGGGTCGGTCGCGGATCCTTCGCGCTTGGCATTGCTGGGCTTAAAACGGTTGCCGCCTAGTGCCCAAGCTATTGCATCAAGCACCGAGGTTTTGCCTTGTCCATTGCGACCGCCGATTACGGTAAGGCCGCTTTCGCTTGGCTTAAGTTCTACCGCTTTAACACGTTTGATATTCTCAGCTTCAAAGCTGGTGATTTTGACAGATTGATCCATGTTTACATCTCCTTTGATTCGGGCGCTTTTACTTGGGCGCACTTGTCGTAGAGTTCTTTTTCCCAATTACAGGGCTCGTAACCGTCGACAATGCAGGAAAGAACTGGCTCGAAATAGCTGCGGAAGTTTTCGTACTGACCTTGTAAGGTGCATTTACCGTTGTAGATTTCGGTTACCCACATACCGTTTAGTTTTGGCAGATTTAAATAACCGATAGCTTTAGCAACCATACAGAGTGGTTCATGCTCATTGATTTCAAATTCATTGAGCTGAAAACTATGAAATATAGCCTTGTAGAGTTGTTTCTCTACGTTAGGGCACGGATCGTTGTTCTTTATTTTGCTAACGATCCACTCATTGCGATTTTCTGCTGCTTGATTAAGCTGTGCCCTAATCTCATCTAGTTCCTGGTTACGCTTAGCTTCTTCAGGATCTTCATTCTCTTTAATGGGCACAAACATTTCAGCGTAAGCTTTACGCTCCATATCCTGTTCGTGGAGTACAAACACTGCACCATTGGCCAGTGCTTTTTGGTGGTTCTCTTCAACAAAATCAAGCTGATTGCGCTCGACATAGGTGCGGTACTTATAGCCTTCTGGTTGGTGCCCTACGATCTTCCAGCCACGCTTTTTGATTTCCTTGCGTAGTACCGAATACTCAAGCTGACGTTTCTTCTTGGTGCGCAGGTGATCGGCGATCTTTTGCCACTCTTTCTCGGTGCAGTTGGTAAGTGCTTTTACGGCATGCTTATCGTCGGCAAATTCATCAATGGCAAGCAGGCGATCTAGGCTCATATCTTCTGCTGCATCATCGACCAAGATCATGGCGTGGTTGACGCGCTTTGCCCTGTTCTTACCTTTTGTTGCTTTGTCGACAGAGGCGGGATCCACACCTAAGAGCAACATCTGCTGTACGCCACGAGACTTCTCGATGTCTGACAAGGGCTGCTTGTCATCGGTGGCCATGGCTGCAACAAGTGCGTTCGCTTCGTCGAAATCTTCGCAGACATTAGCGGTAAACTTAGCGAGCTTACGGCTCTGCATAGCGCGATAGCGGCGTTCACCGTCGACAATGTGATAGATGCCTCCATCACGCACAAGAATAGGTGGGATGAATGGTTCACCCGGGCGCTCCTTATTAAGATCGAAACTGGCTGCCAGCTCCTTAATGCCCTCGAACTTTTTACGAGGGTTGTTTTCATTGGGGTAAACATCGTCGATGCTTACGACTTCTAAGTTCATAGTCCCTCCTTTTGAACTATGACCAGGCTTTTTATTAAAAACCGTGATTCATTTAAGAATTAATTCTTGGATTGGTGCCAAGCTTTTTACGGATACGTTTCAAGCGTGTTTTGTTTGCATCAATATCCAGATCCAGGCATTTGATTTCCCAGGCTTCAAGCGCAATGGTGTAGCGCTCTTCTTCCTTGGCGTACTGGTAGCGATTACGAGGCGATACCTTCATTTTGGTTGGCTTAGGAGGTATACGGCGCTTACCGCGGCTTGATTCTTCTTCATCGTAGATAAGCCGTTGTTCTGGCGTTAGCTGCATGAGCGCATCCGATACGAGCCACTCACCATCCATGAGGTTTTTACGTTTGGAACACACACGGCACTGACCAGTTTTAGGGGATACGGTTGAGCGCCATTTAGCACAGACGGGGCACCATTTGAGCTTTGTTTTAAAGCAGCGAAGAGATACGCCTAGATGGCGAGACATCCAATCAACAGAATTTTTTGACCGCTTTAAGTGCTTGCAGATCTCACGCATGGGTAATACACCAGCGTTATCGCGCAAGTATTTAATGTCCTTGGTGCTCCAGTCGATACGATGTGCTCCTTTACGCAATGACCTCACCAGCTCCAATAAGGTAGTAGAGTCCATGCAAGAAAGCGCAACGCAAGTGATCATTAGTAAGTAGCTTCTGACCCTCGTAGACATAGCGACGACACTCAAGCAAGTCCTTCTGGTTGGAAAGGTTGCCCTTGGTACGTGGGTTTAAAACTTGCTTGCTTGTTTGAATTACAGGCATTTCACCTGAAGATTCAAGGCCACGTAAAAGATAGCCCACAAGCCACGGTGTTTGGTGCGATGTGCTTTTGGCGGTACGCATACCTGGATAGGGGACAAAGCCTTCGATTACTACTACTTCATGGCCATGCATGACTAAAAATTGTTCGAGTTGTCGCCAGATGTTTTGACAGCGAGAATCAAGCAAGTTGTTGTCAATGCCGCATGACTTGGGGTAGTGGATGGTTTTTACGTCGATAACTCGATGTTCATCCATATATACAATGCCTGTATTAGTGGTTCCAGGGTCGATCGCTACGATGTTTGGCATGGTACTTACGCTGCCTTCCTGTCATCTTCGATGTGAAGACCGTCGAGCACTGCGTCTTGGTAGCCCTTTTCGTAGCCTTCGTTATATCCATCTTCGTAAGAAGCTTTGGTTGCTTTAAAGATGAAGTAGATCGCAATAAAACAACCAATCGCTAAAAGGCTAACGAACAGATCGCCTGGCTCAAGATATAGTGCCCCTAATTGCATGACGGTGTTTCCTCCTTGATTGGAATACGCCACAGCTTCCCGAACTTAAGTGCGCCTGGAATACTGCCATCCTGACATCGCCGAAGTACGCTGTCGCGGCTTAGACATAAACGTGCTGCAAGTTCGTTTATCGTGAGGTAGGTGTAGCCTTCAGGTGCGAGTGGTGTATAATTTTTTGTGGTGTTGGAACCCTGGCTATTGCTGGGGTTCGTTTTGTTTGTGGCCATAGTTATTTTCTCCTGATCTTCTGGATGATTAACCTTGTAGACGCTCATATCGTCATAGGCTTCATCGCGCCAGATATCTTTGAAGTCCGTGCCGTAGCCGTAACCGTTGACTGAGAAATTGATCCTGTTAACGTAGCGATAGACAATGCCGCCCAGATAGAACGATTTGAAATCGCATTCAAGTGGAACGATGTAGCTGCCATTGAACAGAAACTTTCGAGCAATGCGGTTCTTGATAGAGTGCTCGGTTTCTTCGTACCCAGTACCTTCTTCGGCGTCGGTGAATTCCAGAATGTTCCTGGTTGGCTGGTTGTAGTTGCCCATGATCTACCTCCTTACATACAAATGAGAATTCCTACTGCGAAAATTAGGCTTGCTGTCAATCCAGCGAGAAAGCCTTTTGCGAAGTCGAGATTGCCCATTACGAACTCACTCTCCGATCAGCTTCGAGACCTTCACTTCGTAGAAGTTTGCGAGGGATGTAAGCGTCTCGAGGGTGGGATTGTTGGCCCTGCCAGTTTCAAGGGCGTAGATCTGATTTTCGGTAAGCCCAGTCTTGAGAGAGACATCCCTTCTAGTAAGGCCTCTTTTTTCACGAAGCTCTTTCAGCAATTTCGTATCCATAGTTCACCTCCTTAGTAATCAAAAGCTTTAAACCATGACAAAAATACCGTTTATTCTCCTACTAGTCAATATAAAATTAAAAAAATATAATTGTCTTATCGAATAGTGATTGATATTTGGCAGTTGAATCAGCAATTACAGGGTGTGATCAAAATGGCATCGCTAGAAGATAAAATGCGTCCTTACTGGACGCTTGCTAATTTGAAATTTATTCGAAAAAACGCAGGGCTTACTCAGGAACAAGTAGCAAGAGACTTAGATGTGCCACTAAGCACTTATAGAAATTGGGAGCAGGAAAAAAATTCTCCAACAGCAGAAAATATGACAAAGCTTTCTGCATATTTTACTTGCTCACCTGAAGACTTTGTACTTGTTGGAAGCGATCCTAATAATCCGAAGTTCAGAATGATGGATGTCCCCTTGTATGGAAGTATTGCTGCTGGCGATCCTATATACATGAATGATCCAGATGAACTTCCAGAAGAGTGGTTCTCTGTTCCGAGTGTGTTAGTGAATAAGTATGAAAGTTGCTTTTTGCTTAAAGTGAAAGGCGATTCTATGAACCGCGTACTTCCAAATGGGAGTTACGCTCTTGTTGCTCCAAGTAGGAAAGAGCCAGTAATAGATAACCATGCATATGCTGTTTGCGTTAATGGCTACGATGCGACTATAAAAAGAGTTAAGAAGTTGGCTAATGGAATAGAACTTATTCCAGACAGCATTGACCCGACTTATAAGCCAAAAGTCTACGATTATGGGCTAGAGGAAACAGAAACAATAACAATCATCGGCGAGATCGTTTGGTACACAATACCTTTTGATTTTCAGATTTAGGAGGAGTAACCATTCGTCAAAACAATTTGACTTTTTCAAAAAATATGTAATTAATTAATTACAGCAAGGAAGGCAATTGAAGTCACCGACACAAATAGCACTCTTTTTAAGACACCTAAAACATGCAGTAGAGAAGAACGGTTTCATTATTGTTAACCGTGAAGCAACCAACCAATTTATGGCAGACAGAAACATGACTTACGATGAATTAAAAGACATTATTCTGTCTCTCGAAGTTAAGGATTGTTTTGATGGACCCGAAGAAGACAGGGATCCTAAATACAAAAATAAATGGACGGTTGCAGAGTTTTCTCCTATCTACTGCGGTGAAAAACTATATCTAAAGATGTCTATAAGAGTCGATGCAGAACGGAGCAAGTGTCTATCCGTAAAGCTATTTACTGAAAAGGAGGGCAACTAAATTGAATCTATTAGAACAT
>ERZ857922.1107-NODE-1107-length-35336-cov-4.681472_pt1 | contig 35336 bp, 36 predicted proteins | sample MGYA00519579_ERZ857922 | MGnify/ENA primary metagenome ERZ857922 (study PRJEB31778, sample SAMEA3449375) | human gut metagenome | biome: human gut; feature: human-associated habitat; material: faeces | place: United Kingdom | collected 2010/2012 ... | reverse complement strand
TCTCCGCGAGAGCTTGTACAGTGGTGGTTTTTCCACATCCACCCTTTGTGATATTTACAGAAATAATCAAAAGAAGCACCTCCTAGATAAAATATAGTATAATACTATTATAAAACTATTTAATAATAGTATTATACTATTACAAAACTGTTTTATAATAGTTTAATACCATTATAAAACTAGTTTTATAATGGTTTAATACTAGTATTATACTATATAAAAACAAAATTTGCAAGTAAAAAGCTAAACAAAATAATAATTGGTTAAACTTAAGAGTTAAAAAATAACTTGCAAAACGCATCGTCTCATGATATATTAGCGACATGAGCACTTGCATATATATCAGGTGCACCGGCCGAGCGGTCATCGCGGAAAACTATTACAAAGGACGTACTATCCAGAGTAATATGTTACTGCAGCTGAAGCAGTATAAATGTAGTGGTGTGATATAGCCCATGCATTAGAATATATCCGGCAAGCTGCTGCAAGATCATCCAGTAGCTTTAACGTAAGGGGTCGGAAGCAGGCAAGACCTCAACAAGCCTAAGTTAGCCAATAGCTAATATGGTTAAGACAAGTCTGCGGGGGCTAGTCCGTGCCTGTGATTGGTACAATGCAGGAGGGATTGCATCCGACGATCGAAAGATCGAACGCGCGGAGAGACGGTATGGTGTCATTATATGCGTACATGTATATATAATGTTGTGCGAGAGCATATGCGTAGGGATGTAGGTTGACTAAGTTAGTTGTAGTCAATCAGCTAGATGATCACTTAGGACGGCGTACGGGCGGGGTATACGGCCAAGATATGACGTGTCTAAAGGGGTAGCTATCTTGCAATTTGAATTGCAGGGATAGTCTACCCTTTTCCGACCCCCTAACAAAGTGCCAGCCAAGTAGTTCGAACGTAAGTTCGCTTTTATCCGTTTAATTACATTCGTAGTGTGTTGAAATGTATGCTTGATTGCTGCCTGACGACCAATGGCGATGGGAGCCGCTATAAGGGCTATGCCCGTTAGCTACTCCCGAGCCGCGGTAGGGAGAGGGAAAACCCACTCGGTGGGTGTCCCTTAAATAAAGGTCAATTGTCAAAGAAAGAGGTTTTTTGAGCTTCGATGTACTTGCCTCGGTAGTAGATTGCTACTGTCTTCTTGTTTGGGAGATTGCCGAAGTCGTCTGGAGCGAAGATTGGTTCGATAGCTTCAGCAACAGATCGGCCAGATGAGCTGTGATCAGAAATTTGCTCAGAAGTACTTAATTTCAAGACTTTCCGCGTACCGAAAAGGCGGCTTGCCCAATCTCTGGTATCTGGATCCATGATCGAAAGGAAACAATGAACTTTAGTGCAGTCCATCAGAAGCTTGCGCCCAGCGATGCCATAGTGTTTCTCTATCATTGCAAGTGATTGGCAAGATAATAAGAGTGAACAGTTATAAGCACGGAGCAGTGCTGCAGACTGGGAGATAACAGGCATTTCTGGCAGTTGACCGAACTCGTCAATAATGAATGCAATTGGAGGGTTCTGACCTTCATGCCGATAAAGCATTGCGCTCATAAAAGTCTGATAGAGCATTGCAATTACTGGTGCCATTAGTTCCATTTGATTCGGATCAACTTGGATGTAGATGTCCGTGCAGCCTTCCAAGTCTGCAGGCGAGATTTGCACCCCTTCATTGCTAAGTAGTGTATGCATAATTGGGCTACTGAAAAGGCGAGTTGCGGAGACGAGCTTGCTGTAGGTTCCGGCTACGTTCTTTTCATTCTCACCGTAAAAATGATTGGTATATGCTTTTGCTGCTTCATCATCAGAATCCTTAATTTCAATTACCCACTTGCTGAAAGTTCCGACAACAATTTGCTGAATAATCTCTGGAAACGAAATCTTGCTATCTTTGTTAAGTAGGTATAACGTGATACCTGTAAAAAAGTCTCTTGCCCCGTCCGTGAAATATTTAGATTCAGATCCTCCATCGTTTGAAATCAACGTAATGGCAAGGTTTTCAAGAAAGATCTTACGAGCACCAATATCCATTGATCTGGCGCTAACGAGAGGATCAAAATGAGCACTGTCTTGCCAATGTGTCGTTGAGAACCGCTTTATATGTCGGAAATCTTTGTTTGCTGCATAAATATCGCCTTTAATGTCAGTCACCATAACTGCTCCCTTTTGAATCCGATTGCCATTATCGTCAAGCTGCATACCAAATTGTCTGCAGGATGGGATCACGATAGAGGTTGTCTTACCATCGCCAGGTGCGCCCCATACCATGGCAACGATGCCGTTTTTATAGGGTGTGTAATGGATCAGCTTATCGTCAACTTTTCCGAAGATGAGTCCATTGGCATCTTTCCAATTCAGTGATGGGAGTGCAGCTACGTCAAGCTTGGAAGGATCTGCAGACGAAAAGAAATCAAGCAGTTCAGTAAAACTACGTTTGTAATTTTGAAAATCATGTGATAGATTACGGCCTGTTTCAATTTGATAGAATTGCTTCTTAACATCGGTAACGGCAATGAAACACCATACGGCAAGCAAGCCAATCGGAATCATTACTTTAAACAAGCTAGATGCGACATTTGATGTAGCCAAGTAATCAAGTTCTGAAGGTATGGCTGCATCAATGGCACAGCATAATAGATTGACGAGAAGTGGATCTGCAATTAGGAATCCGATTGCCAATATGATATGCCGTTTAAACTTAATATGTTTCAAATAATACGCTATCTTGTGTTTTGGGTGATAAATCATAACACTATCTCTCCTTCCATCCAATCAATATGTCCGTTCTTCTTTTTCGATTTCATTTTCCCAAGCATCGACCCCCCATGCGGATTGCATGTGTTCACGTTCATTTAATTGCTTTTCTAAAGTGTGAAGCTTCTGAGCTGTGACAGAAAGTTCATGTTCCTTATTCTTCAATTCTTCATGCAAGTGTTCATTTTCAATTTTTAGTGTTTGAATTTGCTCGTAAGATAACCCAGTTGCCTTGGTCACTTCCTTCATTGCTTTGACTGAGATTCCCTTGCCGGATGTAACTCCAGATGCAACCGTTGCCGAAATTCCGGCATTGTCCAGCCAAGACTGATAAGAAGAATGCCACTGCATCAGAATGTTCCTGCGAGTCAGCTGGTCACTATTAAGCTTGTATTCAAATCCATCATGTTTCGTGTCTGGGACAGCTGGAACATACATTACATGTAGGTGCTTGGCACCTTGAACGACTGTTTTCCCATCTTTGACTATGCGGCCTTCGTCGCAATGCACTTCTGCTAAAAATATGCAGCGTTCTCCCATCGGAAGAGTCGAGGCAATGTACTTTAACGTCTCTTGAAAGAAAGCAAGTTCTTGATCTTTTGGACAGTCTTTAGGAAGGGTGCAAATCATTTCATTTGCATGGATCAAATTCTTTCTATTATAATGAAAACATTCATTCTCAATTTTTTTACGATAAGTTTCTATTTCTTTTGCTGTTTTTCCACGACGAATTAAAGAGTAATTATCTTTAGATTTAGTTGGGTCAACGTTCTCATTTGTTGGACTGATTCCATCCTTTAACTCTCTAATATTATGCTTGATCGTGTAGAGTATACCAGAATTGTATTTTTGTAATCGTGCCATAAAGTCCTTTCTTTATTTTTAGTATTAGAGGAGTTGCGGCAGCAATACTGCTACCGCAACTCCTCTAAACAAGCTAGGGAAACGAGTTTCCCCGGCCTATGGCCGCCCTGCGGGTAGCTTGCTTTCTTGGGGCAACCGTAGGTTTCCCCAACCAAGATCAACCCCTTCCAATGTTGCTTCGTAATGCTGCGCATTTCTTGCAACATGCAGGGGATTTGCCCCTACGAAAACCTTGCCATTTGGCGCAAGGTTTCCTACCCCAAAAGTGCTGCCGGAAGGTTTATTTCCTACGGTGATTTTTGAAATAATTTAGACTGGTTTCTGAACAAAAAACCGCGAGAAAATCTTCAAAATCTTGAGTAGTTTTTAGGTCAAAATAAGCAGCAATTTTCGACTCAAAATCGCTTGAATTTCCAAGCTTCTTATGTATTGTTTTGGTGTCAATTCCGAACTCATCCTTTACGGCTTTTTCAAAGAGTTTTTGAAGCTTTTTGAGTCGATCATTTTCAGATTGAAGTTCAGCGATTTGTTCGTTGATTGTCTTTGCCATAACGTATTCCTTTCTTTTAAGTCAATGCATTTGGATTGATAAAGCGTTGTGATTGCTTTTGCCAAGCATTCAAATAATCGGCAGTAATGGTAAGATCCCGATGCCAGGACATGTAACTTTCTATATCGGTATCTTTTATGGAACAGGTAAATCGCCCACAAGCCTCGAAAAAGTTACTGTGTTCATCAAGATAGAGTTTATAGGAATTTGCAAGCTCATCAAAATAAAGTTCTGCAATACTGCTATTTTTGAAATGGTAGATTTTTGCAGGCTTTAAATAGATACCAAAGGTGCGGTCAATTTCAACTCGATAGTAGATAAGATAATTTTCTTCTTTTCGCAACGCAGTTAGTCCGTCAAATCTGTAAGATAGATTTTCAAGAGCAGAGATATTAAGTTGCCGTCCATTTTTAATTTTGAAGTCATTTATCTTGTACCAAGCCCAAATTGTAGAATCACTTTTCAAGTGATTTTCAATGCTTAAGAAGTCTTTTTGGACAGTTGAAAATTCAGGCAAATCAATTAAATCTGCAGAAGTCTCTTCTGTTTTCTTTTTATTTTTGATGCGAACCAAAGCCAAAACGGATACCTCTCAATCTCTGATAATTTTGATGTTATAAGGCGCTGCATACAAATCTGAATAGTTAGGATCATTTGTGGCAATGATACCAAAATAGCCAATTTGTGGAGCAGTACGCATTTCTGCATCATTTAAGCAGCGCATTGGATTGTCAGGATCATAGATAGGACGTTTAGCGGTGTCCACAATCTCTTGAAAACGAGGCCACTTTTGCACACAGAGTTGATTGATATAGGTTGTATCGGCATCCGTATAATGAGCAGGGGTATTTCCAGAGAAATAAATGAAATGCGGAACTGGAAATTGCGCATTTCTTACCTCGACAATACATACATTTCGATAATTCTGTGCAGCTGATTCGTTTAATAAAATAAAATTTTCTGGATAAATGAGATATCCGTCTACGAGTCGTATCTTTTTCATTTGAGCTTCATCCAAAATGCTCGAAACTGTAATTTGAGGATTCTGAGTCAGAAACGATAGAATTTCCATGTACTGAGCACTTTTATTATAGAACTTTTGGCATTCAAAGGTTCCGACTTGATCCATTTCCGCGTATAAAGTGCGTATCCGTGATTTGCAAATGGTGATTAGCTCCTCTTTGATATCTGGAGACTTACAAAGGATACGCAATAGGCGATTGATAATGATGCTGTAGGGCATATTACGCGACTCTTTAAATTTGTCCAATGCCTCGAAATTTTCATCGGTCAAATCAACAGAAATTTTTCTGGTCAATGTTTATACCTCCTAAAATATTATTTATAATATTATATATAATAATTTTTTACTACTAAAATAATACTATATATGTTTGCTTAAATTCTATTACAAAATGAGAGAAATGTCAATAGATTAGACATTAGACATATGAACCATTCCAGCCGCCGCCTTTGGCGGTGGGCACCCATCTCCTTGCCCACTTGCACCTGCAGTTTTTGAGGAAACTGCTTAAAACGGTGCAGAAAGTGGAACAATTGAATCACCCCCAACCCCCTCTAAGGGGGCTTATTGGTCCGCACCATTAGCCCTCCTAGACTGGCGTTTGGATCAGATATCAATCGTCCCAATACAGCTTCTCCATGTCTCCAAGGCTTATTAAGAATATCGCATCTCAGCACTTCGATATTTCTGTGCCCCAATCCGCGTCAAAGTCACCTCTTTCATCCTGTTAGGTTCAATTAAAAGGACAGCTTCAAGGTTTCGCAATACTCGTTCATCAGTGGACGGTTGAATTGATACTAACATATTTCCTTTTCTGCCTGTAAGACCGCTTAGTGCCATTGAAAGCATGGGGCGGCACACGTTTTTGGCAAGGATACGACTTTTTTTCTTCAAAAAAGTCTGTCGGGCGCATATGCGTCCTTGCAAAAACGCTACTGCCTAACCCCGATTATGCTTTCAGGCACCAAGCTTAAATCTTACCGAGAAAAGGAGAACAATATATGTTAGTATCAATCAATTCAACCGAAATCACCACTGGCGAAATCCGCATCACCGCAACAAACCTTGAAACTATCCTCTTGGCAGATGATCTCTTCCAGAAGATTGATGAGAACAATGAGGAAGAGGTGACTTTTCTCTTTGATGCTGCCAATTTGGGGCACAAGAAATACCTCTACAAGCTCTGCCAGTCACAGCGTTCTGCCAAGGACAAGAAGAGCCTCGGAGAAATGATTGAAGCATTGAAAGGCTGTATTCTTTCAATCTCGGATGGTTTTCGCGAGAAATGATCCAAACGTCAGCCCTCTTAGGAGGGCTTTTTTTGTGCGCGGGCTTTATACGCGCCGTTGGCGCGCAATAATTGTTGTGGAGCGATTATGGATGAGTGTGAAAAAAATGAATGGAAATGATGAACTGATAGAGAAATAAAAGGATAAGGAATAAAGAAGAAAATGATGGTGATCTCCAATCTGGACTTCCAATGCTCATTGAACTCCGCTGACATGTTGGTGCTGTGACCTACACTACAGCATCCACACAGCTCCGGCAAGGGCAAGCGTTGTTCCCGGTTGGGAACCCTTGCAAGAGTTGCGTGGCAATGCTGTGTTGCGTGTAGCACAGCACCAAAAGTATGTCAGGAGGAGGCTCGCTATGAACATCATAAGAAGTCCAAATTGAATAAGAAATGAATAAGAAAAGTGAATTAAGAGCTACGCTTTTAGAAATAAAAGAAAGATTGGAGAATGAAATATGAACAATAATGATATTGTTAAGGAACTGCAGACAAGAGGCTATGATGCAGAGCTGCATGAAGTAATTAAGAATGGTGTGAGCATGAAAGGTATTGTAATAAGAAGCAATGATCCAATGACACCAATTCTGTACACCGATGATCTGATTGAAATGGCTGAGGATTGTGGTCAGGGAGTTGAAGAAGTGGCAGACGTACTGATCAAAAAATATGAACAGCAGAAGGATATTGAGATTGATGTGAACCAGCTGATGAGCCGAGAGACAATACTGTCTCATATTTATATAGGCATACAAAAAGAATCCAATGAAAAGATTGAGAAAAAGCCGTGTGAGTTTGAAGGTCTTGAAACGTATTTGTATGTAGAACATTCAACCAAGGGTAGAAACTATTCTTTAAAGTTGAGTCAGCAGATTATGGAAGCCATTAACCTGAGAAGCGATGAGGCATGGCAACACGCTGAGAGGAATACTTTCGCAGATGGGGAAACACAGATTCAAAATGTGGCTTCAATGCTTTCTGGAATGGGATATATTTCTGATGAAGCAGCAGAAGCAGAGTTAGAATCGGACTTTCCGCAGCTTTATGTAGTCACTAACCGAGCTAAATACAGAGGTGCAAGTGCAATCCTCGATAAGACTGTGCTTAAAGAATTTGGAAAGAAGCACAATATTAAGAAGCTGGTTGTACTTCCTTCTTCCATTCATGAAATGTTAATAATGCCTTATAACGATAGTATCAATATGAATGATCTATCATTTATGGTTGCCGATGTAAATGCTAATCAGGTTGAACCTGAGGAACGCCTCACAGACAGAGCATATCTGATTGAGTTATAAGATAGTAGCTGAGCCATCAGCTATACGGGCAGAAAGGATAGCAGAATGGAAGAATTACAATTTGTGCATGTGGAGTTAAAGCGAGATACTTGGGTGAGTCCAAAGATGAGTATTCGTGATCCGTTTGATGCAGTAGAAGTTGCAAGAGCATTGATTGAAGATCTCGATAGAGAAATGGTAATTAACATCCACTTGGCAACAGACGGACGAGTAATCAACGCTACAATATGTTCTCTTGGAGCGCAGAACTCGGCATCTATTTCGCCTAGCGAAGTCCTACGTACAGCCATTGTATCAGGTGCACATAGCATAATAATGATTCATAATCATCCGTCTGGCAGTTGCCAGCCAAGCAAAGAAGATCTGAACATGGCGAAGAAGCTTGCAACGGTGTGCAATTTGGTTGGCTTGGAGCTTAAGGATTTCATCGTAATTGGTGCCTATGGATACAGACATTCAATAAAGGAACAAGAATTTGAGTGGCTTGAACCCAGTTATAAGTGGCTGCAAGAGGTATGATATGAAAAATCAAGAAATAATTGCAAAGGCTGCTATTAAGATTGGGCTGTTGACGGTTGAGGAGGCAGAGAGAAGACTAAGAAACGGAGAAGATATACCACTACATACCATTCAGGGATGGAGATTGAGGGGGAATTATAAAGTTAAGGATGATGCAGAGCCGGTTGAAGTAAAGCTATGGAAAAAGCAGGAAGATGAACGATTTTATCTTGCGAAGGCATACTTGTATTCAGAAGAACAAGTTCAGAGAATTGAATAATCTTATTCCATGATCAGTTGACATGGCGGTCTCCACGGGTGCGGTTAATGGGCATCAGGCAACACATAAGAAGGTCAGGATGCCATGACCGGGCAATGGTTGCCCAGGCTTGCATACCACACCCTGTCCCCATGTCAACCGCTTTCACGGCATAAAGGAATAAAAGAAAGGAATCAGAAATTATGGATGTATACTCTATGGTAACGGAGCGGATCATAAACCAGTTAGAAAAGGGAGAGATCCCTTGGAAGAAGCCATGGGCTAAGTGCCTTGATGGTACTTTTAATCGTATTACTAGAAAGCCATACTCATTGCTTAACAAACTATTGCTATTGCATGGCGGCGAATACGCTACTTTTAAGCAGTGGGAGCAGATTGGAGGCAGAGTTAAGAATGGCGAGAAGTCAGAAATTGTGGTATTTTGGAAATTGCAGGATCTGGTAGAAAAGGATGAAAACGGGGACATTGAAATGAAACAGATACCATTGTTAAGGTACTATAATGTATTCCACATTTCTCAAGTGAATAATGTGATGCCCTTGATCAGGACTGAGGACTTCGGTACGAAACCAATCGAAAGAGCCGAAACGATACTGCATGAGTATCTTAATCGAGAGCATATAACCCTGTCAGCCGAAGAGTCTGACAGGGCTTTTTATAGTCTGCAAACAGATAGTATTACAGTTCCCAAAATCACTCAATTTGAACATGCAGAAGAGTATTACAGTACCGTGTTCCATGAGTGTGGCCACTCGACAATGACAGCAGAAAGATGTAATCGAGAGAAAGAAAGCAAATCAGCGTTTTTTGGGTCTGAAAAATACAGCAAAGAGGAATTGATCGCAGAAATCACGAGTGCGACAATCATGAATAGCATCAGATTGGAAACACCAATGACATTTCAAAACTCGACTGCGTACATCCAAAATTGGCTTAATACGCTGAAAAACGATAAGAAACTTATCGTTTCTGCATCAGGTAAAGCAGAAAAGGCAGCCAGATACATACTTAATATCGATGATGAAAAGGAAATGGAGCGTAATTATTATGAGACAGGAAAGATACGACAGATTAAAAAAAATGTATGACAGCAAGCACTTTGAAGATGTATGTGCTGATGCAATCGAGGCGGTTAACGCTGAAAAGAAGATAAGTGATCTCAGCAAGAAAATTGTTGAAACACAGCAGCGATTGATTGATATAATTGGTGGATTTGAAAGTGATGCCAACTCAGTGTTAGAGAATTTGATGGATCTATATAATCAGCGAGAGTGTAAACTGTTGGAAGCAGTATATATTCTTGGAGCATGTGACGCGGAAACGTATCTGTAGGTATCTATTGACTATAGTACTTGAATATGATATATTACAGTTAACTAAGTTAACTAAAATAACTAAGTTAACTGTAATATCACGGTTAACAGAAAGGCATTAAAATGGCAGAAGAGACAAGATCGGAGCAGTTAGCGCAGAAGGTAACACCTTCGGTGAGGGAAAAACTTGATGAAGTATTAAAAAAGATGGGGCATTATGACACTGGCAAGGATGGTCACATTAAATGGGATCAGGAAGTGCTTGAGGAAATCATTGCTATCCTTGAAGAAAAATATATTATGGATGGTCATGATAATTACGCGGAGGTAGTTAGATCCATCAATCAGTATACAGCGTTAATCAATACGAAGTTGATATCCTTGATTGGGGATCTGGATACCAGCGAGGCGCGAATCAGATCAGAATATGAAAAGCAGATTGCTTCAAAGGATGAGATTATCAAAGATCTACAAAATCAAAGAAGCACACAAGAGGCTTTAAAAAAATCAGCATTGGAAGATGCATCGAAGTCAAAGGATGCTCAAACGATTGCTGAAAAGAGCTTATCGGATGCCGAAGAAAGTTTAAAGAAATCGGAAGAGGCGGTCAGAGATAAGGAAAGTATTATTCAAATGTTGACCGTTAAACTAAAGGAATCAGAGGAAAAACTTACTGGATATGATGAACTTCGCAAATCTGAAGCAAGTCTTCGCGATCAAGTTAGCCAACTATCACATCAAAATGAAATGTTAGAGAGAGATTTAGCGGAACAAAAGAGAGCTGCAGAGCAAGCACAAGAACTTGCTGTTGAAAAAGCTGTTGCTAAAATGAAAGCGGAAATGCAAGAACAGATGTCAAAATTGAGAGATGAAAAGACTAGACTGGAAGTTCAATTGGAACTACTACAAAAGAAAGATAATAAAACTAAAGCGTAAAAGGCAAACTATTTCCGCAAGTAAAATTAGTTGAAAAGGTTGTAGTAATTTGCTAAAATAAATGTACAATTAGAATTATACACACATCAATTGATAGAAAGAAATGGGGTGAATACCGATGGGAATGACTGATACCGTTACGAAGGAATACATGAGAGGAAATAAGGTATTTGCGGATGCTTTCAATTATCTCATCTATGGCGGTGAACAGGTCGTCAAACCAGCACTTTTGCAGGAATTGGATACAACAGAGATTGCGATACCATTTGCGCTGGATGAAGAAGAAAACACGACTGAGGAGGCTGTTCAAAAGTATCGCGATGTGCTGAAATCAACTGTTATCATGCAGGACGCTAAAGCATCATACATTCTTCTAGGAGTCGAGAATCAAACGGATGTCCATTACGCAATGCCTGTGAGGAACATTATCTACGATGCTCTCCAGTATGGAAAACAAGTTTCAGAGGTTGCAAAAAAGCATAAGAATCAAAGTGACGGAAAGAGACACAATAGAGGCGAGTATCTTTCAGGTTTTTATAAGGAAGATCGGATTCGTCCAGTAATCACACTGGTAATACATTTTGGAGCGAATAAGTGGGATGGTCCGCTATCGCTCTACGAGATGATGGATCTGGAAGATGAAAAATTACTAGAATTTGTCCAGGATTATCGAATCTTCCTAATTGACCCATACAAGCTTACAGACAATGACTTGGAGAAATTTTCATCAAGTCTGGGAGATGTGCTTGGGTACATTAAATATTCAAAGGATAAAAATGCACTGTCAAAGTTCTTAAATGACAGTCAAGTAATGATTATGGATAATGATGCCGCGCGAGTGATCCGCGACATCACAAACACACCAATCTATGTTCCAGACGGAAAGGGGGAAATCGACATGTGCAAGGCGGTAAAAGATCTAATGGACGAGAGTAAAACAGAAGGTATCGCAGAAGGTATCGCAGAAGGTATCAAAAAAATGGCTCTTAAAATGTACAAAAATGGTGACAGCATTGAGAAAATCGCTGAAACGGCAGAAGTTTCTATAAATCAGGTGAAAGAATGGATCAATTCGACTGTTTGAGATACAGAGATTTCTAAATTAACACATGAAGATATACTAAGCACTTTAAAATGGACTGTGCGCTAATGCGACAGTCCATTTTAAAGTGTAGACACAAAACGATTAACATCTTCTATTTTAGTAGTCTCATACCGATTAACATTACCTAATACCGACAATCATTCAAACAAGAATTTCTTATTTACCATTTCAACAAAACGATCCGCATCGTCACGCCATTGATTTTGATAATATCCTTGTGGCATTCTCCTCAATTTCCCATCTATTCCGATTACACATTGAGTTTTATAAAAAGTCTTCCCAGAATTTGATGTCCAATGAAGTACTAAACAGTCACTTTCGTCAATTTTTACAAAATAACGACTACGCACTTCTTTTGCAGTACTGTTCAGATCGCTCAGGGATACTCCATGCCAATAAACTTCACTATTATTAGTTCCTTGATCTTTTAAACTTTCTAGTATACTTGCGATTATTTGTTTTATTAAATTACTCATATATCTATCCTCTCCATTACACTGGGTAGTGATTTTATCATCTATAACCTCTCCAGTCAAATAGAACATGCAAATCATGTCAATTATACCTACTATATCAATGTATAATCAGGTATACCGTAAATAGACATTGTATATCCGACTTTATTGTGTTAAAATAAAGTCGGATATTATTTTTTTGGACAAAATGCAAGTGATAATTAAGATCTTAATTATACATTTATAGGAGGTTTTGATGGGATCAGGTAAGAATATCGCTTATATTCGAGTGTCAACCGTGGGGCAGAATGAAGCAAGACAACGAGAAGCTCTTGAAAGGTATGGCATAGATAAGTGGTTTGTTGAGAAGGCATCTGGCAAGAATACGAACCGACCAAAGTTGCAAGAAATGTTGGATTATATTCGAGAAGATGATACCATCTATGTCGAGGAATTTTCGAGACTGGGAAGATCCACGGCTGATCTTCTGGATACAGTGCAGCGCATTGAAAATGCAGGAGCAAAGTTTGTCAGTTTGAAGGAAAATTTTGACACAATAACTCCAACTGGAAAACTTCAAATGACCATGATGGCTGCCATTGCAGAATTTGAAAGAATCATGAGATTCAACGAAGATATCATCCGCTACATGACTGTCAAGGTTGAGGAATTCAACGACCTTTCTTCCGCCGAAGACAGAGAAACTGTAGAAGAATAGGAGAAATATAATGGCTAAACAAGTATTTTTCAGAAGAAAAAAAGCATGTCCGTTTTCCGGTGAAGACGGTTTGAAGATTGACTATAAGGATGTTAAGCTGCTTTCCCGTTATATTTCGGAAAAAGGCAAGATTATTCCCAGCCGTATCACGGCCGTTTCCGCCAAGAAACAGAGAGAACTGGCCCGCGCTATCAAACGCGCCCGCTATCTGGCTCTGCTTCCCTATGTTGCGGCTTAAGGAGAAATGCGATGGAAGTTATCCTTTTAGAACATGTTGAAAAACTGGGTAAAATGGGCGACAAAGTAACTGTTAAAAACGGTTATGCCCGCAACTACCTGCTGCCTCAGAACAAAGCTCTGCGCGCTACCGAAGCCAACGTTGCCTTCTATGAAAAGAAAAAGGCCGAACTCGAAGCCCACAACAAGGCTTTGTTTGACGAAGCATCCAAAAAGGCCGAAGCCCTTCAGGGCTACAGTGCCGTTCTGGTTCGTCAGGCAGCCGAGACCGGTCAGCTGTACGGTTCTGTCACCATTCGTGACATTGCCGCTGCCATCAAGGCCGCCGGTTTTGACGTTGAACGCCGCTGCGTTTATCTGGAGAAGCCGATTAAAGACCTCGGCATTTATCAGGTAAAACTGAACCTGCATCCGGAAGTATCGCAGACGATTCTGGTTAATGTTGCCAGAACCGAAGACGATGCCAAGAAGCAGGAAAAGGCTTACAACAAAGAATAGTTTTTAAGCTATGAAGAGAAAAAGGCCGGCTTTTCAGCCGGCCTTTTTTTGGCCTTGTTTGGCAGGATACACAGGGCAATATACAGGATTCTGACCAAAGTGTCAGATGTTGAAAAGTAATACGGGACAAGTTTAAGCGTTTTCATTATTGACATTTCTTTCTCTTAAAAGAGCTTTGATTTGCAGCCCAATCAAGAGCCAAAATGAAAACAACGATAGATAATAGATATAAGAAACATATATTGCGGAAAAATCGAAACATATTCCGGTCCATTATACTCTGTTTCTGCCGCCTTATATCCATAAACAATCCTTGGAATTATGCCAAAGATAATGCTGATATATTCTAATACGCACTGATTGATATATAAAGAAAAGGTCACTTGGGGCGATTTTATCTTACATGGCGGGAATCGTTAATTACAAAACTTCACGGCGGCCGACATGATCGGCGGCGGAGATAATGCCCTCCTCTTCCATTTTGTCAATCAGCGAGGCCGCACGATTGTAGCCGATGCGAAGTTTGCGCTGAATATAGCTGGTGGAGGCTTTTTTGTCGTTTTGAACGATGGCGACGGCCTGAGCGTACAAATCTTCGTCGGAGCCGGCGGCAAAATCGCCCTTGTCGAAGACGGAGCCGCCGTCTTTTTCGGAAAGTTCGCCTTCGGTAACGCCGGAAACATATTCAGGTTCGCGCTGGGCTTTCAGAAATTCGACGACTTTTTCAACTTCGCTGTCTTTAACAAAAGAGCCGTGGACGCGAATCGGACGTTGTCCGGCCGGCATGTACAGCATATCGCCCATGCCGAGCAGCTGTTCGGCACCCTGTTCGCCCAAAATGGTACGGCTGTCGATTTTGGAAGTGACCTGAAAGCTGATACGGGTCGGGAAATTGGCTTTAATCGTGCCGGTAATGACGTCGACGGACGGTCTTTGGGTGGACATGATCAAATGCAGGCCGGCGGCGCGCGCCATTTGAGCCAGGCGCTGGATTGCGGCTTCCACGTCTTTGCCGGCAACCAGCATAAGGTCTGCCATTTCGTCAACGACAATTACAATATACGGCAACGGCGTGAGGTCAAGTTCCTGTTTTTCGAAAATCGGTTTGCCGGTTTCGGCGTCGAAGCCTGTTTGTACCGTGCGTTCGATTTTTTCGCCGCTGGCTTTCAGTTCCTGAAGTTTCTGGTTGTAACCGGCAATGTTGCGGACATTGAGCTGAGCCATGGCGCGGTAACGGTCTTCCATTTCCTTAACCGCCCATTTGAGGCCGATAACGGCTTTGGCCGGGTCGGTAATGACCGGCGTCAGCAGATGCGGAATGCCGTTGTACATTGAAAACTCAAGCATTTTCGGGTCAATCATGATCAGTTTGCATTCTTCGGGCCGCATGCGGTAGAGCAAAGACAAAATCATGGTGTTGACGCCGACGGATTTACCGGAACCGGTGGTACCGGCAACCAGCAGGTGTGGCATTTTGGCAAGGTCGGCATAAACGTTGCGGCCGCCGATGTCTTTGCCGAGGACGACGTTGAGCGTGTTTTTGGTTTCGCGGAAGGCCGGGTCTTCCAGAAGGTCTTTGAACCAGACGGTTTCACGGTTTTTGTTCGGCATTTCAATGCCGATGGTATTGGAACCGGGAACGACGGCAATACGCACCGAAACCGCCGACATAGAGCGGGCAATGTCGTCGGCGAGGCCGATGACGCGGGCAGTTTTGGTGCCCGGAGCCGGTTCGAGTTCGTAGAGGGTAACGACAGGTCCGGGGCGGACTTTGACAATTTTGCCGTTGACGCCGAATTCCTGCAGAACGTTTTCCAAATCGCGGGCGATGCTTTCCAGTTCTTTTTCGCTGATTTGATTGCCGCCTTTGTCTTTGGGGCGGGAAAGCAGATTGACGTCCGGGTACAGGTAACCGTCGTCAATTTCCTTTTTCTTCGGTGCAGCGGCTGTCGGAGCCCTGCGGGTTTCCATCGCCGGTTCGGCCTCTTTGTCCGCTTTGACTTTCGGTTCTTTGCGTTCTTTGGGCGCTTTTTCCTTTTTGGTTTTGACAACCAGCCCTTCCTCTTCCGTTTTCGGATGCCGGCGCTTGAACAGCAGAGCAATGATCCTTCCGCAGAGACGGAGAACTTTCCAGACGCAGACAATAAAGCCGCGAAAACCGCGATACCAGGTTTTGTAAGTTATGCCGACGGCAAAGTTGAACGAAAGCAGGCTCAGGCAGAAGCTGACCAGCAGCAGGATTTCGCGTCGGTACGGGAAGTTGAAAATGTTGGCCGAGTTCATGCTGAGCGAGGCAAACAGGCGGCCGATACTGCCGCCGAGGCGGTATTGCCCGAAATATTCGGAAGGCAGCAGGCCGAGAAAAACGGCAAAGAAAATTGAACCGAGGAAAAAGGCGAGTATGCGGGCGTAAGGATGCAGAAACTCGCGCAGACGCAGACAATTGTACCCCCATGATATCGGCGCGATAAGGAAGACGGCCAGCGAAATTCCCCAATAGGTAACGATAAAGTCGGCAAGGTTGGAACCAAAGCTGCCGAGATAGTTGTGAATTTGCCGGGAGGTGGCGACGTTGGCGGAAGCGTCTGCGGCGTCATAGCCGACGAGGCTGGCGAAAGCCGCCAGCGTAAGCGTTATGATAAAGGCGCCGAACAACCGCCACAGAACTTTGTTCAAAAAGCTTTTTTCCTTTTTGCGATTTGATTTTTTAGCCATAATCCTCACCTGAAAATCGTCCGAATTTGCGGCAATTTTAGCAGGAAATCATCAAGAAACTATTAACAATTTGTATTATAGCCTTTCAGCGGTTGTAACGCTGGTCAAAATTTTGCAGGATTTCCGCCGGTATGCCGCCGCTTTTGCGCAGGCGCTTGGCAAAACCGTTGACGGCATAGCAGCTCCAATAATAGAAACGTTTGTGCAGCGGAATTGATTTTTCGCGGAGGTAGTTGTTGAGCATATTGAAGGCCATGCGGGCTTTATTGCCGCTGAGCTGGCTGCTGCGGACGCGATACAGCATCATAACCCGGGGAATGCCGTAGGATTTAAAACCGCGGCGCATCAGTGACATCCATGCAGCCGTATCTTCGGAAAGGGTTCTTTTTTCGGGAAAAGGCACGGTTTTGCCGATTTGCCGTCGGTCGACCATTACGGTTGACAGGCCGAGCTGGGTGGTTTTCATCAGCTTTTTGAGGTCAACCTCCCTGTCGACTTTCAGGTGTCCGCGCGGCAGAAGTTTTCCCTCGGCATTGATAAAGGCATATTCGGTATGCGAAATGGGATATTTGTTTTTGAGCATGAATATTACCTGTGTCGAAAGCTTGTCTTTTGACCAGACGTCGTCACCGTCCAGAAAGGCCAGAAAACGCCCCTCGGCGTGTTTGACGGCGGAAAGGCGGCTGAGACTGACGCCATGGTTTTTTTCGCTGCGGAAAAAACGGATACGGGAATCTTCCTCCGCCAGTTTACGGCAGATTTCCGGGGTTTTGTCGGTGGAACCGTCGTCCCAGAGGATAAGTTCCCAATCGGCGTAATTTTGAGCCCGGACGGAAGCGACGGTTTCTTCCAGATATTGCGCACAGTTGTAAACCGGCGTGATGACGGAGACTTTGTGCATAACCTTTTCTTTCAAAAAACAAGACATTGTAACAGATTGCGGGCAATTATGCAAGAGCGTGACGTTGTGGCCGGGATTTAAAAACTTGACTTTTGAGCAATATTCTTTAAACCTGAATCCCGATATTTAATAATTTGAAGGTTTATTCAATGAAATATGCATTTGTATTTCCCGGGCAAGGTTCACAGTTTGTCGGCATGGGAAAAGAACTGGCAGAGAATTTTAAAACTGCCAAGGAGGTATTTCAGGAAGTCAACGACGCCCTCTCTCAGGATTTGTTCAAACTGATGGTCGAAGGACCGGAAAACGAGCTGACGCTTACGGCCAATGCCCAGCCTGCTCTGATGGCCAATTCTATGGCGATTGTGCGCGTTCTGGAAAAAGATTTCGGCGTTAAACTGAAAGATAAGGCCGCTTTTGTTGCCGGTCATTCGCTCGGCGAATATTCGGCAGCCTGCGCAGCCGGCGTCTTTTCGCTTGAGGATACGGCCAAACTGCTGCGCATTCGCGGCGACGCCATGCAGAAGGTGGTACCGGTCGGCGTTGGCGGCATGGCCGCCGTTATGGGCGTTTCATTTAAGGACGTTCAGGCTCTGGCGGAAGCCTGTGCCGACGAAGATAACCTCTGCGTCGCCGCCAATGACAATGCCGATGGGCAGGTCGTTTTGTCCGGGCATCTTAAAGCCATTGAAAAAGCGGTGGAAATTGCTTCTGAATTCGGTGCCAAAAGATGTATCAAACTTCCGGTCAGCGCGCCTTTTCACAGCCCGCTGATGCAGCCGGCCGCCGAAGTCATGGCCCGCGCCCTGATGCAGGTTGAGGCTCACGACGCCCAGATTCCGCTGATAGCCAATGTCTTGGCCAGCGCGATTACGGATCATAAGGAAATCGTCAAACGTCTGGTCGAACAGGTAACCGGTTCGGTTCGCTGGCGGGAGAGCGTTATTTATATGAAGGAGCAGGGCGTTACCGACGTGGCCGAACTCGGCGCCGGAAAAGTGCTTGCCAATATTATCAAAAGAAGCGACAAGGAAATGAATGCCTTTTCAGTCGGGTCGGCCGCTGAAATCGAAGAACTAGCCAAGAATTTATAAAGGAGATTAACATGTTTGAATTACACGATAAAGTAGCTCTTATTACCGGCGCCGCCGGCGGTCTGGGCGACAAAATTGCCCGTACGCTGCATAAACAGGGCGCAACGCTGGCGCTGACCGACATGCGTGCCGAACCGATGGAAAAGCTGAAGGCCGAACTCGGCGACCGCGTCGAAGTTTTTACCGCCAATCTGACTAATCCCGAAGACGTTAAAAATCTGGTTTCTCAGGTTGAGGAAAAGCTTGGCCGCATTGACATTCTGGTTAATAATGCCGGCCTGACCCGCGACAACCTGTTTATCCGCATGAGCGACGAAGACTGGCAGCTGGTTCTGGATGTTAACCTTTCTGCCGGTTTCAAACTGGCCAAAGCCGCCGTTCGCGGCATGATGAAGCGCCGCTTCGGCCGCATTATCGGCATTGCCTCGGTTGTCGGCGTTACCGGCAATGCGGGACAGGCCAACTATTCGGCTTCGAAAGCCGGCATGATTGCCATGAACAAGTGTCTGGCGCAGGAAGTCGGTTCCCGTGGCATTACCGTCAATTCGATTGCGCCGGGCTTTATCAGAACACCGATGACCGACGTTCTGCCTGATGATGTCAAAGCGGCGCTGTTGGCCAAGATTCCGGAAGGAAAGCTCGGCGAAGCGCAGGATATTGCCAATGTTGTCGCTTTTCTGGCTTCTGACGAAGCCCAGTACATTACCGGCCAGACAATTAACATCAACGGCGGTATGGCGATGATTTAGACGGAAACGAAACCGTTTTTCGTAAAAAGCCGTCCGGTACCGGGCGGCTTTTTTTTGTCTGCAAAAAAGTACAACAGGATTTATACAAAATTTTTGCCAGGCATTATTTTAGTTGTTTTAAATTATGAAATCGTGTATGTGTGAATCTATTACGTAATAATTGTAAACGACAGGCAAATGACAAAAGTAACCGATGACGAGCATTTGATTGAAAAGTCAGGATATTTCAGGGAAAAATGGTATCTCAGAAATTATCCCGAAGCGGCCGGCAGCGGTCTGGCGCCGGCCAGACACTATTTGCAGGAAGGTTGGAAGAAAGGGTTTCGCCCGTCCATGCAGTTTGATCATGAATTTTATCTCAATACTTATCCGGAGGTCAACGAGGCCGGAATCTGCCCATTGGTCCATTATGAGAGAGAAGGCCGGCGGAAAGGATATTTTCCCAACGCGCGCCAATTGTACAAGAGCATTTGGAAGCAAAACCGCGCCGGGTTTGCGGACAGGCTGAAGTTTTGGGCGGCGAAGCTGGGGCTGCCGGGAGTTAAAAAACCGGCATATCTGTCGCTGGCCGCGATTATTAAGAATGAGGCGCCGTATATCAGAGAATGGGTCTGTTTCTATTATCTGAATGGCGTTGAGAAATTTTACCTTTACGACAATGAAAGCGAAGACAATCTCAGAGAGGTCCTGTCCGATTTTGTCTCGGCGGGAATTGTGGAGATAATCAACTGTCCCGGAAAGGCAAAACAGGTGCCGGCTTATAACGATGCGCTGAGCCGCCTGCGCTATAAAACGCAATGGCTGATGATTGTCGATGCGGACGAGTTTATGATTGTCAACGGAAACAAAAAAATTTCGGAATTTCTGAAAGATTATGAAAAGTATGCGGCACTTGCGGTAAACTGGGTCATGTACGACTACGGCGGTTTGCTTAAAAAACCCGAAGGTCTGGTTCTGGAAAATTACCGTACGGTTCACGGAAAGTTTCATCCGAAAAATCTGCATGTAAAATCGGTGATTAATCCCCGAAAAGTTGCTCTCTGCGTTAATCCTCATTATTGCGAATATAAGGGCGGCAATTATGCGGTAAATGAAAATTTCGAAAAAGTTGTCGGACCGGTTACGGCTGTGCAGAGCATTGAAAAAATCAGACTGAATCATTATTACTGCAAGTCGTATGAGGAATATGAGGCAAAAGTTGCCAGAGGTTTGGCCGACTCATATTTCAAATATATCATCAAAAAAGAAGATTATGCCTTCGACGATGCGACGGAAGACTATGTTGCCGGACGTTTTGCCGGGCCGGTAAGATCGCTGATGGAGAAGGGCGTATGAAAATCATTTCCGTGGTCAGAGACTTTGAGATGTATGACCGGCTGGTCAGAAACAATCCGTTTAACAAAGGCGCGGACTTTTCCTGTTTTGACAATCGGCAGGAAAATCTTGGCATTCCTGCCAGATATAATCAGTTTTTAAACGGATATGATTTTGCCGACGAAGACTGGCTGGTTTTCTGCCATGAGGATTGGGAAGTCCGCGAATCCTGGCAGCCGCTGCTGGAGCGGCTGGATAAAAACCGTCTTTACGGAGTGGCCGGCATTCGTTCCTTTCGTTTCGGACGGTCGGTGTATGAACAGTTTGCCGGGTGTATCCGCGAATCGCAGAAAGACGGTTCGGAACAGATTGTCCGGGGCGAACCGATTTTTTCGCCGCAGGAAGTTGACACTTTTGACTGCCAGTGCCTGATTGTTCACTCTTGTCTGATAAAAGAGTATAATTTGCGCTTTGACGAGAATCTGACTTTTGACCTGTATGGCGAGGAACTCTCTATCGGCGCAAGGGAAAATTACGGCATAAGGTCCTGTGTTGTGCCTCTGGCCTGTCAGCATTATTCCCGCGGCCGGCTTTCACAGCGGTTTACGGACGGAATCGAATATCTGAATCGGAAATATGCCGGGGCAAAAAGTGTTTACGCCAATGTCGTGAGCCCGTCCATGCTGGTTTACAACCGGAAAAAACATAAGCGCCTTAAACCGGTTATGTATCGCGAATCGTTTTTGAATTTTTTGTTCAGCCGCAAAATTACCAGGTCGGGCAGAATGCAGATTAAAATCTGCAAGCTTCCGGTAGCGAGCATTAAAATGTGCAAATAGGTGTTTTTTTGATAAAAAAATACTGGATTTTTTCTGACGATGTGGTATATCTATTGACAATATCAGGAAAAATTATTGGAAAGTGGGGTCGAAAACCCCGCTTTTTTGTTAAGGAAAACGAAAAAATGCAGAGCAAACACCCTTTACAGGACATGCTGGAACCGGAGATTAACCGTCTGGGTTTTGACGTGGTCCGCATTTTAACCATCGGACAGAAGAATCCGACCCTGCAGATTATGATTGAGCGCAAGGATCGCACCGACATCGTGGTCGAGGACTGCGCGACGGTCAGTCGTGCGGTTTCGGAAATTCTGGACGAGAAAGATCCGATCAAAGACCAGTATAATCTGGAAGTCAGCTCTCCGGGGCTTGACCGGCCGCTGACGGTTTTGGAACATTTTCAGCGTTTTGCCGGATATGACGCAAAAATCGAAACTTCGTCTGAGGTTGATGCCCGCAAACGTTTCAAAGGAAAAATCATTTCTGTCGACGACAGGGAAAACATTCATTTTGACATGGACGGCAAAGAATGGGTTATTCCGTTTGCTGCCGTGTCGAAAGCCAAACTGCTGATAACCGACGAGCTTCTTGCCAGGTACGAGGAGACTCATCCGGAAATCGAACTGTAACTTTATTCGTAACCGACTTAATTAAGAGGACAAAATGCAAAATATCGAAAGTATGCCCAGACCCGAAATTATTCTTGTGGCCGATACCGTAGCCAGAGAAAAGAACATTGACAAGGAAGACGTGTTTACCGCCATGGAAGTGGCCATTCAAAAGGCCGGCCGTTCCAAATACGGTTTTGAACATGACATCCGCGCCAATATCGACCGCAAGACCGGCGCTATTTCGCTGGCCCGTTACCGTGAGGTTGTCGAGGGTCCGGAAAATGTTGAAAACGAAGTTACGCAGCTGACGCTGGAAGATGCCAAAATGTATGATGCCAATGCCAAAGTCGGCGATTTTATCATTGACCAGCTGCCGCCGATTGATTTCGGCCGCATTGCCGCTCAGACCGCCAAGCAGGTAATTGTGCAGAAAGTCCGCGATGCCGAACGCAACAAGCAGTTTGAGGAATACAAGGAAAAAATCGGCACGATTGTCAACGGCACGATTAAGAGAATCGAGTTCGGCAACGTTATTTTGGACATCGGCAAAACCGAAGCCATTTTGCGCCGCGACGAAATCATTCCGCGGGAAAAGTTTAAGAACGGCGACCGCGTCCGCGCGTATGTTATGGACGTTCGGCGCGAAAACAAGGGTCCGCAGGTTTTTCTGTCCCGTACCTGTCCGGAATTTATGGCCAAGCTGTTCACGCAGGAAGTTCCGGAAATTTATGACGGCATTGTCAAAATTATGGGCGTTGCCCGCGATCCGGGATCAAAAGCCAAAATCGCCGTTAAAACCGACGATATGACGATTGATCCGGTCGGCGCCTGCGTCGGTTTGCGCGGTATTCGCGTACAGGCGGTGGTTACGGAACTGCAGGGTGAGAAAATCGATATTGTTCCTTATTCCGAGGACAAGGCGCAGTACATTGTCAGCGCCTTGTCGCCGGCCGAAGTCACCAAGGTGGTTCTGGACGAGGAAAACAACCGTATTGAGGCGGTTGTTCCGCAGGAACAGTTTTCGCTGGCAATCGGCCGCCGCGGCCAGAATGTCAAGTTGGCTTCCCAGCTGCTGGGCTGCGACATTGACGTTCTGACCGAAGAGCAGGAACAGGAACGCCGCTCCAATGAAAACAAGGTTCGTTCGCAGCGCTTTATCGAAGCTTTGGATGTTGACGAGATGATTGCGCATCTGCTGATTGCCGAAGGTTTTTCAACCGTTGACGAGATTGCGCTGGTTCCGTTGAACGAACTGGCCGAGATCGAAGGTTTTGACGAAGACGTTGCCGCCGAGCTTCAGAAACGTGCCAAAGACTTTATTGCCAAGCGCAACGAAGAATTTGCCGAAAAGAGCAAGACGCTGGGTATTGACGAGCAGTTGAAAACCGTTGACGGACTGGATCAGGACATGATCCTGACGCTGGCCGGCAAAGGTGTCAAGACGCTTGACGACCTGGCTGATCTGGCTGCCGACGAACTGATGGAAATGCTCGGTGAAAACGTTCTTTCCGAAGTCGAAGCGAACAAAGTTATTATGAAAGCCAGAGAGCACTGGTTCTCGGAAGAAACGAGCTTATAAGGCATCCGGAGCGATTTTACGGGGTCGGTAAAAATTCATGTGGTTTTTCTGCGCTGATTTTTCCGCCCCCGGGAATCACTTCATCGGTTCCTTTAATCTCAGTTCTTCATGCTTTTTTGTTGTTGGGTTGAAATGAAAATGAAACAGGAAACGGAAAATCGCAAATGTATTGTCTGCGGCGAGGTCAAAGAAAAGGAGCTGCTTTTGCGCTTTACGCTGGCACCGGACAATCAGGTCGTTCCCGACTTTAAGAAAAAACTGCCGGGGAAAGGAATTTATGTTTCGGTTTCCAAAACAGCGTTGCAGAAGGCAGTGGAAAAGAATTTGTTTGCAAAAGCTGTGAAAAAAAACGCTAAAGTTAGTGCGGAATTGGTTCAGACCGTGGAAAATATTCTGAGAAAAAAAGGTTTGGAATCAATTTGTTTGGCAAAGAAAGCCGGGGATTTAGTTACCGGTTTTGAAAAAGTGGGCGAAAAAATCAGACACGGCAAGGCGGCCTTTCTGCTTGAAGCTGCGGACGCCGGCGCCGACGGACATCAGAAAATTACGGCTTTGGCCAACGGTCTGGAAATTTTCGCTTTATACAGTGTTGAGGAGTTGGATAAGGCATTAGACAGGGTTAATACGGTTCATGCGGCGCTGCTGAAAGGCGATATGGCGAAACTGGTTCATACCGATTTGGTTCGGCTGCAAAGGTTTTTGAATTCATAAATTTTGAAAAGAGTACGGAGATACAAACAGAATGACACAAGATAATGCAAACAATAAACTCACATTATCGGGCAAATCTACACTTACACTTAAGAATATCGGCGACGCTTCCAGGTCGCACAGCCATGACGGCAAAAAATTCGTGCAGGTCGAAGTTCGCAAGAAAAGAATAATCAATCCGGCGGCTGTTGCCGAGCCGAAGGTTGAGATCGACGAAGTGACGGCGCAGAAGCTTAAGCTGATTGCCGAAGCCAAGGAGCACGAAGCCCGCCGCCGTCAGGAAGAGAAGGAACGCGAAAAGGAACGTGCCCGCCAGAGAGAACTTGAAGAACAGGAACGCCTGAAACGCGAGCAGGAGGAAGCCGAGCGCAAAGCCGCGGAAGCTTCCGCGCCGGTTAAGCCGGAAAGAAAAGAAGAGCCGGCTGCCGAAGATAAGTTCAAAGTTAAAAAGTCCAAAGATTATGACGATGACGAAGAGGACGATGAAGACGACTATCACAGTAAGAAGTTTAAGAAACCGGTAGTGGCAGAGAAGTCGCTGAGCCGTGAAGAGGCTTTCGAACAGGAACGCAAGAAAATCATGAAGCGCAGTTTCGAACCGCAACGCCGCGGCGGCAAGGTCAATCTGCACAGCATCGGTTCGGTTGACGACGATGACGACGATTATGGTTTCGGCGGTCCCCGGCGCCGCTTCAAGAAGAAACAACCGAAACCGGTTCAGCCTCAGCAGCCGCAGGAGAAAATCATTAAGGACGTAGTTGTTCCCGAAATTATTACCGTTCAGGAACTGGCAAACCGCATGGCCGAAAAAGGTGCCGACGTTATTAAAAAACTTATGGCTTTGGGTGTGATGGCAACAATTAACCAGCCGATTGACGGCGATACGGCGCAGATTGTCGTCGAAGAAATGGGACACCGCGTCAAACGCGTTTCCGACAGCGATGTCGAACTTGGCCTTAAAGGCGAAGAAGACAGGCCCGAAGAGATGCAGCCGAGAGCGCCGGTGGTAACGGTTATGGGACACGTTGACCACGGTAAGACTTCGCTGCTGGACGCCCTGCGCGAAACCAACGTGGCGTCGCATGAGGCCGGCGGCATTACCCAGCATATCGGCGCTTATCAGATTACGGTCAAAACCGGCGACAAAATTACGTTTATTGATACGCCTGGACATGAAGCTTTTTCGGAAATGCGCGCCCGCGGCGCCAAAGTGACCGATATTGTCGTGCTGGTCGTGGCCGCCAATGACGGTATTATGCCGCAGACGGTTGAAGCTATCCGTCATGCGCAGGCTGCGGAAGTGCCGATTGTGGTAGCGATTAACAAAATAGACCTGCCCGGCGCCGATCCGATGAAGGTCAAGACCGCTTTGCTGCAGCACGGCATTGCCGTTGAGGAACTGGGCGGTGAAAGCCTGTGTGCCGAGGTTTCCGCCAAAAAGCGGATTAACATCGACAAGCTGGTTGAGGCAATTTTGCTGCAGGCCGAAATTCTGGATTTGAAAGCCAATCCGAATCGTAAAGCCGAGGGTGCGGTTATTGAAGCCAAGATGGAAAAAGGCCGCGGTTCTGTTGCAACGGTTCTGGTTCAGAAGGGCACGCTGCATATCGGGGACATCGTTATTGCCGGCAAGGAGTGGGGCCGTGTCCGCGCCATGTTTAACGAAATGGGCAAAAAGATGAACGAGGCCGGTCCGGCGGCGCCGGTAGAAGTTCTTGGTTTGCAGGGTACGCCTGCCGCCGGCGATGATTTTATTGTCGTTGCCGATGAAAACCAGGCCAAGGAAGTTACCGGTTACCGTATTCGCAAAGAACGCGACGCCAAGCTGGTCAAAAGCGCGAAATCGGCTATGGAACAGATGCTTGACAAGATTAAATCCGGCGAGGTCAAACATCTGCCGGTCATCATCAAGGCTGACGTTCAGGGATCTATTGAGGCGATTGAAGGCACGATTACCAAGCTTTCAAACGATGAAGTCAGCGTTCAGATTCTGCATTCGGCCGTCGGTCCGATTTCGGATTCCGACGTAACGCTGGCCAAGGCTTCCAACGCCTTTATTATCGGCTTTAACGTCCGCGCCATTCCGCATGCCCGCGACATGGCCCGTCAGGACGGCGTTGACATTCGTTATTATTCGATTATCTATGACGTTGCCGATGACATTAAGAAAGCGCTGGAAGGCATGTTGTCGCCCGAACTGAAAGAAAAGATTTTGGGTTATGCCGAAATCCGCAATGTCTTTAACATTACCGGCGTCGGCAAGGTTGCCGGCTGCATGATTACCGAAGGCATGGTCAAGCGCGGCGCCAAGGTTCGTCTGCTGCGTGACAACGTGGTTATTCACGATGGTTCGCTCGGACAGCTTAAGCGCTTTAAAGACGACGTTAAGGAAGTCAAGGAAGGCTATGAATGCGGTATGAGTTTTGAAAACTACAATGACATTCAGGTCGGCGATTTTATCGAGTGTTACGAAATCGAATCTATTGCGGCAAAGCTGTAGAAAGACCGTGGAGCCGGCGCCGATTGCCAAAGGCGGACCCATGTGCCGAAGGGGCATGGGTCGGCTTTGGATACGGTCGGCGTTCCGTTTTGCGTCAGGCTTGGATTGTTGTACAGAAAGGATAAGGATATGGCAGAGAAAGAACCGTCACAAAGACAGTTGAGAGTGGGACAGGAAATTAAAAAGATTCTGGCCGGAGAAATCGAGCGCGGACTGGTGCGCAATCTGGAAGGGATTGACGCCATGGTTACGATTATGGAAGTCAGGGTTTCGCCTGATTTGAAATATGCCAATGTTTATTTCATTACTTCGGTTAATGAGAAAAACGAGGAAGTTCGCGAAGCTTTGCAGCTGGCGGCCAACCATTTTCGCAAAATCGTCGGTGCAAAGATGGAGCTTCGTTATGTGCCGGAGTTGAATTTTCGCATAGACACCAGTTTTGCTGAGGTTGACAAAATGGAACGTCTGCTGCGTGATCCGCGAGTAGCGCAGGATTTGAAGAAATCATGATTGAAAAAGGACGACCGGCAGGTTGTCCTTTTTGTTTCCGGGTCTCGGAAAGTTACGGATTTTTTTTGTCTGGTCAAAGCCGGAAAAATATGTTATATAAAAAGTTCGTTTTTTTGAGATTATTATAAAAAAATACAAATTATGGAAGAGTTATTAAAAGAAAGCAAATCCGAAGGAAGTAAGGTTTGCGAAGTGAGAAAGTTTCAACCCAGGTCTTTCGGTTGGGAGGTCATTGAACGCTATGACGGTTTGAAAGTTGACCGGCAGAATGATATCAGTACTCTGGCACTTTATCTGGGAGACTGGAAAAAAGCTGCCGATATTGACGAGTTTTGGCAGAAAGGGCATTTTATTACGGCCAGCGACGGAAACCGCGTGTGGACTTTTATCCGTTGTAACGGTTCCTATTTGCAGATTAAACCGGCGGCGCGAATCGATTATGCGGGAGCTTTTTTCTTTGAGGTTTACGAATATGCGCAGGGCGTTGTGGTTTATTTTTTCAATTCCGACGGAAAGATAACCGGGCGAAAGTTATTTGATGCCGGTTATAAGAAAAACGGCAACTGGTATTTTGAAAACGAAACCGCCGTTTATCGGGTTGTTATTAAGGAAAAGCCATATCGGCTGAGCGTGATGTTTTATAAGCATCGTCCGAGCAGGCACTGGTTTTGGCCTTTCTGGAAGTTTTGAATTAAAAAGCTTCGTATCTTTGGATACGGAGCTTTTCTTTTTGACAACAGGCCGATTTATGCGTAAGCTCTAGGAAATTTTAGGGAAGACGAGTTATGGGACGGCATAAAAGAGGAGAGGACGTCAACGGCTGGCTGATTGTGGACAAGCCGCGCGGAACGGGTTCAACCGACGTGGTTAATTTTACGCGGCGGTTTTTTAATGCCCGTAAAAACGGCCACTGCGGCACATTGGATCCGTTTGCGACCGGTGTGTTGCCGGTGGCTTTCGGCGAGGCGACGAAGCTGATACCGTATGTGACCGACGCTGATAAGGAATATGAGTTTGTGTTGCAGTGGGGCGAAGCGACTTCGACCGGCGATCCCGAAGGCGATGTGATTGCGGCAAGCGAAAAAATCCCGTCCCGGGAAGAAATTCTGGCGGTGCTGCCGTCTTTTATCGGCAGGATTGAGCAGATACCGCCGGTTTATTCGGCCATAAAAATCAACGGACAGCGCGCTTATACTCTGGCCCGGAAAGGCGAGGCCGTGGAAATGCCTTCACGTATGGTTGAAATATATGCTTTGGAGCTGTTGGAGGAGCTTTCAGGGAACCGTGCGAAGTTTCGGGCAAGCTGTTCCAAGGGGACGTATGTACGCACGCTCGGACAGGATATTGCCCTGCGGCTGGGAACCGTCGGACATCTGAGAGAACTGCGGCGGACAAAATGCGGCAAATTTGACCTGAAAGATGCAATAAAACTTGAAACTTTGAAAAATATGGTGCATATTGACACCCTAACCGAAGTTTTGCTTCCGATAGAAACATATCTGCGCGACATCGCGGTTATTGCCGTTTCGGAAGCGGATGCAGCCAAACTTAAGCTGGGACAGGGGCTTTCGCCCCGCGCCTACGGAATCGAAAACGCCGACGCGTATGACGCTGTGGCGGTCTGCGGCGGGAAGATGGTTGCGATAGTGCGAATCGACAATAGAAAAATTGCGCCGGTTCGCGTGTTTAATCTTTAAATATAAGGAAAATATGATGTCGATTACGAATGAACAGAAACAGGAAATTATCAAAGCTTATGCCACCAAACCGGGCGATACCGGTTCGGCCGAGGTGCAGATTGCCATCTGGACGACCAGAATCAACAATCTGATTGAACATTTCAATACGCACAAGAAAGACCTGCACTCCCGTCTGGGTCTGATGAAAATGGTCGGTAAACGCCGCCATCTTTTGGATCATTTGAAGTCCAAGAGCGAAGAGAGATATCAGAGCATTATTGAAAAACTGAATCTGCGTAAGTAAAAACTGGTTTTATGCGGTATTCGGAGCGGAAAATAAGAAACGGAAAGGTTTGCGCGGGTTTGTTCGCGGCAGTTTTTTCTGTTCTTTTTTTCCGTTTCGTTTATCGGCATGAGGCCGATGCTTTGCACCGTATTTTTGTCGGCGGCTGCGCCGGGGTGCGATGAATTCGGGCATGCGGGGCAATGGTGCTCCGCATTGCTTTTATTGCCGGGGATGCCGGCAATCGGTAGAAAATCCCGGTTCATGGGGAATCGGGTGAGGATTGTAAGAGAATAGATGAAAGGAAGATTTTATGATCGATTTTAAAGTGTGCCGCAAGGAAATGGAATGGGGCGGACGCAAGTTAGTTTTAGAAACAGGAAAGGTAGCAAGACAGGCCGAGGGCGCCGTATTGGTTACTTATGGTGAAACCGAGGTGCTGGCGACCGTTTGCGCCGCGAAAGAGGTAAAGGCAGATCAGGATTTCTTCCCTTTGACCGTCAACTATCAGGAAAAATATTATGCAACCGGCAAGGTGCCCGGCGGCTTTATGAAAAGGGAAGGCAAGCCTTCGGAGCGCGAAGTTCTGATTTCGCGTCTGATTGACCGTCCGATACGCCCGTTGTTTCCGGATGCCTTCAAAAATGAAGTTCAGGTTATCTGCACGGTTCTGTCACATGATCAGAATACGGATTCCGACATTCCGGCAATGATTGCCGCTTCGGCTGCGCTGATGATTTCAGGGATTCCGTTCCTGGGTCCCATCGGTGCTGCCAAAGTAGGTTATATCGACGGTCAGTTCGTTTTGAATCCGACGCTTGAACAGATGCCGGACACGCAGCTTGAACTTTCCGTTGCCGGTACATCCGAAGGCGTTTTGATGGTTGAATCTGAAGCGAATGAGCTTTCCGAAGAAACCATGCTGAATGCGGTTATGTTCGGTTTTGAAAGCTTTCAGCCGGTTATCAAGATGATTAACGAGCTGAAGGCTGAAGCCGGTAAGCCGGCTTGGGAAGCTCCCGCGTTTCCGCCGGAGTTTGACGCTTTGTATGCCCGTATTGAAAAAGAGTTTATCGGCAAATATGAAGAAGCTTTCAAAGAAACCGACAAACTGAAGAGAGGCGAGTTGGTCGGCAAGGCTTCCGAGGAAGTCAAGGCAACCATTGATCCGGAAAATGAACTGGAAATGCGTTATGTCGGCGATGCGATTGAAAAGCTGATGCACAAAGTTGTCCGCGAAAAGGTTTTGACTACCGGTCACCGTATTGACGGACGTGACACCAAAACCGTTCGTCCGATACAGTGCGAAGTCGATGTCTTGCCATGTGCCCATGGTTCGGCGCTGTTCACGCGCGGCGAAACCCAGGCAATGGTGGTTACGACGCTGGGTACCGGCGAAGACGCTCAGATTGTCGACGGTTTGATGAACGAGTATAAAGAAGACTTTATGCTGAACTATAATTTTCCGCCGTTTTCGGTTGGCGAATGCGGCAGAATGGGCAGCCCGGGACGCCGCGAAATCGGTCACGGCAAGCTGGCATGGCGCGCCATTCATCCGATGCTGCCGAAAAACAAGGATACTTTTCCCTATACCATCCGTGTCGTTTCGGAAATTATGGAATCGAACGGTTCTTCTTCGATGGCAACGGTTTGCGGTACAACCATGTCTTTGATGGCCGCCGGCGTGCCGATGGAAAAACCGGTTGCCGGTATTGCCATGGGGCTGATTAAGGAAGACGACGGCCGAGTTGCGGTTTTGACTGATATTCTCGGCGACGAAGACCATCTCGGCGACATGGACTTCAAGGTTGCCGGGACTAAAGACGGCGTTACCGCTTTACAGATGGATATTAAAATTACTTCCATTACCAAGGAAATTATGCAGACGGCTTTGGCTCAGGCGCATGAAGGACGCATTCATATTCTGGGCGAGATGGCCAAGGCTATTGCCGAACCGCGTCCGCATGTTTCTGACCGTGCGCCGCGCATTATCGCAATTAAGATTCCGGTTGACAAAATCCGCGAAGTTATCGGTTCCGGCGGTAAGGTTATCCGTGAAATTACCGAAAAGACCAATACCAAAATTGATATTGCCGACGATGGCGTTATTAAAATCGCTTCGGTTAAAAAAGAAGACGGCGAGGCCGCTTTGGAATGGATTATGGGTATTGTTGCCGAACCGGAAGAAGGCAAAATCTATCATGGCGTGATTACCAAAATTATGGATTTCGGCGCTTTCGTCCGCTTCCTGGGAACAACCGAAGGTCTGGTTCATATTTCCGAGGTTAAGAACGAACGTATCGCTTCGGTTTCCGACTTCTACAAAGAAGGCGATTCCATTTGGGTCAAGTGTCTGGGTACCGATAACCGCGGAAAAATCAAACTGTCGGCGAAAAGAGTTAATCAGGAAAACGGCGAAGACCTTGAAAAATAACTGTCCAGCTGGTAACTAATACAGATTGTTCGGGGGAAATTTTTTAGTCATTTACGCTAATGTAAACTCAAAAAAATTTTCCCTCCGATCTTATTATTTACGCAAGCTGTTCGCTTGTTAAAAGATACAGGTTACATAAAAAGGGCTGATTTTTTTATCAGCTCTTTTTGTGGTTTAAATAGAATTTGACAGAAGCTCCTTTTTTGTCTATAATAAGGGTACTTTCTTTATTATATTAATTAAGACTCTGTGAACAAAACATAATATAAACAATTAAAATTTTTTATTTATGGAAAATAATTATTTGTTGGCGGTGTTAGGACTTGCCATTGTTGCCGGCGCTTATCTGGCTTATCGTTTGTTTGCGAAGAAATATCCGGAGAAAAGAGAGGTATATCAGGCAAAGCTGCTGTACTTTGATGAAGATTCCTGGTATTGCCATATTGATTACGGAACGTATATCGGGCGCGGTTTTGTTTCGCTTCCTCAGAAAGGACATTTTATCGGCGAGGAAGTGGAAGTAGAACTTGAGGGACATGAATTTATTGAAAATTTTATTCCCGTAAATTCAGATAAATAACCTTAAAAAATATATAACAATGGAAACGATTAACACAGTCATTACGGCAGTTTCAATCATTATCTGCCTGGTTTTAATCGCGTATTTTATACGCTGGTCTGCCTGGAAACGCGTTAAGCCCGCGTATGTACGCAGAAACGTTATGAACTTTTCCTGGATACAGGCGGTGTTTTTAATCGCGGCTTTGCTGGTTAACGGCATTGTCATGGATATCCGCGGCGAATCTGGCGACTATTATGCGCTTATTCCGATAATTGCTTCGGTTCTTTTGGGCATTATGTGTCGGGAAGCGCTGCTGAAAAATTATCAGGAAAAGGTGGTTGAAGGCAAGAGCTGCCATTTTATGGTGGCAAACGTATTTGAAAAGGAATTGCAGGGTTATGCAATTCTGGAGGGGAACAACTGGCTGCCGGCCAAAGCGCCGATTGCTCCCGGAACGTTTATGAATTATGAAGAACACCAACAGATGGCGGCGGTTATCTGTTCGGGACGTCCTGGCGATAAGTTTATTGTTGTCAGGATATGATTAATAATCAGTTGAAAGAGGTGACTCGTGAGAGCCGCCTCTTTTTTTGGTGATTATACGAATCTACAGTTGCAGGAATGTTCTTTTTCTATTAGAAATAAATTATATAACTTTTTCGGCAATGCAACGACAGTCCTGAGAAGCTGCCGGTGTCTGGCCGAAACTGCCGGGCTGTCTGGCCGGGCAGGGAAAACCGTCCGTCAGCGGGCGGTTTTCTGTTTTTTTAGTGTCTGAAAGATTTTCGTTTTGTTGACATAAATTTTTGTTTTGTCTATATTGAAATTTGTTTTTTAATATAATTATAAGAAATTTATGGATTTAGTTATTTTTATCGAAAAAGGCCTGTTTGTTTTTGCAGAAGCATTATGGGTCGCGTATCTGATATTTGCCGTTGTGTTTTATTTTGCAAAATTCGTTCCCGGACGTTTGGCGCTAAAGCGTTTTCAACGGCTCAGAAAACTGCATCGGCGGATTTTCCTGCCGGTTTTGTGTCTGTTCGTTTTTTATGAACTGACCCCTTACGGTTCTTTGAACGATGTTCTGACATTGTGTTCGCTGTCGGCCTTTTTGCTGTCGCTCGGGAGTTTCGGGCTGCTGAAACAGGCGCTGGCGAAAGGCCTAGCCGGATTGGTCGGAAAAACGGTTATGCTGGAGATATATGCCGCCGACGAAAAAACGGTTTCCTATGGTATTGTCTACCGGAACAAGGTTTTGGAACAAATCGACTGTCCCCGTTATTGTTGGGAAGGATATACGCTGAACGCCGGCGATGTTTTTTCCGCATTGGTCGAGGATGATACAGTCAGAGGTAAAGCGGGTTTGAAACTGAAAATTTTTAAATAATATGGATACGTTAAATTTGATTGAGAAAATTCTTTTTGTCTTTACGGACAATATCTGGATTTTCTATCTTGCGGTATGTCTGCGTCAGCAGGTGCGCATGAAAGCCGTGTCGGTTCGGGAGATGACTTTTCTGGCGCTGCTGGATAAGGCAACTTCGTATGTTGTGCTGGTCTTAATGTCTGTTCTGGGATTCTTTCTGGCAATGCGCTCCGGCGGCGGAGACAGGCGGTTACTGCTGATTGCCGTCGATATGCTGTTTGTCATGGGGTTGATGTGGCTGATAAAGTTTCGGGCCATTCTTTCCTATAATTTCGTGCTCGGTAAAATTCTTGAATTTGCTGTCGTTTCCGCGGATAAAAATCATATTTTTTATCTTCTGGTTGACGAAAACGAAAGGGTTATCTGGGAGGAAACAACGTCTGACCAACGGGTAATCGATTATCTTGAAGCTTCGCCCGGCGATCATTTTTTCGTTAAGGTAAAGCAGCTTAAGCTCGGCGATCCAAGCCCGTTTGTGATAGAGTTTCTTGATGAGGAGGCTTTTAAACGGGAGCTGGAAAGGCGGCGGAACCATGAAGAGTTTCCGGATTAATCCGGAAACTCTTTTGGTTTTTAAAAAGTCCTTGAAATATATAAAAGAAAGTTGTATGAGTCTTCTTGTCTGCAGACACCCCTGGAGGTCTGCGGCGGTTTTTTTAATTTTATTAAGGAATTTGAAAAATGACAAATATTACTTTTAATGCTGTAAAGCGTGAGAAAGCAGGTAAGGGGGCAGCTCGTGCATGTCGTCGTGAAGGCCGCGTTCCCGCGGTTATTTATGGCGGTAACAAAGAAGCCCTGATGATCAGCTTGGATCCGGTTCAGCTGGAAAAAGCTTTGGACATGGTCGGTTTCTATGACGCCGATATCGAAATCAATGTTGACGGCAAAAAACATAAGGTTGTTTGCCAGGATGTTCAGTTTCATCCGGTAAGCGATATGCCGTTGCACGTCGATTTCCTCAGAAAATAGTTTTATAGACTATCTAAGGCGATTTTACGCGGACTCAAAATTTACGTACTTCTTGTGCGCTGAAATTTTTCTTGCCGTTAGAAATCGCCTTATTTATGTCTCTAAAACCGTTTTTTCAAATAGGGAGAGAAAATGTTTTTAATTGTCGGTTTGGGTAATCCCGGGGCAGAATATGCCAAGACCCGTCATAATGTCGGTTTTATGGTGGCGGACGCCGTTCATGACAAGTATGGTTTTGCGCCTTATAAGGCAAAGTTTGACGGTTTGATCAGCGAGGGAAAAATTGACGGTGAGAAAGTTTATTTGCTTAAACCGCAGACTTATATGAACCTTTCCGGCAATTCGGTGGTCAAAGCGGCTGCCTTTTATAAAATTCTGCCGCAGAATATTGTCGTTATTCATGATGACATGGATTTGAAAATTACTCAGATAAAGGCCAAGCTCGGCGGCGGTGCCGGCGGACATAACGGTTTGAAAAGCATTGATGCGGCGATTGGTCCGAATTATAACCGTGTTCGTCTGGGCATCGGTCATCCGGATAACGGTTTGCCGCCGTCTGCGGTGGTTAATCATGTTTTGGCGGGTTTTTCAAAAGCCGATCAGGCGGTTTTGGAGCATAATATTTTATTGGTAAC